>Ga0206127_1005107_pt1 | contig 11192 bp, 9 predicted proteins | sample Helgoland_Spring_6_FD_148646 | JGI IMG/M metagenome (GOLD analysis project Ga0206127, IMG submission 148646) | Pelagic subsurface seawater microbial communities from Kabeltonne, Helgoland, North Sea - Helgoland_Spring_Bloom_20160419_1 | ecosystem: Environmental > Aquatic > Marine > Epipelagic ...
CGTTAGCGCTCCGCTTGTGAAATAGCGCGACCATCCCAGTCAAACGCAACTGCCCACAACTTTTGACTAGCCTGGTCGTAAGCCTTCCATAATTCAAGATAGGATTTTTGCTCGACGGGATGTATCGCCGCGGCAGCAATGTCTTTTAACGGCAACAACACAAAGGCATTCTTAGTGATCTCGTCTCTGGGGAGTTGAACCCCATCAATGTCACCGATACAGTCGTCATACGTCAAAATATCAATATCTAAGGTCCGCGGTCCAAATTTTGGGCCATCCCGACGGCGACCGTTATCATCCTCAATTTGATGCAATATGCGCGACAGCTGGCCTATGCTCTCAGCACAAGAAAAACCGACTACTAGGTTTAAAAAATTGCTACCTTCAAAGCCGACGGCAACGCTTTCGTAAACCGGTGAAATGAGCAACTCACCAAATGACAGACGAAGCCGATCCAGCGATGCGCTAACGCTCTGATAGCGATTGATATTGCTTCCTATGCTAACAAAAACGTATGCCACCGATATCACCTCAACTGTTTTTTTCACCACGTTCTATGATAACACCCACATCTTGCGATCCTCGTACAGCACCCGGTTTACTTAAACGTAACCTCAGCCAAGGCACCCCAAATTCCTGCAACACAATGCTTGCGCACTGTTCAGCCATAGCTTCAACCAACAAAAATTCGCTGCCGCTAATGAAAGCAATTAATCGCTTGGCTACGGCTTTATAATTCAGTGTATCTTCGATATTGTCGGTTTCTGCAGCTCGACTAATATCATGCGCCATCTCCAAATCAAGACTGACGGTTTGCTTGATTTCCCTCTCCCAATCGTAAATCCCTATAGTAGTTTCAATTTTTAAGTCTCGAATATAAACGATGTCCATTTACTCAGCCCTAGCAATTATTGATAAGTGGCGGCAATTGATCCATTGGCCAGCGTGGTACCGCAGTCACAGTGAGGCCTTCGTTCTGGCCCGCCAATAGACGCTGACAACCGGCATAAGCAATCATTGCTCCGTTGTCAGTACAAAATTTTTGGCGCGCATAGAATACCCGCCCGCCCAGTTTGTCTAATGCAATCTCTAAACTTTTTTGCAGCTGGCGATTAGCACTGACGCCCCCAGCCATGACCAACTGGGACAATGATTCCTGCTTTAGCGCACGCTTACATTTTATCACCAATGTTTCTACCACCGCCTGCTGAAAAGCCTGTGCAATATCGGCCTTGGTTTGATCGTCTACCTTGCCGCTCTCATCGCTGTGTTGCTGAACGGTATTCAAAGTAAACGTTTTCAAGCCGCTAAAGCTGAAATCAAGTCCAGGATGTTTCACCATGGGCCGGGGAAATATAAACCGGCCCGCATTCCCCTTCTCAGCAAGCAAGGCAACCTGCGGCCCACCAGGGTAAGGTAATCCTAACATTTTAGCGGCCTTATCAAACGCTTCTCCCGCTGCATCATCAAGAGACTCGCCCAACAAGCGGTACTCGCCAATAGCATCAACGCGAACCAGCTGGGTATGACCACCAGAAACCAACAGCGCAATAAATGGGAACGACGGCGGTGCCGCCTCCAGCATTGGCGCCAATAGATGCCCTTCCATATGATGAACACCTATTGCAGGAACTCCCAATGAAAAAGCCAAAGATCGTCCGATCATGGCGCCTACCATCAATGCACCCACCAAACCCGGGCCCGACGTATAAGCAATGCCATCAATATCCCGTTTGCTACACCCAGCCTCTTCCAGAACCTGATCTATTAGCGGCAAAGTCTTGCGAATATGATCGCGAGATGCCAATTCGGGTACAACGCCACCGTATTCGGCATGCAACTCTATTTGACTATACAGCGCATCGGCTAATAGGCCTCGCTCGCTATCGTACAGAGCGATACCAGTCTCGTCACAGGAAGTCTCTATTCCTAGGGTCAGCATAATATTGGCAGCATATGGTTATAATCAGCGCCGCATGATACTTCCAGACTAGGCAATTAGCCACTATCACCTCTACTGATCGTGTATCTTTTGACAATAGGCCGGCTTAAAAAGTGGCTTTGCAATTTGAATTACAACCGTTTACAATGCCCGCCCCTTGCGATTGCTGGCTTTTTCATCAACGCAATATGCACGCTGTTAATTCAGTGCACTATCAATAATGTAATTAAGGAAGGGTAAATGCCTTCAGTTAAACTGAAAGATAACGAGCCATTTGATATCGCTCTGCGTCGCTTTAAGCGTTCTTGTGAAAAAGCCGGCGTACTCGCAGAAGTACGTCGTCGTGAATTTTACGAAAAACCAACGTCAGTTCGCAAACGCAAAGCTGCCGCAGCCGTTAAACGCCACGCTAAAAAAGTTTCACGCGAAACTCGCAAGCACGAGCGTTTGTACTAGTACTGTCTCAGTTCTTTATCCACCTCTTCCGTAACGTTTACAAGGGATTATAAGCCATGTCTGATCAAACGCTTAAATCCCGGTTACGCGACGAAATGAAGGCCGCTATGCGAGCCAAGGATAAACAGCGCCTCAGTACGATCAGGCTGATTCAGGCCGAAATCAAGCGTATTGAGGTTGACGAGCGCATCGATGTTGATGACGACAGAGTGCTGGTCGTCATGGATAAAATGTGCAAGCAGCGCCGTGATTCTATCCAGCAATATACCGATGCCGGACGGATAGAATTAGCCGATATAGAAGCGGCTGAAATTGTCGTCATTCAAGAATTTCTACCCTCTCAACTCAATCAGCAAGAACTGACAGATATGGTTGCCGACGCTGTCGCCAGCAGTGGTGCCGAGTCGATGAAAGATATGGGTAAGGTGATGGCTATACTGAAGCCAAAACTTCAAGGACGAGCTGATATAGGCGAAGTCAGCAAACTGATCAAGGCTAAACTCAACTAGCCCAAGCCCTGCAGCACCCCTCTTTTTTTTACTGCACCTCAGGCAAACCCGTGATCCATTGCTTTGATGTAATAGATGGTATTTGCGACGAATATCAATGGACTTGTACCAGCCATATACTGAGGTTACCATCCGACCTCTTATTCACTGTTAAATAAATTGAAAATCATCACTGATGTCCGGCCGAATACCACAATCGTTTATAGATGACCTATTGGACCGCCTCGACATTGTTGAGGTGATTGATCGGCGTGTTGGACTAAAAAAAAGCGGGCGCAACTTCACTGCCTGCTGCCCATTTCACGAAGAAAAGACACCTTCCTTCAGTGTTAACCAGGAAAAACAGTTCTACTATTGCTTCGGTTGTGGAGCTGGCGGCAATGCAATCGGTTTTATCATGGACTACGAGCGGATGGACTTCCCTAGAGCCATTGAGGTTCTCGCCGACACCGCAGGCCTGGAAGTCCCGCGAGAGGCTAGCGCCTTTCAGGAGCAGCCCCAACAAAAGAAAAACATCTATACCATTCTCGAAAAGGCCGCGGTCTATTATCAGCAACAACTTAAAGAGCATCCACAAAAGCAGCGTGCCGTCGACTATTTAAAAGCCCGAGGCCTGAGCGGAGAAATCGCCCGAGACTTTGATATGGGTTATGCGCCTCCGGGCTGGGACAACCTACTCAATCATTTGGGCCAAAGCGATGAAGACAGGCAGCTGCTAATTGATGGCGGCATGCTGATAGAGAAGGAAGAGGAAAATAAACTCTATGATCGCTTTCGGGATCGTATCATTTTTCCTATCCGTGATAATCGCGGTCGCGTTATCGCTTTTGGCGGCCGCGTATTGGGCGACGACAAGCCTAAATACCTGAATTCCCCTGAGACGCCGGTTTTCCATAAAAGCAAAGAGCTTTATGGCCTGTATCAATCCCGCAAGGCCAACCGCCAGCTGCAACGATTGCTAGTAGTAGAAGGCTATATGGATGTCGTTGCTCTGGCCCAGCATGGCATCAACTGGTCGGCAGCAACACTGGGTACCGCCACCAGTACCGATCATCTAAACCGTGTTTTTCGCCAATGCCCAGAAGTTATTTTTTGTTTTGACGGTGACGAAGCCGGCCGCAAGGCCGCCGTTCGAGCCCTTGATTCTGCACTGCCGGCGATGGAAGACGGTCGTCGAGCACGTTTTCTATTCTTGCCTCAGGGTGAAGACCCCGACTCCATGGTCCGTGCGATAGGTGCCAGTAACTTCATACGCCTTGTAGAAAAAGCCGAACCACTGGAGGAGTACCTGTTCAATGCGCAGGCCGATGGCCTGGACCTCGGGTCGTTAGATGGCCGCGCACGAATGAGCACATTGGCGGCGCCATTGATCGACAAGCTGCCAGGCGGCGTCTTTAAGGAATTAATGATGTCATCGCTGGCTGATAGAACCGGCCTTTCGCTGGAGAAATTGTCTGAAATCCTGCAACGCCACAAACGTAATAAGCAGGCAACTGAGCCACAGCCTGCATCGCCGCAACTACCTGATCGAGCCCCCCTCAACACACCAGCATCCCCCAAGCGTCGCGACAAAGGCCTGGTCAAATCTGAGACCATGCGTGACCCAATACTGTACGCAATAGCGCTATTACTCCATGATCCCAAAGCTGCTAGCCACGTAACTATTCCCGCAACGCTTCTGCAAAGTGACGACGGCAATGCCCCGTTACTGATCGCCATGCTAGAGCTACTGCATAAACGCCCCGACTCCACCTCGGCCATGCTTATCGGCCACTGGTACGGTGAAAGCTGGGGAGAAACATTGCAACAATTACTCCACGCGGAACAGTTTATCCCCTCAACCGATATTGAACTTGAACTAATCGACACGCTGCAACACCTTGATCGACGTCATCAGCACCAAGACCTAGGGCACCAACTCGATAAAATATTGTCAAAGGACTATGCATCGCTCAGCGACGAAGAGAAACTGCAATTAAAACAGTTGCTACAGCAAAAACATGGTTTGTAAGGGTTAAAACCCGGTAATACTACCGCCATATATAAAGGCTATGCTGGCATTTAACCAGATACTTCAGCTATAATGTCGGGCTAACTTCCGCAATTGTATCAGTGACAGACTTACTATGAGTGAAACCGAACAGCAGCAGTCTCGTCTAAAGACGCTAATTGCCAAAGGAAAAGAGCAGGGCTACCTCACATATGCTGAGGTAAATGACCACCTGCCACAAGATATTTCTGACCCTGATCAGGTTGAAGACATCATTCAGATGATCAACGATCTCGGTATACAGGTTTTTGAGACGGCTCCTGATGCGGACGAAATACTCCTCACAGAAGAGGACTCTACTGATGATATCGCCGCCGCCGAGGCAGCAGCAGCGCTTGCCGCAGTAGAGACAGAAGCGGGTAGAACCACCGACCCCGTGCGCATGTATATGCGCGAGATGGGCACCGTAGAACTGCTCACTCGAGAAGGCGAGATCGCAATCGCCAAGCGCATTGAAGAAGGTATTCGCGACATCATGGCAGCTGTCGCATATTACCCCGGCGCCGTGCAAGACGTGATCGACGATTACGACAAAGTGGCCACCGAGGAGCGCCGCTTAGCCGACATTCTGGTTGGCTACTTGAATCCAACAGATGTTGTCCCCCCTGCCGCACAGCAAGCTGCCGCAGCGGTTTCCACTGATGACGACGATGACGAAACACCGTCAGGTCCGGATCCCGAAGAAGCCAAAAAACGCTTCACCGCTTTGCGTAAACAACACAACAAACTCGATAAGGCGATTGAAAAACATGGTCGCTACAGCAAAGAGTCGGCTAAAGAGCTGCAAAAGCTGGGCGAAGTCTTCAAGTTTTTCAAACTCACCCCCAAAGTATTCGAGCCCCTGTCTATTCGGGTCCGCTCAAAGCTCAATGTCATTCGTTCCAATGAACGCCTGATTATGAACACCTGTGTCAGACAGGCGAAAATGACCCGCAGAGACTTTGTTAAATCGTTTCAGGGACAGGAAACCAATCTTGACTGGATCGAACAGCAGATCAAAGCTCATGAAGATGTAGCGCCGGTTCTTGAGGCCAATAAAGAAGAGATCCTTCGAGCACAGCGTAAAATTGCTCAAATAGAAACACAAACAGGTCTGACAATTTTAGACATTAAAGAAATCAATCGCAGAATGTCCATTGGCGAAGCACGTGCACGTCGCGCCAAGAAAGAAATGGTGGAAGCCAATTTACGTCTGGTAATTTCTATCGCGAAGAAGTACACCAACCGCGGTTTACAGTTCCTCGACTTAATTCAGGAAGGCAATATCGGCCTGATGAAAGCGGTTGATAAATTTGAATATCGTCGTGGCTATAAGTTCTCAACTTATGCTACCTGGTGGATTCGTCAGGCGATTACCCGCTCTATCGCCGACCAAGCCCGCACCATTCGTATTCCGGTGCATATGATTGAAACCATCAACAAGCTCAACCGTATCTCTCGGCAAATGCTGCAGGAAATGGGACGCGAGCCCACACCTGAAGAGCTGGGCGAACGCATGGACATGCCTGAGGACAAAGTCCGCAAGGTACTCAAAATTGCCAAAGAACCCATCTCAATGGAAACCCCTATCGGTGACGACGAAGACTCGCATCTGGGTGATTTCATCGAAGATAACACCATTGCCCAACCAGTAGACTCTGCCACTGGACAAGGCCTACAAGAAGCGACAAAAGACGTGCTTGGCGGCCTTACTGCACGAGAAGCCAAGGTATTGCGGATGCGCTTTGGTATCGATATGAATACAGATCATACGCTGGAGGAAGTCGGCAAGCAGTTCGACGTAACCCGCGAACGTATTCGCCAAATTGAAGCCAAGGCACTGCGTAAACTCCGTCACCCTTCTCGCTCAGACCACCTGCGCAGCTTTCTCGACGACTGATGCAACCGCTGATCCCTGCGCTAGCAGGGATCAACTTCCCACCCACCTTACTGCCTTTGATTAGATTCACCTCCCCTTTTTTCTGCACGTCTTTACAACTTCCCTAAGTTTCCTGTTGTGGGTACACTCTCCTCTACTGATCAACACACTCAACGACGGAGTCTGCGATGGCCGCTTTTAATGACAACAGTTTAGCAATAGGTCAAACCCCTTTGGTGCGATTAAACCGAATAGGTGATGGCAATATTTTCGCCAAGGTAGAGAGCCGCAACCCCGCCAACTGCGTGAAGTGCCGTATCGGCTCCAATATGATTTGGGAAGCCGAAAAGTCAGGCTTACTGAAACCCGGCATGGAAATCGTTGAACCCACCAGCGGCAATACCGGCATTGCACTGTCATTTGTTGGCGCCGCCAGAGGTTACAAAGTCACATTGGTTATGCCTCACACAATGAGCCTAGAGCGACGCCAGCTGATGAAAGCTCTTGGTGCCAATGTTGTTATCACCGACGCTGCGAAAGGCATCAAACTTTGCATCGATACCGCCCAACAATTAGTCGCTGAGGCACCCGACCAGCGCTGGATGCCCAGTCAATTTGATAATCCTGCCAATCCCGCTATTCATGAACAAACAACAGGGCCCGAAATCTGGGAAGATACTGATGGCGGCGTTGATGTTCTCATCTGCGGTGTTGGCACAGGTGGCACGCTAACCGGTATCTCGCGCTACCTTAAAAACACTCGGGGTAAAGCGATAACCTCAGTTGCTGTTGAGCCTATGTCGACAACGATGATCACCGCAGCCAAAGCCGGTGAAGAGCCCGTACATGGCCCTCACAAAGTCCAGGGCATCGGTGCCGGATTTGTTCCCGCCAACCTCGATCTGGACATGGTTGATCAAGTTGAGCAGGTCAGCGACGAAGACGCTATCGAGTATGCCCATCGATTGATGAAAGAAGAAGGCATACTCGCCGGCATATCCAGTGGCGCCGCTGCGGCCATCGCCCATCGCGTTTCACAGCAGCCCGAACACAAGGGTAAAACCATCGTTGTGATCTTACCCGACTCAGCAGAACGCTACCTTTCAACCCCCTTATTTGAAGGTCAGTTTAGTGACAATGAAACAGTTCAATAAGCGGGCTGGTAAAGCAGCAAGTTGACCTTTATAATGCGCCGCTTATTGCCATTACTGACTTTTTTTGGGCCAGTAGCAAGCCGCTAAGCGGCGGGGTAACAAAGCAGTTCCAAGCTGTACAAATGTGGGCCTTTAACGGGGCACATAGTGCAAGGTGGAGCATCTGACTTATAACACATGAGTTTGCGATGATACCGCGATCAAACAGTTCCAAGCTGTACAAATTTGGGCCTTTAGCTCAGTTGGTTAGAGCATCCGACTCATAATCGGCAGGTCCGCAGTTCAAGTCTGCGAAGGCCCACCATTTTTTTGTAAATCAATGACTTACATTCCGTAGAACGCCCGAGAGCCTACCCCGAGACAAAGGAGTGCCCTGGGTACTATGAAGGTCGGCTCAGGTGACTCCATGGGTTAGCTAGTCGGCAGTTTTCAAACCTCAAGTAATATTCGTAGCTCGCCATCACCTCACACACAAAGACAAAAAAGCCCCGAGGTTAGTCGAGGCTTAGGGTTGCTGTGTAACAATAAGGACATTGGCTAGAATCAGATCAGGAAAAAACACCCTCCCATGAGACCATATAGTCAGAAGAACAACTGCCACGTATCATGCTGCAATACTCAGTGCATCAATCAAAGTGCCGGGTAATAGTGACACCATAAGTTCTCGGCGGGCCATATACGCGAAACCCATTACCAAGCGAGGTCTGATCACTCCCCTGCACCACATATTCCTCATCCGCGAGATTTTTTCCCCAAGCGGTAAACTCCCACTGGTCATCCAGATAAGCCGACAGCCGCGCATTTACTACCCAATATGAACCCGATTCCAAGAGCGGGTTATTGAGCGCGTCGTGGAACGCATCACTCTGGTAGCGACCATCAACAGCGAACTGTGCGGGCAGACTTTCAGTCAGGTTAAAGTCGTAGCTGGCAGACAGATTAGCAGTAAGATCAGGTGCGTCGGGTTGCTCGTTACCCTTTGACACCGTCCCATTTGGACCGTCGAAAGCTTCCAGCTCGGTATCCAGTATACCGATGCCTGCACTCAAGGTCAGAGCCTCCACCATAACCGGTTTCCATTGCGCCATCAGATCAAGACCATAGATTGTCGCGCCTTTGATATTACTCAGGCGACTGACAGGTACAGGGCCTGTGGTGTCACTGATGTAGGTTTGCACGTCTTCATAGTCGTAATAAAAGACACTGGCCTCATAGCTCATCCCATAGTCGCTGGCACGCCCTTTTATACCTAACTCGTAGGCTGTCAGCGTCTCCGCGTCATAAGGCAATAGCTGCTCGACCGTAGTTGCTACGCCGGTAAAAAATCCGCCACTCTTGGTACCCTGTGACGCACTTAGGTACACCAAGGTGGATTCCTCAAGCTGCCAGTTCAACCCCAACTTCCAATCGACACTATTATCGTCAATATCGTCATCAACGCTCGCAAGAACAATCGGAGGCGAACCGAAGGGAGCACCACTCAGCCCACTGCCCGGAACCTCGGACACTAGGTCGCTAGTAAAACCGCGATTGGATTTATCTTCCTGCGTCGCCCGCAAACCGGCAATCAAGGTTAGGCTGTCACTCACCAACCACTCGGCATTCGCAAAAATGGCTTGCGACTCCGCCTCTACGTCGGCAGAGGAATATGTTGTCGTGTTGAGCAACGCTTGCAACTGACCTGCATAAGTAGTTTTCACCTTGTCCGTGGCGTAGAACGCCCCAACCTGCCAGATCAGGGCGTCGGTTTCCCCGGCTAGTCGCAGTTCCTGCGAAAATTGCTCTACAGCGTCAGTGTTGACGAAGTCAAGAATTCTCATCGGGCTCGCGTCCACATCAGACTCATACTTTCGATCGAAGTCGATATAGCCAGTAACTGATGTCAGTGTCGCAAAATCGAAGTCTACGTCGATCTTTGCAGTTATTATGCTTTGGTCGAGATCGTAGTCCGGGCTAACTGACCAGCTGCCCTTGAAGGGATCGCCATCGGTATCACTATAGCCAAGAAAATTAGAACACTCCGGCCGCCCCGGGCAATTACTTGTGTTGGCAGTGGGTAGCACCCCGAAAAACTCAGGTGAACCCAGCTCACTGCGGCCCCGCTGGTTTTCCAGTTTTAGCAATACGTCGGTGCGCTCGGAGGGCCTCCAAAGCAACTGTGCTCGAGCCATTTGAACATCGCGCTGACCAATATCATCTCCGGTTGCGTCGTTGTCCCAATACCCCTCGCCCTGATCGATACCTTTGGCTACCAGGCGCAATCCCAAGCTATCCGAAAGCGGTACATTTAACATGCCCTCCAGTTCGATCGCATCATAGGAACCAGCTCCAACGCTCACCCGAGCACCGAAGTTTTCGAGATCGGGCTTAGCCGTCGTGATGTTCAGAGCACCTGCAGTGGAGTTACGACCGTACAGGGTTCCTTGAGGCCCTTTTAATACCTCGATGCGTTCAAGGTCAAAAAAGTCAGAGCTCAACAGCGCCAGAGAACTGAGAGATACCCCATCAATATAGACACCTGTCGCTGGGTTATTAGCGGCGTTGAAATCGTTCAAGCCAACACCCCTGACCGTGATGATTGGCATCAAACCCGGAATGTTCTCCTTGATTGAGGCATTTGGTGTAAACAACGTGATATCGGTCACCATGCTGATGCGGCGATCCCTAATCTCCTTTTCACCCGCCACCGCCACGCTGATGCCTACTTCCATCAGGCTTTGTTGTCTTTTCTGGGCTGTTACATATACCTCCTCTATTACCCGAGCTTGCTGCTGGTTTTGGGCTGCGACCAATGAAGGGTTAGTGGCGGCCAACAGACCTAAGCAATAAACAGTGCGTAAAAAAGTCGTATTGATGCGAGGCGATGTGTTGTTCATGAGCGCTATCCTCAGGGTTATTTTATTTATATTTGAGTATGTTGGCATCTAAACATGTAAATTTATACGGCGCAAGTAATTTTACATACCGGTATTCATGAATTTGTATATGTAAACTTATTGCCCTGAAGGTCCATTGCTGCTAATAATGACGCTATGTCACCAGCAGCGATATCAACAACAAGCGAGCCCAAAAAACCAAAGAAGCGGGATATCATGCGTGAGCGGGTGTTGGATGCAGCGGCGCATCAAATGAACCTGCAAGGAGCCGCCTCCATAGACCTGAGTTCAGTCAGCTCAGCAGTAGGCTTAACTCGCAATGCGTTTTATTACTACTTCAAAAGTCG
>Ga0206127_1005120_pt1 | contig 11163 bp, 10 predicted proteins | sample Helgoland_Spring_6_FD_148646 | JGI IMG/M metagenome (GOLD analysis project Ga0206127, IMG submission 148646) | Pelagic subsurface seawater microbial communities from Kabeltonne, Helgoland, North Sea - Helgoland_Spring_Bloom_20160419_1 | ecosystem: Environmental > Aquatic > Marine > Epipelagic ...
TGTATGGTCTATTAAGTGCCTAGTTAGAGCATCATACTCATCTGTTGACTTATTCATATCCCAATGTAGAGGTTTATCTGGATGATGTTGGTCATTACCAGCCTTACTACACTTAGACACCTCTTTTAAAGCATTTGGAAAGTATTTAAGTACTCCACTAAACACAGGTATGTTCTTTCTAGCTTCAGCATTGCTTAAAACCTTTTCTACATACTGATATTGCCCATCTTCTTGCATTTCTGCGTACTTTTCTCTTGTATTCATACTAATTCTTTTGATATATTCTGGTTATTACTAATTGAATGATTCCAAAGTAGAAAACAATGTCTTCTTCGTAAACTTCTTCGCTTTCAAAGGGATAATGCCTTAATCCTAGCAATAAACCCTTAAAAAACCCAATTCTTACCTCATATCTTACTAAATCCATTGATTAAATTGTTAATAATTAATATTAATTTGACTTTGATATTAGCAAATATAGTTTTATTTTATTTATTTACCTAATAAAAAGACAAAAAACATAAAAAACGTTATAAGATTATGAGTAAAATAGAACTTGATATTAGTATTCCTAACGATTTAAGTGGCATAACTGTACAGCAGTACCAAGAATACGCTAAGCTATGGGAAGATAACAAGGAAGTGGAGGATTATGAGTTTATCAACAAGAAAACACTAGAGATATTCTGTGGATTGGACTTAAAGGAGTCTTTTAAGATACCTATTAACACTTTTGATAACATATTGAGTCACATAAACGACTGTTTTAATGAGGACAAGCCATTTATAAACAGATTTAAGATGACTGATGCAGAAGGTATTACTGTAGAGTTTGGTTTTGAGCCATCTCTAGATAAAATATCATACGGAGCGTTTAAAGATGCTGAAAATTATATGAAAGACGTAAAAGACTTGCATAGATTAATGGCAGTTCTTTACAGACCTGTAATAAAAGACATAAGCAACAAGTATCACTACAGAATAGCTGAATATGAGGGTAGTGACAACTTCTCAGAAGTGATGAAAGATGCACCAGTTAATGTAGCATTGGGAATGCAGGTTTTTTTTTATCGTTTAGGGACAAAATTGTCGAAATATACAATGGACTCTTTAATGGAACAGGCGAAACTGACGACCAACAAGGAAGGAAAGCAGCTTTTGGAAGAAAATGGGGAGATTATCAGTCGTTTCTATGCCTCGCACAAGACGATGTACGAAGACTTGACGAAGTCTCAAAGCTTCCATTACACCAATGTATGATGTACTTGGAATATGTACAAGACAGAGCCAAATTAGAGGCTAGATTAGTAAAAGATATACAAAATAAGAATAGATAATGGCACAAAACCAAGTTTACAACGTACTAGACAGCTTAAAGGCACAATTATTACAGCATCCACAATGTAATACTGTTACTACAGGTAACTTATCTGATGTTGACCTAGCAAAAACAACGATATTTCCCTTAACACACTTAATTGTTGATACAACAACACTAAGTTCTAGGACAATTACAGTAACATTAAACGTTATTTGTATGGATATAGTCGATATAAGTAAAGATAAAGCTACAGATAACTTCTATGGTAACGACAACTCTCAAGATGTCTTAAACACGCAGCTAAACGTCTTAAACTACCTATTTATGCAATTAAAGAGAGGAGACTTATGGGATGTTAGGCTAGTTACAGATAATGATATGGATGCAACTCCTTTTATGGAGAAATATGAGAATATGTTAGCAGGATGGGAAGGTTCTATACAAATACAATTACCTAACGAGATAAATATCTGTTAATGGAAAAGAAAAACCTTGCAGCAGAGCTAAATAAGATAGCTGAAGAATTTAAAGTTAGGCTTCAAAGAGGAGCTAGACTAGATAAGACTGTTGCTACAGGTAAATTTGCCAATTCATTTAATGTTAAGGTAAAAGATGATTCTATAGAGATAACATCTAATGCTAGTTATGCTGGAGCTGTTATAGAAGGAGCTTCTCCTGCTAGAAGTACTCAAGGTTGGGAGTCTAAGAAGAGAAGTATAGAATCTTGGATAAAAGCCAAAGGTATTAGACCTTATAGAAAGCTAAAGAGTGGCTATAAGTTTGCTAAAACATCAACATTGAAGAATAGTGCGTATAAAAGTGCTGTTTTTGCTATAATGCAAAGCACTTCTCAGAGAGGTACAATAAAAAGGTTTGGCTACAAAGGTAGTAACCTATTTGAAAGAGTGTATAAGGAGATTGAGGGTAAGATAGGTGTTGATATAACGGAGGCATACTCTGAAGATTTAAGAATTGAATTAAGAAAAATAATAAATATAAGCAATGAGTAAGATACTAGCAAGAAGTCCTTATTGGATTAATGCAACAGCTACGGATTTAATAAACGCTTCTATAGAGCTATGGATTTATAGTGGAGTAACAGTACTTGATAGACCTAATACACCTAGTTACACTATAACTTCTACTGTTACCGATACTCCTAATACTGTATATTGGGATATATCTGATTTAGTAAAAGACTTTATAGATACTAAGCATTACAATAATGCAGAAGATAGAGCTGCTGTATGGGTGGACTATAGAATTACCACAATTACAGATACAGGAACAACTGTAGGAACTATACAGACTGGAGACTATGCTGTTTATGGTTATTCTTACTATGAGGAAGGTTATAATTTTACATCTCTAAATGGTTGTCTTATAGACAATGATATAATATACAAATTAGAAGATAATGATGTATCTATTCCTTTAGCTAGAAAATTGTTTAAGGATATATCTTTTTTTAACGGAGATGAGCTAGTACATTCTGTAGTAAACGACATACCTTCTGATTGGAACGATACAGACGAGCAGATAGAATACTTTGGTATTAGTGGAACTTCGCCAAACTTATACAGTAATTTTGAGCAAAGAATATATTATAAAGGTGGTACTTTTGAGACTAATAAATGTATAGAGGCATTTTTAGATGAAGAGGAAATATATCCTGTTACAAAAGTAGTTATTTCTTCTTATGACTCTTCTGTTCCATTAAGAACAATAATTGTAGAAAACATAAGTGAATGTAAGTACACTCCTTATAAAATAATATTTAGAAATAAGTATGGTGCTAAGCAAGAATTATGGTTCTTTAAAGCATCTAGACTATCTATGGAAGTAGAAAGAGAGCAGTATCAAGGGAACACCATAAAAGACTACAGGGCTGGAAATATATCATCTCACAGGAATGTTGATTTCTATACAACATCTAAAGAGACATTAACCATCAATAGTGGTTTTGTTCCAGAGGAGTTTAACGAAGTGTTTAAACAACTTATGCTTAGTGAGCAGGTATGGATAGATTATAAGCAACAAATATTACCAATAAATGTATCTAATAAAACAATAGACTACAAGACTAAACTAAATAATAAATTAATAAATTACACAATAGACGTAGAATTTTCTTTTAACACAACAAACAACGTTAGGTAGATGAAAAACTTAGAGCTTTACATAGAAGATGGTAATGGAAACAAGGACAGGATTGACCTGTTTGATTATGAGGCAGTAAACTTAAATCAAAAGATAAAAGATGTAAGAGACATTTCTAAGATATTTACTGACTATTCACAATCGTTTAAAGTACCTGCTTCTTCAAATAATAACAGAATATTTAAGCATTACTATAACTACAATATACAGGATGGGTTTGATGCTAGGTTTAAGAAAGATGGTCTTATACAAATAGGTGGAGCTGACTTTAGATTTGGAAAGATAAGGCTTGAGGATGTAGATATGAGGAATAATAAACCTTATGCTTACAAAATAGTTTTTTTTGGTTCTTCTGTTGCTCTTGCTGAAATACTTGGGGATGCTGAATTATCCAATTTAAATTATTTAGATAAATTTAATCATTTATACGACGAAGATAATGTAAGGCGAGGACTTGATACAGGGTTAGCTCATTTCTTAGACAGCAATGGCAACGACATTATGCTTGAAAGTGCTATTGGAGATGTTGTTTACCCTTTTATATCTTGTAATTCTTATTACTACTATAGCTCAGATAGTAACGACCACGGAGACCCAAACAGAGAGCCTACTATAGGTAGAAACCTCCATAAGCACGGAATTTCTGCTCATAATGGTATAGAATACTCAGATTTAAGACCATCAATAAAACTAAAGCACATAATAAGTGCAATAGAGGCTGAATACCCAGCACTATTCTTTGATAAGACTTGGATAGATTCTGCTCCTTTTAATGAACTGTACCTGCACTTGAGTAGAGATAAAGGGACAATGATAACAGTTGTTGATAAACAAGTTGTTTTTAATGGCTCTGACTTTGGTCTTGATTTTTCTGGTATTGCAGGTCTTTACCCAATAATAACTAATGAATATGATAGTTACACATTGACTTTTAGTATAAGTCCTAATAGTGGAACTGGTCCTTATGACTTGAGGGTTGTAGATACTATATCTGGAGATATACTGGGTTCTGCTAATGATTTAGAATCTGATGGAAGTGTTGTAATAGACTATAGTGTTTTGTCATCTGAAGAGCCTAGAAATTGGAACTTAAACTTCTTTATAACTACAAAAGCAGGAAGTAACTTGCTAGATTTTGATGCGTCATTAACTATGATTAAAGAGTATGGTTTGTTTGCAAATTTTACAGGAACTCCACAGTTCGTTGGTTATGCTTTTACAGACCCTCCTTATACAAATACTATATCTGGAGTATCGTCAGAATTTATAGTTGATATCAAGAACCAAACTCCTAAAATGAAGGTTATAGATTTCTTGCAATCAATATTTAAGATGTTTAATCTAACAGCTTATTTTCAAAGGGATGAATCTTTACCATCTAAAGCTAGAATAATTCTTCAGCCTTTAGACTCATACTATTCAGAAGGAGAGGTTATAGATGTTTCTGATTATGTTGACATATCAGAGTCTACAATATCTAGAGCGCCTACATATTCTGAAATAAACTTTAAGTACGCTACGCCTAAAACTTTTGGTATAAAGAATCAAAACGAGCTTTTAGTCGATGAGTTTGGAGATTTAACTAGAGACAACAGAGATATAAACAACTTTGTTTCTGATGGTGGAAAGTATGAAGTAAAACTAAAGTTTGAGCATTTGTTATTTGAAAGACTGTCGGATGAAAATGATTTACAAGGACCTAAAACTCCAATTCAAACAGGTTGGTTGGTTGACAGTAATCAAAATACTGTAAAAACTGCACCGATAATACACTTTGCTGTATCCACACTTATAAACACAACTAATTATCCTATTGCTTTCACAGGAGCAACTAGTACTGCAAATCCCTTATTGCAAAAGTATCTAAGACCTAGCAATGTTAGTGGAGATGGTTCTCAAACTATAAACTTTAACTCTGAGTATGATGAATATACTGGTATAGAAAATCCAAATAGCTTATATCAAAATTATTACAAAACATACATAGATAAAGCGTTTAGCAAATCAACTAGATTAATGAGTGTAAGTGCAAACTTACCTCTAAGCGTTTTACTAAGGTACAGTTTAAGTGATGTGTTTAGAATAAATGGATTAGATTACAATATAAACAGTCTACAAACTAACCTACTAACAGGTAAGTCAAAAATAGAGCTTCTTAATACTAATTTTGCAGAAGAAATAATACCAGACACTCCGTATGATATTGTAGTTACTGCTACAACTGCACAAACTATAAGTATAACTTGGACTGTACCTACAACTGGAATAAGAGCTACTAATTATGCTACTTATGTAGATGGTGTTAGACACGGATATGGAACTTTAACATATCCATACACCGCTCCAAACCCAAGCCCTCCAGCCTTAATTAAAAACCTTGTATCTGGTCAGACATACTCTATTCAAGTATCTTCATTTAGTGCTGATGGATTAGAGTCTCGTAGGTCAGCAGCATTAATTACATCTACAAATACGACATCTACAACTCCAACAGCTCCAAGTAGCTTGGCTGTTGTTAGCACCTTAGATAATTCTGTACTTCTTACTTGGACTGCATCAACTTTTGATTCTAATGCAGGAGATACAGGTTACAATGTTTACGTAAATCAAGTTAGTTCTGGGTTAGGGTTTTTATTACACTCAACTGTTTCTAGTGCAGACTTTACTAGTAATAGTTCTCAGTTTAATGTAACAAGCTTATCTGCTGGAACGGAATATGAATTTAAGGTAAATGCTTTTGATTCTTATGCACCTACACCTAACTCTGGATTTAGTAATACTGTTACACAAACAACTACGGACTCTTCGGACTTGATTCCTCCGAGTGTTCCTACTAATTTCACAGCAAGTAATATAACTACCACTAGCGTAGACCTTTCTTGGTTTACTTCATTTAATCCAGATGGTACTGCTGCTACTGGTTACAAAGTTTATCAATCAACTACATTAATAGCAAATATTACAAATACGAGTCATACCGTTAACCTTTTGTTAAGTCAAACTAAATATAGTTTTTTTGTGTCAGCTTATGATGATAATGACAATGAAAGCGCTTTAGCTGGACCTGTAACTATAACAACACTATAATATGTTAAAAGATATAATAGATTTATTAAACGAAGATGATTGGCTAATATCTGATGAGGATATATTAATAGCTAAAGGAAAATATCAATCCACTACAAACTGGAAAGAATTTAAGTACAACCTAAAACAAAGAAGATTATAAAATGGCAGATAATAAAAATGATATCCTTATAAAGATAAAGATAGAAGAAAATAGAGCTTTACGGAGTTTAACTAAAGTAAAAGAGAGCGTACAAAAACTAGATAGAAGGACTAGAGAGTACAAGGAAGCTGTAGCAGAACAGGTTCGTCTTGAAACTAAATTAAATTCACTAAGGAAGCAAAGGATTGCAATAAATAACAAGGTTGAGACTTCTGTAAAAAAACTAACTAAAGTACAGAAAGAAGGAAAAACAGCTGTAGGAGCTAGTACTTCAGCTACTTTAGAACTAGGTAGGGTTTTGTCTGATATGCCTTATGGTATTCGAGGTGTTGCCAACAACTTACAACAGTTAGCGTCTAACTTATTTTTTATGTCCAAAGCTACAGATGCAGCTACAGGTAAAACTGTTGGATTTATGGGTGCTGTAGGTAGTTTATTTAGAGGATTGGCTGGTCCAGCAGGACTTTTAATAGCCTTTCAAGGAGTTATAGCTTTATTAGATTACTTCAAGGTAGGTATGGGTAAGTCAAAAGACGAAACTGTAGATGCCGAAAAAGCTACAAAAGATTTTTCTTCAGAATTAAAGTCTTTAGAAAAAACTCTATCAGATAGTGGAGTGTCTCAAGAGAACTATAACCAGAAAATTAGAGACTACATATTGTTAAAGAAACAGCAAATAGCTCTAGATAAAGAGTTACTAAGTACTCAATCAGAGATAGATAAAAAGAATGAAGAAATAAATGCCACTACAGAAGATGATATAAAATTAAACGAAAGACTTGAAAAAGCTAGGAAGAATGCAGCAGACCAAGCTAAAATAATTTATCCAGATACTAGGGAAGGTAGGCAAGCTAAAGCTCAAGCTACAGACTACTCTATAACTATAGAACAGATAGAGTCTAGATTAAGGAATAATATATCTCATAGAAAAAAACTAGAAGAAGATATAGTTCAGTTACACGCAGATGCGTTAAAAAAGATAAAAGAGATTGATGAAGCTAAGAATAAATTAGGAGCTGCCGAAGAAGGTACTTTAAAAGCTTTAAAAGACCAAAGAAAAGAGTTAGAAAAGACTAGGGAGCTTGAAGCTAAGACTCCAGAGGAATACAAAAAGCAAAGTATTGCGATAGATAAGATAACAAAACAGATAGAGTATATTGAGGGTTTAAAAAAGAAAGGTAGTGCTACTAAAAAATTATCTCCTTTTGCAACGCCTAAAGAATTGGATATAGATATAAAAAATGCAGAGAACGCTATTATACAGTACGAAAAACAGATAAAGGAGTCTAGGTTAAAAGAAGAACTTAACGATAAGTTGTCTCAAGCAGATACAGAAGAAGAAAAGAAAAAGATAAGAGAACAATATCAGTTAGATAGATTGAAAAATCAATTAGATTCTGAGCAGAAGGTGTTGGAATTGAAACTATCTACAGAGAAAGCTGTTGTTAAAGCTAAAACTAAAGACCACGTAGACGAGCTAAAAAGAAAATATACTGAGTTTATTACAGAATTAGGATATAAAGAGAAGTTAAAGAAGATATCAAAAGAAGATGCAGATAAATTAAGAGGGGAGGCTACTGGTACTTTATTTGATAGTGTTGTACAAGCTAATAATGAAGAGGTTAAATCTATTGAAGAAATTGAAAGCAAATACGAATCCTTAATGAAATTATTTCAAAAGTTAGGTATAGCAAGAAAAGATGCTTTAATTTCTGGATTTGGGGCAGGTGGTAAAAAGGATGACAGTCTAACTGGTATGGAGGAGTTTGCAGAAAAGTTTAATGCGATATCATCATCTGTAACTGACTTTATGAATGGAGAGTTTGATAGACAAATGACTATAGAGCAAAATAAAACAAACGCTTTAAATAATGAACTAAGAGAAAGATTGAATAATGAAAGTTTATCTGCTGAAGAAAGAAAGAATATTCAACTACAAATAGCTAGAAACGATGAAGAATTAAGAAAGAAGCAAGAAAAGATAGAAAAGAAAAGGTTTAGAATGAATAAGGCTGCACAAATAGCTGGTGCTTTAGTTAATACTGCTGCTGCAGCAGCAGGAGTTATGGCTGATGCTAAAGGTGGTTTCTTCACAAGACTAGCGCAGGCTCTACCTACTATTGCATTTGGTTTAGGTCAAGTAGCTATTATAGCTAGACAAAAGTTTCAGTCTAGTGCTGGAGCAACAACACCTGCTGGTGCGTTAGGTGGAGGTGGTTCTGGAGGTGGGGACAATACTAGAGAGTTTAACTTTAACTTAGCGGGTAGCACACAATCAAATCAGCTAACACAATCAATAGCTGGTCAATTAAGCCAACCAATACAAACGTATGTGGTTTCATCAGAAATAACAAGTCAACAACAATTAGATTTAAATATAGCTAACACAGCAACAATAGGAGGTTAAAACAATAATTATGGAAGATTTAGACATCATAGAATTAATAATAGACGAAAACAATCTAGAGGATGGGATAGAAGCTATCTCACTAGTAGAAAGTCCTGCAATAGAAGAAAACTTTGTAGCTTTAAGTAGACACAAGGTAGAATTCAAATCTGTAGATGACGAGAAAAGAATTGTAGTAGGACTAGCTTTAGTTCCAGACAAGGAAATATTTAGAAAAAGTGGAGACTACGCTTACAAGATAATGTTCTCTAAAGAGACTGTTAAGAAGGCATCTGAGCTTTACCTTAAAAGACTAAAGAATAATAATGCTACCATAGAACACGAACTAGCAGTAAAAGGAGTGTCTCTTATAGAGTCTTGGATAGTAGAAGACCCTAATATGGATAAAACTAACTTATACAAGTTAGATGCTCCAGAAGGTGCTTGGGCAGTAGTTATGAAGATTGACAATGATGAGATATGGGAAGACGTAAAGCAGGGTAAATATCTTGGTTTTAGTATAGAAGGTTTCTTTAGTCAAAAAGAACAAGAGTTAGCTAAACAAGAATTGAAGTCTTATAGTGACTATCCACAGTCTGCAACTAACAATGCTAAAAGAGCATTAGATTGGGTGGAAAAGAATGGATGGGGAAGTTGTGGTACTCCTGTTGGAAAACAAAGAGCAAACCAACTAGCTAACAGAGAGCCACTAACTAGAGATACAATATCTAGAATGGCATCATTTAAAAGACATCAGCAACATAAAGATGTACCTTATTCAGAAGGATGTGGTGGTCTTATGTGGGATTGCTGGGGAGGAACTAGTGGTGTTGAATGGGCGATAAACAAGCTAGAGAAGTTATCTTTATCTGAAGAGGACGCTGAAGCTTTAGAATTATTAAACGAGGTACTAAACAAGTTAAAAGATGAGTAGAAGAAGAGAACAAGAATGGAGTAGAACATCTCCAAAGAACAAGAGAAGAGCGTGTCTATGTAAAGACGGAAGTAGGTATAGTAGAGACTGTTGTAAAGGTAGAATGATTAATCAAGGTATTGGTAATATCTAAATCAAAAATACAACAATATTTATATTACTAGTTATTAGTGTTATAGAGTTATTAATAATAAATTTTAATTTATGAAAAGTCCAAAAGAAATTGTAGATGCTTTCAAAAGTATTTTACTTTCTTCTGAAGAAGTAGTTGAGACACCTGTAGAAGAGGTTGTTGAACTAGCTGAAGAAAAAGTAGAACAAGCTGAGGAAGTTATCGAAGAAGCTCCTATCGCAGAGGAAGAAGTTGTTTCTGAAGATTCAGATATTGAATCATTAAAAAAGAAATACGATTCTTTATACGAAGAGTTAGATTCATTAAAGGCTTCTGTTAAGCAGATGATGGAAATCGTTTCTCCTTCAGAAGAGAAAGACGTTCCTGCTGAGTTATCAGAGGAAGTAGAAATTAAGGAAGAAGTTACTGAACTATCTGTTGAGTCAGAAGAAATAGTACATTCTCCAGAAGCTCAAGTAGAGCAAAAACAACAACATTTATATTCACAAAGCAGAAGTAGAACTGTGAAAGATTCAATCTACAACAAACTATTTAATAAATAAAAAAAGATGGCAACAACAACTTCAATTACAACAACTTACGCAGGAGAAAAAGCAGCAGGGTACATCTCAGCAGCTTTATTATCTGCAAATACTATCGAAAACGGTGGTATTACTGTTAAACCAAATGTAAAGTTCAAGCAAGTAATCAAGAGACTTTCTACCACAGACTTAATCGCTGATGGAAGCTGTGATTTCGCTGCAACTGATACTGTTACTTTAGACGAAAAAATCTTACAACCAGAAGAATTCCAAGTTAACTTAAACTTGTGTAAATCTGATTTTAGAGATGACTGGGATGCAATATCTATGGGATATTCTGCATTTGACAACTTACCTCCTTCTTTCCAAGAGTTTTTAATCGCTGAGATTATTGCTAAGATTGCTGACAAGAATGAGAAAAATATCTGGATGGGTGCTACTGCAACTGCTGGAGAATTTGACGGATTAGTAGCTTTAGC
>Ga0206127_1005124_pt1 | contig 11160 bp, 10 predicted proteins | sample Helgoland_Spring_6_FD_148646 | JGI IMG/M metagenome (GOLD analysis project Ga0206127, IMG submission 148646) | Pelagic subsurface seawater microbial communities from Kabeltonne, Helgoland, North Sea - Helgoland_Spring_Bloom_20160419_1 | ecosystem: Environmental > Aquatic > Marine > Epipelagic ...
TATGTGGTGATCAAAGCGGCCGATGAGTTCAAAGACAAAACAACAGCCATCAACGAGATGTGGCAAGCAGACTTCACCTACTTCAAGATCATTGACTGGGGCTGGTATTTTCTCAGCACAATTTTGGACGACTACAGCCGTTACATCATCGCCTGGAAGCTCTGCACAAACATGCGCGCTGAGGATGTGACAGAAACCCTTGAGTTGGCACTGACCGCTTCTGGCTGTGATCAGGCTGTCGTGCGTCATAGACCCCGCCTGCTGAGTGATAATGGATCCTGCTACATCTCTGGCGATCTAGCCGAATGGCTGGAAGGGCAAAAGATGACACATGTTCGTGGCGCACCCTTCCACCCGCAGACCCAAGGCAAAATCGAACGCTGGCATCAGACGATGAAGAACCGTGTCCTGTTGGAAAACTATTACCTGCCCGGCGATCTCGAGCGTCTGATCGGAGCCTTCGTCGAATACTACAACCACGAACGATACTACGAGAGTTTAAGCAACGTAACACCTGCCGACGTCTACTTCGGCCGCGACAAAGCCATTCTACAGCAAAGGGAAAAGATCAAGAAACAGACAATCCGACAACGCCGCTTGCATCACGAAAAACAAGCCGCATAGTCAATCACATAAACGAGCCAGAGCCTCCAATGCTCAAGCCGCTCTGACGTCCAATTTTATATGAATACGGACACAATACTGAATCTTGCCGTTCGTTGCTTCGCGTGCCTCGCATAGATCACGCGGCACTTCGGTCTGGCCATAAACGGTGACGTGATGGCCAGCTTGTTTGGTGAAATCGACGCGGAACATTGTGTCGCCAAACGACACCAAAGTTCCGCCGTGCACGTAGCCTTCCACATCAATTCGCTCTGCCACGCCTGCTTCGCGCATCAAACTTACAAACCCACGCTCCTACACAACCGCACGAATGCGGCTCAGAACATAATCTTTTGTCTGACGTTCGAGAACTACGCTCTCAATGCCGCGAGTGTGCAAAAGCTGAGAAAGCAACAGACCAGAAGGACCACCGCCAACGATACAGACTTGAGTTTTCATGAATCGCTTTCTTTACAGTTCAATAACGATGTGGCCGTCCGCATCTGCAGCGCGGGATTGGCAGGTGATGATTTCTGTTTCGCGTTGTTTGTTGGAGAGCACAAAGTCGCGGTGTTCTACGTCTCCCTCTTTCAACCCACATTTGCACACGCCGCAAATGCCGTCAGAGCATTTGATATCGACGGGGATGCTATTTGCTACGAGCACATCAGCGAGCGTTTCTTCAGCGCTGACGCTTAGCTCTTTGCCTGATTTCGCCAGCGTCACAGTGAAGGCGTGGTTCACATAGTCGGGTTGCTCTGGGACAGAGAAGTATTCCAGATGCCGCGCTTCTTCGGGGAAGCCTTGGCGCGCAGCCGCTTGCACAACGCCTTCCATGTAGCGATCTGGCCCGCATGTGTAGACATGCCAGCCGTCTTCGTAGCCCTTTAAAAGCGTGTCAAGATCCGCTCGCATTCCTTGGTCGGAGAAATGGAACGTTACGTGCTTCGCCCAAGGCATCGCTTTGAGATCATCAATGTATCCCGCGCCAGCCATATTGCTTGCGGAGTAATGTAGCTCAAACAGTTTGCCCAAAGCGTGCAGACGATGTGCAAAAGCGATCATTGGGGTGATGCCGATACCGCCTCCCATCAAGAAAGTTTTGCTTGCTTCTTCTACCAGATCGAAATGATTGATCGGTTTGGATATGAAGACACGGCGGCCCTCATTGAAAATGCGGTGTATCATTTGTGAACCACCGCGCCCTTCGTCCTCGCGCAAAACGCCTATCTGATACTTGGACGTATCTGCCGGATCACCGGACATGGAATATTGACGCAGGAAATCAGGAGTGATGACCACATCGAGATGCCCGCCAGCGGTCCAGTCAGGCAGCTTGGATCCGTCCCATGTGGTGAACTCGTATTTGGTTACATCAGATGTCATTGCTTCTGCTTTGCTGACCCGCGCCATGATGACAGGGGCATCTGTGAAGTCAGGGCGCTCATGGGCAAGGCCATCCGTTTCGCCACGCGCCAAGCGCTCTTTATACTCGTCCGCGCTGATCATGTCTTGGTACGCTTTAATGCCCGCTTCGCGATCCATCGGGAACGGGTAGGGGTAAGGCCAAGGCGCGAGGTTGGCGGGGTAAACGGCAAGCGTTTGATCTTCAAAATTCAGATCTAGCCCGGGATCAATGTCGCGGCGATTGACCGGAGCAGCAGGTTCTTTATAGCCGCCATCTTCTTTCAGTTCGAGGTCCCACCACCATTTTTTTACGTCATTCACACCGCCATTGCCGAGCATATCATCAAGTTTGGCCAAAACAGGTGCGGCCTTTGGCATATTCATCGCGGCCCAGTGGAATGGTTTTTCCTTGAAGATACCCTCAAGGTTCCAAGGGCAGGTTTTCATGCAGCGCCCGCACATGGCACCGCCTTCGGTAGTAATGCGATAGGTGGTGCATTTCTGGCTATCGGATTTCCAAATCTCATAGCCGTTGAACATGCGTTTTGGCCCCGCGGTAATCGCGCCAGAGGGACATTCACGCGCGCATTTGTTGCAGCTCTCGCAAAAGCTTTGCAGCCCGAAGTCGATTGGCTTGTCGTGCGCAAGCGGCATGTCCGTCGTTACAGCGCCAGATTTGAGACGAGGGCCAAGTAACGGGTTGAGGATCACTTCGCCAATGCGGCTGACTTCGCCCAGACCACTTAGAAGTAAGAGCGGTGGTTGAAGCACTTCGCCGTCCATGACCGTGTGGGCCTTGGCCTTGTAGCCCAGGTTGCGAATCTGTTTGGCAATGACCCCGCCCAAAAGCGAGAACCGCAGATAAGCCCGCATGGATTGAGCCACAGCGATCCAGTCGTCGCCAGATGCGCCCTCCATTGTCTCGTAGCCCTGATCAATAATCATGCTAATCGCATTGTTGTGGGGGGGGTCAATCGGCGCACCCGTGGCGTCATGGCTGTACCAAGTCCAATCAGGGCAACGACTGATCCCGATGGCATCTACGCCCAAGAAATAACTAGCGGCTTTAACGTTTTGGGCGTTGCGTTCTGCCTCTGTGGGCTTGTGAGCTCGCGTCGCACTCTCCCCGTCTTGCAGCAAAACAAAAGCCCCCAAAACGCGCCGTTGCGAGAAAGAATGCGCACTTTTTCGCGCGTACCAGCCGCCCGAAGCCGCTTCTTGCTGTTTCTTTCCCAGATCTCCAAATTGTGAGCGCGCGAACATATCGGCGCGTTTTGGAACACGTGCAACGCGTTCTTCGTCAATGTAAGTTGTCGGCGTGTCCACTCGTTTGAGTTTCTCAAACGGATGCGCGCCGTCTACATAATTGCGCTTGCCGTAAGGATCACGGTTCAGAGCGCTTTTCGACGTTCCTTTGCCAACCCACCAAGCCGGGTTGTTAGGCTGATCGCCCCAAGGCGCAAGCGGTGTGTCGACTGCCATTTCAAAATTGGTTGTGACCACGGCAAGCCCAAAGTTTTCTCCAAGATATGGCGCAAAAAGGCGACCCTTTTCGAGCGAGGCAAGACCAGACGCGATAGCCAGCTGGTTCAAATCAACATCTGAAGACGTTGCCGTGTGCGCACGTGCGGAAAACCCCAAAAGGTGCAGGTATTCCGCAAGAATGACAGCGGTTTCAGTTGCCCGAAGCGCAGCGCGATGGTCTTGCGTTCCCATGATCCATTCCGCGCCAGGCTCATGCGCTTTAGGGTCGCGATGATGCTCAAGCAAAAGAACAATGGCATGTGTGTGATGATCAATCGCTTCCAGCGGCGCTTCGATCGACTCCTTCAATGCTGCCATGATTTGATCAATGCCAGAGGCAAGCGTCTTGGTCTGCTTGGTGCGAATATCGTTGGCGAGACGCTCTATGTCTGAATTGCGCGTCGGGGCAGTCAAATGAGCGCTTTTAGGAAGCGCGCAAATTCCAATCATCGAGGTGTCTTGAAAATATCCAAACGCCTTCATGTGATTTGCGCGCTCTTGCGGATCACTTGGTGCCGTCGCAGGCGTGGGGTTCACCGCGCCATCACGGATTGCATCCATCATCGCCTGATACTCACCCATTGCGTTGACCAGTGAATGCGGCGTGTCCAGATCATGAAAATCAATCTGCTTTGACGCTGGTACGCTGCTTAGATCGGGCATGTTCGAGGTGCGCTTCAAACGCTCCAGCGGATAAGGCCCCATATGAAAGGGACGATCTTTCGTCGAGAAAATGCGCATGCCCATCGTGGTAGTCTCCTAAATCAAGATATGCCCAGAAGGCCAAGGATAATGAACTTTTGCCAGCCAAAGATCTTGATCAAACTCGCAAATAAGAAAAACGCAGAGAGTAGCGCGATGATGATGATCTGTGTCATTAGCTTAAAAGTTTTCCTGCGAGTGTCTGTGGAAGGAAAGTCGCGAGGGCGTGAAAGGCGACAAGTAATATGAGCATAAGCGCTATTGCCAACCAAAACGAAAAGATGCCGATAAAAATATCGTGCATGGAATAACCCATCATGTCGTCTGGTACGACGAAGCGACTGCTTTTTCAACCTTTACCGTTTACGTGCCGCCTGGTGTTCAAGGTTCTGGGCAAATCGCGCAAGATTATCATTTTCCAACTCATTAGTCGATCGAGTGGAGGTCGACATCACTACATCCGAGTACGCCAAGTCCGTATCGATGAGCCACTGATACGATGGTGCCCCGACGCGGATCAAATGACGTACTACCCGCGTTAGTCTGACTCTTTCTTGCCAAGTGTCTAGTCAAACGAAATACCCATTTGATCTCCGATCTTTTTCAGCAGCGGATATTGCATAGCCATATCCATAATCGAACCCATCGCAGTCGTCACTGGCGATTTCAGCCCAGTTTCGCCACCGCTGCAACCAGACCCACCAAGCCCTGTCACATGATTGACGTTAATCGATTTGATCTTCTCGGCAGGCTTGACCATTGTCGCTGACAATCTTTGGCATCGCCTTGAGGCGAGCTTTCTCAAGTTTCAGTGCAATCAATGCATCCGAACGTGAATTCTCAGCTTCGATATGTGCGCGGTTTGCTTCTGCCTGCGCCAACTTATAGGTTTGGCGCGTCTTGCGGCGGATGTTCTTGACCACCTTGTCGGCGGCATCTTTCGATGTAATCGGCTTCTTCGTCATCTCGATCTCCTAATCGATAAGATGAACCAGAAATCCTCCCTTATTTAAATCCTCAAATCTGTCCAACAGCTGCTGACGTCAGAAACTCTACAAACACCCCAGTTGGGATGGAAATTTCAAATCTCATTTTGCCGTCTATTCTAACAAAGCAGTCCGCAAAATCTTCACGACAAGGTTATGTCTCCGCGAGGCCTCTGGCGGCAAAGCTGGCATCGATTTCATGACAAAATTAAAATTTATGGTGACGAGTAGTTGAGCTGCGCTCCAAGGGCCTTGGGGCTTAGCCTCAGCCCCATCAAGATAATGGCTTTGGATCTTCTCCATCAGATCTACTGAATTCAAAAATATTGATTTAGTTAACGGGTGAACGTTTAGATCTACCTGAAAAAATTTATGCATAGCGCGATTGGCAGGAAAGTAATTTGTAAGAAGAGCTTCGAACTGTTGGGATATCCTGCGCAAGATATCTTCAATATTCTCCGCCTGATTTAAACTTGCCCGGAAACACTCCAAAGTCTGCAAAACTTCATCGCAATATCTTGAATAAAGCAAAAGCAAAGCCTCTTCTTTGCTTCCGAAGCGCTTGATGAAAGCAGCGCGCGTTTGCCCTGATGAAATAGCGATATCATCAGGTGTTGTTCCAGCAAAACCGTTTTTAAGTATTAGAGTTGTAAACGCTTCCAGAAATTTTTGCTCGGTGCGCCTAGACCTCTCTTGCTTAGGTTTTGTGTACTTCATGCGCCTTAGTAAAATGTATTAAAAGTTACTTTCAGATACTTTTTTACTTTTGTAGGGAAAATTTGGTGGCCTTAACGAATGTTCACTTTGTTAAATCTTTGAGGGAAAACAATATGAAGCGACGCTCTCTTCGAGGTGGGTTGGCATTTTTCTTCTGGGCGGCATTCGCAGCAATGTTACCTTGGAGCGTTGCCCATGCAGAGCAACCAACCTCACGTAAAGTGCACGAATTGGCTATGTTTTTTACATCTAACAGTTGGTTCAATTGTGCGGCTCGGGCAGATCAGCTAGGATCGTTTCTCGGTGGGAATGTCAAAAATCAGGCTTTTGCCGTCAGTTCTCCAACAGAAAATTCCAGTATAGTTGACGTGTTTCTCGTCGTGCCACCTGTTAGTGATGAGTCTAATTCAACATCCGCTCACCTGACATTTGCAGTTAACATAAAAGGATGTCCGGCAGTCTACAACCTGAGCAACATTTTGGAGACAAGCTGCGCCGATGCGCTTGGGGGCGCGCAAGCGAATACGCAATTCACAGAAATTGGCGCTTCGGGCCACTTCATCAGACAAGTCAACCCACACACGACGATCCGCTTGGCATCGCACGGCAGCTTTTGCCTCAAAACCCAAACTGAAATTGTCGAGTAACGTTCGAGAGAAATACTAAAATGAAATTTTCCACGACTGCGATCCTAAACTCCTCATCAGCCTTCATTTTGGCAGTCAACGTGGGCTCAATCGCGCACGCTAACTCTTACGTGGCCGCTGGTATGGATTCCGTTGACAATATCGTCGCCAATGCCAATTCTGATAACTCGGGTGTCGGCTTATTCGCAGTGGTCGTGGGTAGCAATTACGAATACGATGGTGATCCGGGAAGTGCCGCCCAGCTGCGCGTGGGGGCGTCCTCTGTGACAGTAAATAAAACACTCGATGTCAACGGCGGGATCGTTGGTGAGAATTTTTCTGTCGAAGATAACACTGGCAACACGACAGTTAGGGGAACACTTTCTATTTCTGGCATGACGAGTACAAACGGCACACTGGATGTCAACCGTGGGATCGTTGGCGAGAATTTTTCTGTCGAAGATAACACTGGCAACACGACAGTTGGGGGAACACTCGCTGTGGCTGACGCTACAACGGTTTCGGACACTTTTGAAGTGGACGCAAACGGTTCCGCGGCTGGCGGAACGCAGATATCGGCACTGGCCAGCAGCCTCACTATGTCGTCTGAATCAGTAGGTATTCAAGGTTATTCATCGGCCGGCGCTAATGCCGCTATCACTATCAATGGAACAGTCTCAGCAAACAATACATCCAACGTGGGTGTGTTGATAACTGGAAGCGGCCAAAACGGAGTCAGCTATGACCCCACAACTGCAGGGGGACACGCGACTTGGGCCGACGTCTCAATCCAATCGGCAAACTATGGCGCAGGAGATCCCACTCGTGGATCAGCCGTTATTGTTACAGATTTCGGGGTAAGGCTAGTATCGCCCGATCCTGCCACCGGAGAAACCGTGTACAACTCACAAGGCGGAAATAACAGTGCAGGAACAGTTAATAACTCGATTGGTTTGAATACGGGCAACGGGATAATTAAAAACGCATTTGGTTCAGCGTCCGCCTCAAGTGGAGCACAATCAATCATCACAAATACGATTGGCGCAAATGATGGCTCAGGCGCTGTCTCAACTTTAATTGGCGGCGGAACTTCTCCAACCGTCAACACAGTTGGTAATGAAAACGCCGAAACCCGCACAACACTGCAGGCAGGCTCCTCTTCGCTAGCGTTAGAGGATAGCTCCGCCGACCTGCGTGGTGGTTCAGCAGGCAACGGTCTCAACATCAACAATACAGGTGCAACATTTTCAAACGCGTCGGGCAAACCCATCCGGGTAACAGGTGTGGCAGACGGTACTTCAGAGTTCGACGCAGTCAACATTGGCCAGTTTGGAAGCGGGATGGCAGCGATCTCTGCGCTGAATGCAGTCCCCGACATTCGGAAAGGAGACTCATTCTCGTTCGGCATCGGGTTCGGAAACTATAAGGGCTATGATGCTGTAGCTTTTGGCGGCAAAGCCTACGTTGACGAAAATATCACGATGAATTTCGCAATAGCGACAGGGAACCGTTCCTATGAGCCAGTGTACTCGATCGGATTTGGCGCTTCTTGGTAGGTTTAGATTTGTCGTACTTTTCTCTGAGCTCTGTAAAACGCGCAAAAATTTGGCGATGTATTAAAAAAGTTACCATCTTTATTGGTTATAACAGATAATTATCCATCCAGTACGCACCTCCAATTAGATTGGAGGTGCAACCTTAGTCTTAAATAATGAGGTGTAATGGTCTTCCACGCCTCCTTTCGGGCAACCCCACGGACAACCGTTCCTGCATCGAGCGCTACTAGCCAGCTATGCTTTTCGAATATTCCAAGCGCTGCCCGAGCTTTTGGCTTTTCACACAGAGCGTTAGGGCCAAACTGCATGACATCCCGCACCAGAACCTCTGGTTAAGGCCAGCCTTCCAAAAGCCACTGTCGTAACATTTCTGCATTATCAATTTCAGCAGAAACGACTGCAGCGCTGGCAAGGCACGATGCCTTGAACAAGTAGAACTTTGCGAGCGCCACAGCGCTTTCGATTTCAGGCATTTGGACTTCTATTGCATTGATTTCTCGCCACAGCGTCAATACTCCTGTGATACGGAATGCCTGTTCTGCAACCTTCGAAGCTGTGCCTGTCATATGTGCTAGCGAGCCACCAGCCCCTTGCGCCTTCTCAACGGCATCGGCAAAGACTACTTGTTTCACGATTGTTTTTTATTTGCCCACCTTGCTGTCGCAGATGAATTACCCAAATATGATCGTGATAGTTTTGGAGGATGGTCCGATACTGTTCTTGATTGCCAAAACACCCACCATAAATCGCGAGAAAAATATTGACGGCAATGGTTAGTCTTTCTCAAAATACATACCGAATTTTGATAGGTAGACGGCTTGATTCCTACACGGGCAAATTTTTTGCGACAGAAAAAAAGTTGATGTCGATCATCTTGTGCCGCAACAGTACAGCTGGGACCGTGGTGCTCATAATTGGAGTAGGGCAAACCGGATTAGATTTTCAAATGGCCTGTCAATTTATTTTTTGTCAAACAGAGTGTTAACCGACAGAAGTAAACAAGTGGTCCAGCAGAGTGGTTGCCACCAAACGTAAGTTTCAGATGCGAGTATATTTTGAGGTTTCAGCGTGTTGTTTTTATTTATGATCTGTCACAGAGCGCTGCCGAGCTACATTTGATAGAACGTGGTCGACAACAGTATTGTTGATATTTAGCGCAGCATCACTAACGACACGAAGGCAAATAAAACCCACTGATCCAGCACCGAGAGATTATTTTAGGATGTCTCTGCAGTGCTATCAGTGGTAGTTTCCACCATGAGGACTGTCGGCTTGGTAAGTTCTTCAGGCATTACTCCTGCAAAGGCGGGGCCAGAAATTAGGCTTAAAGCGCCGCCGATTGCTAAATTTTTCATTTCGGTCTCCAAAAGTTTTTAAAAGTCTCTCAGGTGACTTCTGAGCTGTAGAAGTCATCAGAGAGAAAGGTTGTGGCGGATCTTGGTGGGTGGCCAAGAACTATGAGGCAGCTACTCACTGTCACAGCATGTATATGCGCTTTCAATATCGAGGGCTTATGCTGGTTTCCGCAGATCTTGTGAAAGGATGTGCAGTTACAATGCATTTGAACATTCAGGGACACACTTTCCCAGCGCGCGTGCGCGTCGCTGTGTAAGAGCGTAAGATTTCGCAATGAAGTGAAGGCTGCCCTGCACGATCGGTGGAGGCCTAGCCTAAGCACCCACTTGGACAAGCAGAGAGTGTTTTGGTTATTTTGCTAATTGGCCATCCTGCCATTCACCAACATATTGGCGCCCATAGGGAGAAGTCATGGTGCAAGGCCGATCAGGAATACTATGAGGCTCTACAAGATGATCTTGAGTGTAACGATGAACGAAGTAACCGTTACCGAGTGTGTGTGATTGTAGAACACAAGCGATACATAGAGACTTTTGAGAACCCGTGTGATGCTCGGGTCTGGAGTGATCTCATGAGGCTCCTCCATGCCAAAATAAAGTAGTGTTAAGTAGCTTATTTTATTGATGTCGCTTGGACCAAAATCGGGATTCAGCTAGGATAACCACAAATCCCTCATTTTTGTCCAAGATGGCACGTCATCATACTGGGGTAAGGTCGCTCAATTTAACCATGCCCATATCCTCTCTTGCAGAGAGCCACCGTCTAATGGGAAATTATAGAAATCATTGAACAGCATGCCGTGAACCCAATTGGCATAGTCTGGATGTAAAGCTTCGCCGTCTTGGATGGATAGGCCTTGTCCGTAGTAGGCGAGATCACTTTCTATGCTAGCTCGATTGGCATTGGTATCGCCTCGCATGTAAGGATCGCCCATATTCCAGATGAAGAACACGTTCTCAAATCCGTATCTGTCAAAATGTGTTCTTTGTGGCATACAACTAACCCATTGCGACCCACAATCTTCTGGCATGTTGGCATATACAAACTGTTCGATTGCATCCCAATTAGGTCCGCTCCAACTGTCCCGGATAGCTCTGGATTCAGTATCAAGCCAAAAACTATCTACTAGCAGGTATGGGTTTTCAAATTGAGCAATCAAATCAGCATTGTAGCCTAATCCAACGGCGCCAGCACTTGAGCCACCAAATACTAAGCGCGATGCAGTTGATAAGTCGGGCGCCAATTCATCAATGACAGCTTCAACAATTGCTCGTCCGTGGAAATACACCGTTTCACCGCGGATAGTGTGCGTGTGAGCGCCTTGGTATAGGTCATTCGAGCAATATGGGATTATCGCCACATTATAACCCTTGTTGAGAAAATCTTCGACGGCAGGCATGTCCTGAAGATAGCCGGGTTGAGTGCGGGGTGATGTCCAGGCCGGGATACGAGACAAATACTCCTCAGCGTTTGATGCTAGACCACCACCCTGAAGGTATACGAACCATTGATCAGAGCCAGTGCGATAAACATGAAATGCTGCCGGTTCGCCATTACTACAAACTGCATCTGAAGAGCTGGTATAGAGAACCGAGCTTGATGTTTCCCCTGAACTGGGCTGACCGCTGACTTCCGCTACCTCAATGGTTTGTTCGTTGCCAAGCATGTCTATCAGTTGACCAC
>Ga0206127_1005128_pt1 | contig 11153 bp, 17 predicted proteins | sample Helgoland_Spring_6_FD_148646 | JGI IMG/M metagenome (GOLD analysis project Ga0206127, IMG submission 148646) | Pelagic subsurface seawater microbial communities from Kabeltonne, Helgoland, North Sea - Helgoland_Spring_Bloom_20160419_1 | ecosystem: Environmental > Aquatic > Marine > Epipelagic ...
AAGAATGCTACCACGCATTTGATATTGATGAAGAATGGATTGTGGGTTACGGATTAGATGATGAAAATGGTAATATGAGAAATCTACCTTCAATTTGGGCTTTATAAAATAGTTTCGTACATTCATATAAAATAAGTTATAATAAATGGAAAACAAACGCAGAAAAATCCACGAACAATTAGAAGTGGTACAGGAAGGGTTTGCTAACGGAGTAGCACCTGGTTTCCCTCTCAATACAGATCAAAAACAAGAAATGATTGATCAAGCTACTGAAGCATATGGTCAATTTTTAGATGCTCTAAGATGTGATTGGAGAAATGATCCAAATTCAATGGAGACTCCTCGTCGAGTAGCTAAAGCATATGTAAACGATTTATGGGCAGGACGTTATACAGCAATGTCTCCTATCACATCATTCCCTAGTGATGGGTATGATGGTATTGTGATTGAAAGAAATATCCCACTTACATCTATGTGTTCTCACCATCACCAAACCATTGGAGGTGTAGTTCATATTGGTTACATTGCTGGAGATAAAGGTCAAGTAATTGGCCTATCAAAATTAAACAGAATTGTAGAATTATTTGGACGTAGAGGTGCTATCCAGGAACAACTAACATCAGCTATTCATAATGCTGTAGATAAAATTACAGAAGGTAATTTAGGTGTAATTGTAACTATTGTAGGTACCCATAACTGTGTATCTTGTAGAGGTGTAAAACATCAAGGTGCTGCTATGGTTACAACTAAAGCATCCAAAGCATTTAGAGATGATACAAATAATGCCCGTAAGGAATTCTTTGATAGTTTAAAAATTAATAACGGAGGACATAACATTTAAATTATGAGTAATTTTAAAGAAGAAGTAGAACTAGAACTACGTAATAGTCTAGGTTTACTAAATTCCCTTAAAGACAGAGACCAATTATCAATGGTCCCAGAACACGAATGGGCTGAATTAACAGCTCAACGTATAGCAGATAAGTTTAAGGGTAGGTACGTTCCTTTTGTAAGCGAAGTAGAAGAATTTAACGCCACAATGGGAAAACCAAATAATTATGAGCCTATCATACCTGAAAACACTAAAGAATGGATGTTTGTTTACGACTTCATTCTCGAAGAACTTGAAGAGTACAAAGCTGCCTGTGAAGCAGGAGATATTGTTGAGGTGCTTGATGCTTTATGTGACATTGCCTACGTTTCGATTGGTAACGGAGCTATGCTTCATGGTCTTAAGGATAAGTTATGGGATGCGTATCAAGAAGTACAAGCGTCTAATATGTCAAAGGCTTGTATTAACGAAGAAGAAGCACAAGAAACGGTGGAGCGACGTTCCAAAGAACAAAATGAACCTTGTCACTATGAGAAGGTTGGAGACTATTTTATTGTCTATAGAAGCCGTGACAGAAAAGTAATGAAAAACGTTAACTACTTTAGACCAGATCTTAAAAAGTTCTTTTAATGTATAAAAAGTGCTATCAAGGTAAAAAATTAGACCATAACTTGTATGAAATGCATCTTTGGGAAGAAGATGGAAAACATCAAGTAGTAGAATATAAAAATACTGCTTATGTTAATTGTTCTAAACAAGATTCTACTCTAAAAGGTCTAAATGGTGAATTTGTAAAACCTATTACAAATTGGAGATTTTCTAAAAATCCAATGTATAAGGATAAAAACACACCTGGTCTTCACTTCCACGATATGCCAGCTTATCAAAAATTCCTTATTGAAAAATATGGAATTAATGATGATCCTTCTACAGGACACAGAGAGGTATTTTTTGATATCGAGATTGAAATGGGAGGTGCACTTACTGAAGAATACATTGAAGATGCTCCAAAACCAGTTACTTCAATTGCTTGGTTTGATAAACAAGAGGATAAGTGGTCAATTATTATTTTAGATAAGAAAAAACAATTAAACCATACTAAAGCCCGAAACAAAGAAATAATTCCTGTTACTACAGAAACAGAATTGTTAAAGACTTTTGTTAAATTGTTTAAGGAAATGAATCCTGATATTATTATTGGGTGGAATAGTGATTATTTTGATATTCCTTACCTTTATTATAGAATTGAAAAGGTTTTATCTAAAAAAGCAGCTACTAGTTTATCTCCTTTAGGAATAGTCAAAACCCGTAAATCAGCTAAATACAAGGATCAAAACACAGGTGAGATAAAAGCCAGATGGTACAAACAAGATATGTATGTAGACATTGTAGGTGTTGAGTCTTTAGATTACATGAGAGTCCATAAAAAATTTAGCTTCAGGGATGAACCTTCATACAAACTAGATGTTATTGGTGAAAAATATACTGGATTAAATAAAATTGAATACGAAGGTAATCTTGATAATTTATTTGAAGATGATATCTATAAGTTTATTCAATATAACTTTCGAGATGTTGAAATCCTTAAATTACTAGATGAAAAGTTAGATTACCTAGCACTTGTAAAAAATCTATCACACAAAGGTAAACACAATTATAGTGAGGTATATGCTAACACAAAAACCCAAGATGGAGCCATCTCAGCTTACCTATTAAGTGAAGGTATTGCCCCACCAGCTCGTGATCCAAACCCAATCAATAAAAAGAACTATGCTGGTGGTTATTTATTTTGCCCTACAGCAGGTATTTTTAACTATATGTTTGATGAAGATTTAACATCACTATATCCTTCAATTATTATGTCCTTAAACATTGGTAAAGAAACTTTAGTAGGGAGGATTATAATGCCTGATGAAAAGGTAATGGTTGAAAATAAAGAAATTTTTAATTGTAGATATGCCTTAAACGATCTAAAGAAAATGGATCAGGATCGTTCTGTATTAGTTCAAAATGCTAAACGTAGTAATACTAATATTAAAATTAAGGATTTAATTGATCTAATTGAAAGTGAAAATCTAGCAGTTTCAGCTAACGGGGTAATGTTTAGAACTGACTTTGATTCAGTATTGTCTACTATTCTAAACAAATGGTTTAATGAAAGGGTTGTATTTAAAAATAAAATGAAGGATGCTTATAAAGCTGGTAATAAAGAATTAGGTGAATTAATGCACTTAAAACAACACACAATGAAAATTTTGCTTAACTCACTTTATGGAGCAACAGCATTAGGTTCCTTTAGATATGGTAATGTTATCCTATCAGAAGCAATTACATTATCAGGACAACGAATTATCCAAGAGTCAGCAGCATTTGCTAACAAACATATGAATCAAGTAATGAGAGGAGAAATAGAATTATGCTAAGTAAACAATCAATTAGAGGTAAAGTAGAGGTTTTACATGAAGGTAGAAAACTCGAAAAAGAAGAAATTATTGCTTTAAGTGAAAGTTGGAGTGAAGTCCAACAAAATTTCTTTAGAAAAATGTTAAAACAAGGGGGTAAATTCTCAATTAAAGGATTTAAATTTCATATTATCCCTGAAGAACAATTATTAACTTCCCAAGGACAAAAAGACGCTGGGATAATTACATTGCCTGGAGACGATGCAAAATTCTAGTTTAGATTTACATGGTGTAAAACATAAAGAAGTAGAAGATAGATTAATAAAATTTTTCTTTTGGGAAAAACCTGGTTACAAACAATACAGAATTATTACAGGTAATTCTTATGAGATGAAAAGAATAGTTACTAAATGGCTTGCTGCCCACGATTATTCTTATTATATTCCAGCTCATAATTTAGGTGAAATACAAATAAGTGAATGAAACAATTAGAAAGCACACCTTGGTTTATATGTGATAAAGAAGATGAAAACTACTGCGTCTATGTAGATACAGATTCTAATTATTACAATGCTGAACCTATGCTTAGAAAACTTAACCCTAACTTTGATGATATGTCAGAGGAGGAACGAGATGAAAAACTAGAGGAAATCGCACTTATATACCAAGATTTAATTACTAAATCATATGATACATTAGCGTTAGAAGCGTTTAATGTTAAATCTCATAGACTTGAGATGAAAACAGAGTGTATGATTCGTGCTGGTTATTTTAGGGCTACTCGTAGATATGCTCAATGGATTACTAAAAAAGAAGGTGTCCCAACTGATGATTTAGATATCAAGGGGTTAGAATTTATGAAATCTAATTACCCTAAAATATTTGGTAATTTCTTTAAGGACATACTACAGAGAGTTATTAAAGGTGCCCCACAAGATGAAATTGATACTTTACTAAAAGACTTTAGAACCAAAATATTATCACCAGATACTAGCCTTACCATTCTAGGTAATCCTACTCGTGTAAAAACATTAGATAAATACTTAGCATCACCCCCTAGACCAGGAGAAATGTTTTCTTCTATTAATCAAGGTGCTCCTGCCCCAGTAAAAGCAGCTATTAAGTACAATGATTTACTTACATTTTGGAAGTTAGATAAACAACATTCTAAAATTACTCAAGGTGATAAAGTTAAGTGGATTTATTTAAAAGAAAATCCATACAAAATTGATGCTCTTGCGTTCTTAGATTTTGATATCCCAGAGAAAATCATTACATTATTGGATAAGTATGCTGATAAAAATAGAGCATTTGAATCTATTTTAGAAAGTAAATTACAAGGGTTTTATAACGATTTAGGGTGGGAATTAAACATGAACCCATACCGAAATCTAATTTTTAGTTTTTAATATGATAAGCAAACACGACTTACAATCAGTTATTGGAAAATACCACTTAAATGGATTAGTAGAATCTGTTAAATGGACTATTGAAGATAACGCGTTAGATATAGATTTCCAATCGCCCAATAAAGACATGATTGGACATGTTAATCACACGAATTTCCCGCTAGAAAATGGTGAAATGGCGGTATATGATACCTCAAAATTAAATAAATTATTAGGGGTTACTAGTGGTGAATTATTTTTAGAGTTAGAAAAGACACAAAAAGTATTTACTAAACTCATCATTTCAGATATGAATTATACTCTGAATTTTTCATTAACGGATTTATTACTTATTTCAAGTGTAGGTGATATTACTGAATCAGGAGAATATGAAATTGTTAGTGAACTAGATTCAGAAAGCATCTCAGCTATTATTAAAGCACACAACGCACTTGAAAGTGATAATGTAGTAATTAATATTGATAAAGATTTAGATCTACAAGATGTATTAGTTTTATCCTTTGGTGATGTTTCTAATCACACAAATAAAATTGATTATCAAGTACCTAATACAACATTAGATAATGTTCCTTATGGGACTGAATTACCCTTTAATTCAGCAATGTTTAAAACTATCCTTAATAACAATAAAGATGCTACTAAAGCAACTATGAAGGTTAATACTAAAGGGTATGTAAAATTCGAATTTGAAGGTGAGGGTTGGAATAGTTATTATTACGTAGTTAGAAAAGCAGATATATAATGTGGGGAGTAAATGATTTTGTATATAGTAGATACGAGGTATTACGTGATAAACATAATTTCACCCCAACCAAAATCTTAGATATTGGTGCCCACGTTGGGAATTGGTACAAAACAATTAAATCTATATACCCCAATTCAGAGGTATTAAGTGTTGAAGCTAATCCTAAATGTACTACTAAGTTAAGTAGAGTAAACCCTAATTCTATTATCTCATGTTTGGGTAAAGAAGAAGGAACAACCCAATTTTATATTAGCCCCTCAGATCCATATTGTACGGGAGCCTCAATGTATAAAGAACAAACTGAATTTTACGATAATAGTGTAGGCATTACCCTACCAGTTAAAACTTTAGATTCTATAGATCAACAATTTGATTTTATTAAAATGGATGTTCAAGGTGCTGAACTTGACATCATTAAAGGAGGTTTAGACACAATTCAAAACACTACAATTCTACAACTAGAAGTAGAAATGTTAGATTATAATAAAGGGGCTCCTCAAGCAAGTGAGATTATTTCTTACTTATATAATTTAGGATTTGATTTATTTGATATTGGTAGTTTTTACTACTGGGATGATAAACTCAATCAAAGTGATATGTTTTTTGTAAATAGAAAAAAACTTGACATACGTATAACAAAATAACATTGTAGCTAGGGCACGCTGTTATATTTTTAATTAATCGCTGATCTTAAAGACAGCACAAAAGTAAATCGATATGAGTACAAACTATTCGGAATTTGATATCTTATTCCACAATTTCTTTCACCCATCAAGTGGGTATCTAGCAGCCTCACAGGCTAAACAACCACACCCTTTAAACATCTTTTATACTGATGACAGCCTTCAATTTGAAGTTGCCTGTACTGGTCTTACTAAAGATGATGTTAAAGTAGACATCGAAGATGATGTATTAAAAATCAGTTATAATAAACCAGAAGAAGAGAAACTTCATTCTGGGACTATCCATAGAGGATTGTCAAAACGCTCCTTTGATCTAGGATACAAAATCTCAGCTAAGTATGATTTAAGTAAAGCAGATGCTAAACTTGAAAATGGCTTACTTGAAATTTCTATCCCTATCTCGGAAAAAGCTAAACCAAAAACAATTAAAATCAAATAAAAGTTATATAAAATAAGCGTGTCCTAGCGCAATTTTATTCGTATATTCACATAAACAAATAGAAATAGTTATGGCTAAACCTAGCAAATCAAATTTACGTTTTATTAAGGATCCCGCGTTGACTCCTTATTACATTCAATTAGATGATCATTGTTACATTGCTCAGAAATCAACATTTTCTGAGTCAGGTAAAGAGTACCAAAACACAATTGGTCACTTTGGTAAATTAGGTACTTGTATCGAAGCAATTGCTCGTGATAGTGCTAAATCTCAAAGTTATGATTCACTAAAAGAATTCGTAGAACGTTTTGAACAAAAATCAGAAGAACTTAAAAATTTAATTAGATTATGATTGAAGCATTATACAATGCTGTTGTAGTAAAACCAGTAGAGATGGAGGAAACAATGTATGGAAACATTGTAGTACCCGATTTAGGAAATGATACCAATAAAACAGCTGAAGTAGTAGCTGTAGGTCCTGGCTATACAGCTATGGGAGGTACTCACATTCCAACCCAACTTACAGAAGGAGATATTGTAGTATTACCTACAATGGGATTCACAAAGTTTGAGTTTGAAGGTCAGGAGTATTGGATTGGTAAAGAAAATGAAGTTTTAGCAAAAATTAATAAAAACGATGAGTAAAGTAATCGAATTCGGCTCAGAAGCCAGAAAACAACTTGTAAATGGTATTGATAAACTAGCAGATGCTGTTGTATCAACTTTAGGACCTAATGGTCGTAATGTAGTTATCTCTAAACCAGGTGATTATCCCCAATCTACTAAAGACGGGGTCACAGTAGCAAAAAGCATTTCATTAGAAGATCCTAATGAAGAATTGGGTGTTCAATTAGTGAAACAAGCAGCTATTACAACTGCTAATATTGCTGGAGATGGTACAACTACCTCAACTTTATTAGCACGTGAAATGGTAAAAAGTGGTTTATCCCATTTAAACAATGGGGCAAATGCTGTTGAAATTAAACGTAGTATAGATAAAGCTGTAAAACAGGTAGTAAGTACTTTACGTAATAACGCTGAAGAAATTACCTCAGAAGAACAATTAGAACAAGTAGCTACCATTTCAGCTAATAATGACCCAGAAGTAGGTAAATTAATTGCTACTGCTATGGGTAAAGTAGGCCGTGAAGGAGTAGTTACTATTGAGGAATCTAAATCAGGAGAAACATATTTAGAGACAGTAGAAGGTATTCAATTTAATCGTGGTTTTAAATCACCTTATTTTGTTACTAACAATACTACAATGACAGCAGCTTTGGATAATCCTTATATCCTAATTGCTGATGAACGTTTTACTAAAGTAAAAGAACTCCTTCCTGTATTAGAAGGTGTATCTGGAACCGGTCGCTCTCTTCTTATCATTGCTGAAGATATTGATAATGAAGCACTCGCAACTTTGATTGTAAATAAGATGCGTGGAACACTTGCTATTTGTGCTGTTAAAGCTCCTGAATTTGGAGATCGTCGCAAACTAGCATTAGAAGATATTGCTACCCTAACTGGTGGTCAGGTGTTTAGCAAAGAAAAAGGTATGAAACTAAAAGAATTCTCATGGGATTGGTTTGGTGAAGCCCGAAACGTTAATGTAACCAAAGAACAAACTACAATTGTAGATGGAAAAGGAGAAACAGAACGAATTGAAACACGTATTGAAGAATTACAACAACAAATCGAGCAAGCAGGATCGCCGTTCGCGGTTGAAAAACTCCAAGAAAGGTTGGCGAAATTCGTCGGAGGAGTAGCAATCGTTCATGTAGGTGGTAACACCGAAACAGAAATGAAAGAAACAAAGGATCGTGTAGATGATGCTTTAAATGCTACTAAAGCAGCTATTGAGGAAGGTATTGTACCTGGTGGTGGTACTGCTCTACTATATGCTAAAGGCGCTATTAAGGGGAATGATATTGGTGCTGAGATTGTTAAACAAGCTTGTAGCCAACCTTTTACCCAAATCTTAATGAATGCTGGTTGGGATGAAGTTGATGGTCGAATTATGGCTGATAATTTAATCAACACAGGAAATGATACTTGGACTGGTTTTAATATTAAAACTATGAAAAAAGTAAACATGAAAGAAGCAGGTATTATTGACCCAGCTAAAGTAACTCGTACAGCACTTGAAAATGCTGCCTCAGTTGCTGGTACAATTCTACTTACAGAATGTACAGTAGTAGATAGTCCCTCAGATGATTCTTCACCTCAAATCGATCCTATGTCAATGATGGGAGGAATGATGTAATGAAGACTGAAGTTAAAGAACATAATGAGTTAATCGCAATTAGAGTTCCACCTGGTGACAGGTGGTCTCTAGTTGATGATTCTACAGTCCATAAAAATATTACAGATGCTTTAGAGGCTTGGTTTCAAAAATCTGGAGAAAAAGCCGAATTTAGACTTGCTCCCCTAGATAGTAAGTTGTATGTTATACGTAATAAAGAGGTAGAAGTAAAACCACCTCCAGTAAAAAGTTATAGTTTATATGGTGACCGCGACTAAAGATCACACATTATTAGTTGAAAAATATCGTTCTAAAGATTTAGAAACCTTTAACACCCAAGAGAAATAAATTTGAAGAAAGGGTTGGATTTCCAATCCTTTTTTCGTATATTTAGTTATAAGAAAGTTAAGAGAGATGATAAAAAGAATTAACTTTGATTTTTTTTTTTATATTTATAAATAAATAAATAAATAAAATGTCACAAGAACAATTACGTATGCAGATGTTGGCTGGTATAATTACTGAAAGTCAGTATAAATCCCTATTAAAAGAAGATATTATAAACGATATAATATCTCTCCTAACCAAAAAAGAAACCACTATAGTTAACAATATTAAAACTTACCTAGAAAAAAACCCAGAGTCAACTAAAGAAGATATTAAACAATTTATTAAGGATGATGGATATGAATTAATTCAATTTATTACCCCACCTCCATCTAAATACTCTGGGGATTGGAGGGCAGAAGGGGATAAATATAAAAATATAGTTGATAAGTGGGCTGAAGACGTCTATAGTAGATTTTTTTAAACTCAATAAAACTCTTAATAGAAAAACTTATCTCCCGACAGGCTTTTTTACTGTGATTGCAACTTGTAATGATTGCACTCATTAACCTTTAAAACAAAAGAAAGATGATTAGTAAAATTATCAATTGGTTACGACCAAAGAGTGATTGCTGCAAAGCACCTATGAAGAACACTGATGTACACATTACAAGACTACACACTCATATGGACATTTACGAATGTTCAAAATGTAAGAAAGAGTACATAGGACTTTAACACCAAAGGTAAATAAATTTAAAGAAAGGGTTGGATTTCCAATCCTTTTTTCGTATATTTAAGTATACATAAATAAACACATACATAAATTTAAACACTATGTTTATACTTAGAATGATTGACGAGGGTCGAATCACCCGCAATTACGAATTAGGGGACAACTACTCAGTTATGAGTAAACTCTACAATCCCAAAGAATTTCAAGACTTCTGCAATATGCATCAGGTAACACCTGAGGGAGCAGATGGAATTATATCTGATGAAGATGGAAAGTTTTTTACTCTTCACAAAGACACTCACTACTACGTTATGACTGAAAATGGTAAGACGTTTGAACGTCTACAATTCTAATAAACCGAGTATCTGCCTGCGGTTAAGTGGTGGAAAAAAATACATAAATAAACAAATACAGAAATGAAAACAAAAAATGAAATGAAAAAAGAAATGGAACACAAGAACCCATTATCAAATCCTGCGGAACACACGCTACAAGAATTGTTTGCTGAATTAAAGTTCGGAAGACCATCAGCAAGTCAGGATTATCTTGACAAGTGTATCGCAGAGTTAAACGAACAAGAAGCAATGAAAAGAACACTAATAATTTACAACACAAGAGAGACTACACAAGAAGAAGCAGCACACCTTCTTGACATCCTTAACTGCGATGATTCTATGATTTGGGACAATGCAGATAGATGCGGAGTAGAGATTATTGAAGTACCAACAGATATTGATGGTCAATGTGACGAGACAGAGGGTTATCCGTGGGAATAGCAGAACAATACTACAACGAAACCTTTAAAACAAAAGAATAATTTTAACTAAACTCAAGAGGCAAGAGAATAACACCACCAACAAAGATTATGGTAAATAGATATGATTGCAGTTTGTTGAGAAAGCACAATTGGTTTAAGAAAACACCATTTGGCTATACATTAACACACAAGTATTTTGTGACGGACAGCGTAAGACACCTATCTCTATGGGTTAAATATGGTAGATACGATTATTGGAATAACTAACCTTTAATAGATAATATAAATGAAATTTGAAAGAAACGGATACACCTTCAAGACACACGATGCTGCTTTAACTGAATGGAATAGCGGAGGTATTGAGAATGTGCCTACACATTGGCTTGAGGTCTTTAAACAAAACATTGAAGAGGAATTGAAAAATAGAAACCTTTAAAACAAAAAAAATAATAATTATGAGTATTAAAATAGTAAACAACTGGAATGCAAAGAGAGTTTTTAGCAATAAACTATGGTATAGAAGAGGGGTGATGTTCCCCTATGAGAATAGAAAATACTTACAGATTGGAGTATTAGGTTTTATA
>Ga0206127_1005130_pt1 | contig 11150 bp, 7 predicted proteins | sample Helgoland_Spring_6_FD_148646 | JGI IMG/M metagenome (GOLD analysis project Ga0206127, IMG submission 148646) | Pelagic subsurface seawater microbial communities from Kabeltonne, Helgoland, North Sea - Helgoland_Spring_Bloom_20160419_1 | ecosystem: Environmental > Aquatic > Marine > Epipelagic ...
TAGGTGCCACTTTATCGATCATTTTCTTGATCTTAGTGATCGCTTTGCTCTCGCCTATAATTTCCTGAATTTTGGGAAGTTTTTTTCTGATCTGTCTTACTTCTTTAGCAAGATCTTGTTGAGAAAGTGCATTTCTCACAGTGAGTAACAACCTGTTCAAATCCGGTGGTTTTTCAAGAAAGTCGAAGGCACCCATTTTTGTTGCTTCAACTGCAATGTCGATAGTACCGTGGCCGGAAATCATGATAACAGGAAATTCAAAACCGGCTGTTCTTATTTGTCTGAGCGTTTCAATTCCGTCTATTCCCTTCATTTTTATATCAAGAAACATAAGGTCAAAAGAATTCTTGGAAATCAATTCCAAAGCCTCAGTACCGCTCTCTGCAACAGAAATCTCGTATTCTTCGAACTCAAGAATCTCTTTCAAGGTATTCCGAATTCCTCTTTCATCGTCTGTAATTAAGATATGTGCTTTTGATTTCGACATGGCTAAATCTAATCAATATTTTTCATACAGATACTGCAAAATCTGCTGGTGAGAATTATCAACCGGGCTTACTTTTCCAGCAAAATGGTTAGTTGCTATACTAAATATGATTTCTTTGCCTGATCCGGTAGTCATGTAGCCACTAAGAGTTCTTACTCCACTTACATATCCGGTTTTTGCACGAACATTATTATATAATTCGGTTCCTTTAAACCGATGAGCAATGGAACCATCAATTCCGGCAACCGGGAAACTATCATAAAATACATCCCATTCATGATGAGATTTCATTGAATACAAAAGCTTGCTGATATTTCCTGATGTTGTATAATTTCCCATGGCAAGACCTGAACCGTCATTCATTTTTACCAGATTGGTATCTACCCCTTGTTCAGCCAGAAAATCACGAACTTCTTTTATGCCATTCTCAAAAGTACCGGGAACGCCCTGTTTCTCTGCTGCCATGGTTTTGAGCATCATTTCGGTGTAGAAGTTATCGCTCTCCTTATTTGCCCATTTTACCAGTTCTGAAAGTGGTTTTGAGGTGTGTTGTGTTAATATCTTTAAATTATCATAGCTTCGAGGATTCAAATCAAATTCAAAAACTTCTTGTGATCTAGTTCTCAATCCTTTTTCTTTTAAGAAATTCTCAAGAGAACCTACAAAAAACCATTCTGCTCCTGAAATAGAAAGCGCCTCTTCTTCAATATAACCTTGAGGCAATGAACTTCTCAGAAGAATATCATTACTTCCTGGGTATCTTCTGTAATATTCATCGTATTTATTATTCTGAGAAGAAATAGTCTGTTCGTTTAAAAACTTTACATCGGGAGCATATTCTGGAAGCCAAGTTATTGATGGTTTTTTACCCACATCTCCATCAGCGACCACAGTCAAATCTATTGCATTATTATTAAATGATAATGCGCTAATCTCAACTCCATAATAAAAACTTAAATCTTCCCAGCTCCATCCTTTAGGATAAATTTCATCATCAAAATAACTGATGTCTGCTTTTAGTTCTCCATTTATTGAGTTAATTCCCAAACTTGAAAATTGAGAAACAAATGAATTGAATACATAATCTTGATTATCATCATACAAAAACCCACTTATGCTTGGGTCGCCTGAACCTTTTATGATCAAATTCCCAATCCAGATAGAATCTACCAGTTCGCCATCTCCATAGATATTTGTTGTGTATATGAAATCACTTCCCAATCGGTCTAAAACGGTAGCAAGTGTGTACAGTTTCTGATTGGATGCAGGAATGATGAGTTTATCAGAATTATAATTCTCAAGCTTATTTCCGTTACCATCCACTACAGTTACTGACCAAAAGGCTTCCTGATTTGGCAATGTTTGAATTAACTGCTCAACACCCTGAGCCTCAGTTTCAGAAGCAATCAATACAGTCAAAAACAAAAAGACTACATACTTTGATTTCCTCATATCAGTTTACAAAGTATTTTTCTTCTTCTTCCTGAAATGCTTCCAGAATTTGAGCAGAGTGTTCACAACTCAACACTTTTTCACGGAAAGTACCGCTGTTCATCAATCTGGAAATTCGACTTAACAATTTAATGTGCAGACTATTCTTTTCGTCAGGCCCTACTAATAAAAACACCAGGCGAACGGGTTCATCGTCTACCGAATTAAATTCTAAAGGCTCATTCAAAACAGCAAAAGCTCCAAAGTTCTTATCAACCAATTTTGTTTTACAGTGAGGAATTGCTAATCCTTTACCCACTCCGGTTGACATTACCTGCTCTCGTTCCCAAACAGCATCTTTGATCTCTTCTATTTTCTCTGTTCCTAACTCACTCTCTAAAGAATTCATTAAAACAGAAATCAACTCTTTTTTATTCTTTACTTCTAGCTTTGAAAGTATCGTTTCTGATTTCAGTAGTGAGAATAAGTTCATTTGTAGCTTTTCGGAGTTAAAATTATCGTCGATGGAATATAGACAGTACAACGGGAATCAATCAAAGATTATTTATTTCATTTTGGGCAAGTCCGTTGCTAAATCCTTAAACTTGAGCATGGAATGGTTACAAGGCACACTTACTGTTTTCAGAAAAGATATCAGGACGGAGTTCAGAACTCGTTTTGCCTTTAATATGGTTATCGCCTTTGTAATAGCCTCACTGCTTCTGGTGATGTTTACTTTAAAAGCACAGGAACTAAATCCAACTCCAAAAAGTGGATTGATATGGATCATCGTGTTATTTGCAGCTCTCTCTTCTTTAGGAAGAAGTTTTATTTCCGAAACGGATAAAAACACTTATAATTTACTTCGGATTTACGCTTCAGGGACAACAGTTTTTGCCGGAAAACTTCTCTTCAACACCGTTTTCAGCCTTATCATTAATATTTTCACTTTTGGGATTTATATATTTCTGGCTGATATTTCTATCGTATCATGGAGTTCATTTATGGTAATTTTGATATTTGGCACCATTGGTTTATCAGGAGTTTCAACGATGATAGCTGCTATTGTTTCACAAGCAGATCGAAAAGGAGCTATTTTTTCAGTATTAACCATTCCACTGTTCATTCCTTTTATTTTGTTGCTTACAAGCATTACTAAAAATGCATTTGTGGATGGGTCAGGAGAAGGTTTTACCAATGATTTTTCTGCTTTGATTGGTTTTATTGGAGTTACTATTACAGCAGGAGTTTTACTATTTGAATATATATGGGAGGAATAATTGAATATTTCGTTCGGAAATAATCGCCTTGTTGGGCAAAAAAGAGCCAAAAGTCAGATCGAAAAAATGCTCGCGTCCGAAAGAGTAAGCCATGCTTATCTTATTTCAGGAGCACCCGGTGTAGGTAAAACTGCTTTTGCACTTGCTTTTGCGGAAGCTATAAACGGAGTGGCTAACATTTCTGATTTAGGTGACCATCAAAGCTCTAAGAAGTCTTCGTGGTTTTCTCACCCCGACATTCATGTTTTTATTCCAAAGCCCACATCGGCTAAAATAGAAGAAGTTAGAGAACGTCTGGAGTTGCTTTCCAAAGATCCATATGAAATCATCAATTTTGCTCAGCGCCCTTCTTTGCATGACGACAGCTCTTCAAAAAACTTACAGGCTTTTTATCCTATAGATTATTTTCGGGATGAAATTCGTCCGATAGCTAAACTTCGACCCAATGAGGGTGATCGAGTCGTCATAATCATGACTCAAGTAGAAACGATGAGAAAGGAAACTGCTAATGCTTTTTTGAAATTGCTGGAAGAACCATCTGATCGTCTCATGTTTATTCTAACTACCGAAAGTTACGAAAGCCTACTCCCAACTATTACTTCCCGATGTCAACATATTCCGCTTGGTACACTTACTCAACAAGAAGTGGAACAAGGATTAATCGAAATAGATAAGATTTCTGCAGATGATGCTACCTATTTGGCTCGTGTTTCTAATGGGAATTATGCAGCAACTCGTTTTTTTGATGTTTCGAAACTAAAACAAAACCGCGAAGAAGTGGTCGAATTTCTTCGTTATTCTTTTAGCCAGGATGCAACAGCTCTTTCGAGAATTTCTCAGGATTGGCAAAGCTCCAATAATATTGAAGGCATGATTGCTATTACCAATTTGTTGGAGATGTATGTACGCGATTTGATCGTATTTAAAGAAACAAAGAACCAAAAATTGATTACAAATGTGGATCAATTAGATTCTATAAAAAAGTTTGTGGATTCCTTAAGCAAAGCAAAATTAGAAAAGATGTTGACACATATTGATGAGTGCAGACCCATGCTTCGTCAAAATGTATCTCCAAAGCTGATCTTTGTTGTACTCTCTTTTCGATTCTCAGCAATGATGAGAGGGCTGGATCCATATATATCTGATAGTGAAAACTGGAAACACTTACCTGCTTTCGTAGAATAATGACCGGAATTAAGTTTTATAAAATGGAAGGAGCCGGTAATGACTTTGTTGTTATCGATAACAGAGAACTGGAGTTTTCCTTAGAAGAGATCATCGCATTTACTCCTAAACTTTGTGACCGTAAATTTGGAATAGGCGCTGATGGATTGATCGCTTTAGAAAATCCTCAAATTGATGCAGTAGATTATACAATGCTGTACCGAAATGCAGATGGTAGTGATGCGGGAATGTGTGGAAACGGTAGCAGATGCCTAGCTCTTTTTGCTGCATCTCATGGCTTTGATACCTCGCAAACCTTCAATGTTCATGATTCTATCTATAAAGCGAATGTAGATCTTAAAGCACAAACGGTATCAGTAAGTTTTCCTGATGTGGAATCCCCCCACAATATTGAGCTGAATGGAAGTGATCTCGTAAAGATCTATACCGGAACAGAACACGTAGTACAATTTGTGACGGCAAACCAACTGGAAGATGAAAAAGTTCTTGTTCAAGATGGCGCATCCATAAGATATAATGACTTATTAAACCCTCCCGGAACTAATGTAAATTTTGTTTGTTCGAAAGATGAACAATTAATAGAGTTACAAACTTATGAACGCGGTGTAGAAGGCCTTACCCTTGCTTGTGGAACGGGAGCTATTGCTTCTGCTATTGCAACTCACTTTGTTTTAAAGCCACAAGGAAACTCATTTGAATATACTATCAAAGTTAAAGGCGGAACTCTAAGAGTGCCATTTACCTTTGATAAAGAGACAATTAATTACAAAAATATAAAACTTATTGGTCCTGCTGCCTTTGTTTTTGAAGGAAAAATTGATGTTTAAATACTCTCTACTATTTTTTTCTGCCATTTTCTTTTCTTGCTCCGGTTCTTCTGATATTACTGCCCCATACAAAAATTCTAACTCTCAGAAAGATCGAGGATTGTTATTGGTTAGAAATCAACTTCAAACCCCTTCTTCCTTCCAAAGTATTCAGTTGTACAGAAAAGGAAATCCACGAAACCCTCCTATTCTGTCATTAAATAAAAATGAAAAACTGGTTTTAGAATTTGATGAGTTGACTTCTATATCGGGACAATTCAGAATCACATTTGAACATTTTGACCAAAACTGGAATCCAAGCAATATTCCGGAATCTTGGTACCTGGATGGGTTTAATGAGATTGTAGTTTCAGGTGGTAACATAAATGCTTTATCAAAGCCTAATTTTTTTCATTACCGAACAGAATTCCCAAACAACAGATTAAAGTTTTTAACAAGTGGTAATTATATGCTTCATGTATATGACTATGCTTCTAATACAAAACTATACAGCCTCCCTTTTTTCATTACCGAACAAGCTGGAAAAGTAACTTCAAGAGTAGAAACTTTATTTAATTCAGGCGATAACTTTTCCTCACAGGATCAACTTTTTTCTATCTATGATTATCCTGAAGAAGTTGAATTTCCTCAATTTGATCTGAGCTTCGAATTTGTTCAAAATAGGTTTTGGGGCAATTCTAAATCTACACAAACATTTGACGTCGCTGATCCTGGTAAAGTACGTTTTTATACAAAACGAGATAACTCTTTCTCTTCCAGTTTTGATTTTATTCCTTTAGACTTGACAGACCTCAACATTAACCTGAGTAAAATTCAAGATTGGCAACCGGAATTTATACCTCCTCGAGTTATTCTTAAAAGAGATGTTTTAAATTTTTCTTCAACCCCCACCGCAAATTATACTTCCAATTTTGGACTACCTGAGTCAGGTAGAAATTCGAGGTATGCATCAGTAAAATTCAGATTTGTTGCTGGCGAACTAAACAGTTTAGATACTGATTTATATGTAGCTGGAGATTTTAATTCCTGGAGAATTTCAGAAGATTCAAAGTTAAAATACAATCGGGAAACAAATCTTTGGTCTACTGAATTACTGATGAAAGAAGGAAATTATCGTTATAAGTATTTCCAAAAAAAATCATCTGAGCCTCTACCGATTAACGACACTATTACTAACAGAAGCCAGGAATATATTTCGCTGGTTTATTACAAAGATCCTGTTAGAAATTACCAAAGGCTATTGATAACTGATATCTTCGAATCGAGAAACTGACTTATTTTAGAAGTCAATCCCGATTGAAAAATAGTGGATAGCGTCTCTGCTAAATCCTGTACGATCGTAAGCCCAACCAATATCGTATCCAAATGGCAATCCGAAAATTATTGATCGTAACCCGAAACCACCGCCTATCAAAATATCTCCATCCAAATAACTAAATTCAGAGAATGTACCATCATTAGGATTTTGTATATAGCCTTTTGTTTCTTTTGCTACTGTAAAATCAAGTTCTTTACCATTAATGGCTTTCGGAGCATTTGAGTTAGGAGCTACTAATAAATTATAATCTATAGTTTCTCCCCAAGCTGTACCTGCGTCTAAAAATGCAACTCCGGTTACATTGTATAAGGGTAAAATTGGAACTGCTCCCGGAACGATTGCTGCAAAGAGCGGAAACCTGAATTCAGCATTTATTAAGCTAAAGTTGTTTCCGTTTATCGCGTTGTACTCAAAACCTCTTAAAGGAAGAGCAGGAACTGTAAAGAAATTGTCTGTAATTCTATCTAAAGAAAATCCATTATTTGAATATTGTTGATTCAGCCAACCTAAACGTCCACCTAAGAAATAATTTTGTGAGTCTTTTCCAATAGACGCACCACCAGAATATCTAAATGCAAGTGTATAATTATATCCTAAGTCAAAATATTTTCTAAAATCCCCCAGTACCGAAGCGAATTCAGGTGCTGTTTTTCCAATCACAGGACTTCCACTTAGCCCAACCGAATATCTGTATCCCCCCGAAGGCGTAATAAATCCGGGTTTGGTTTTGTCATCCGTAAAAATAACCTCAGGATAAATAAACTGACTATTTTGACTTTGGTCTGAGTTACTTCCAACTGAGCTTGAAAGAATTGTATTTACGGAATTAAAATCCAAATCTACATTTAGGAAAGTAAAATTGAAATCAATTCTTCTGAATTTGTCGAACGGATATTGAACCGTTGTTCCAAGCCCGTAAGTTCTATACCTAACAAGTTCACCAAAAATATTCTGATACTTTCTTGAAGTGTGAAAGTAACTAGCAAAAAAATTCGTTCTTCTTTTCAAGTTTCCGTATTGAATACTGTAGTCACTTTCTCTCAAGTCAAATACAAAATTTGTACCTAATGCCAGCTGATGATCCCCTAAAAGATCACTTATAATAAATTGAGTCAATGCATATGATCCATAAGTTGAAGCTACGAATGAAGGACTATAGGCTATATCGACATCAAATTTTAGCCGGTATTCTTGAGGAACATATCTTCCATCCTCGGTAAGATTATCTTCAACTGTAAAAGCCTGAACATCTTTAAGTATAATAGTAGAATCTTGAATAACATCATCCGCAAATACATAATTTCTAAAATCTATGTTTTTACCATCTTCTACACGATTAGAGAGAGAATCTGCTTCTGCTTTTTCCTGATCATCCACTTCAGTTATTGAAACAACACCACTTTTATAAATTGATCGGGCATATTTTATTGCCGGAACTCGTTGCGCATCCGATTCAGTTGCTCTTCGTTTTGCCCAGTAATTATCAGTAATAGGCTTTTCAATTTGTCTATTCAGCGGAGATTTTAAAAGGAAAACATCTAAATATCCGCTATTAATAGAATTAAAAGCCAATTTACTACCATCAGCACTGATTGAAATTTTTGAAACACCAGTTTGCAAGTCTGTTATTGAAGTTGTTGTCCTGGTTCTTGTATTTAACTCCTTTATATTCTGAATACCATTTTCATCTGATATGAATAAAACTTTACCGGTTTGAGTAGTTACTGGCTGAAATTCATTCCAATTGGGAGTATTTGTTATTTGTTTTGCAACTGTGGATCCTAGCTCGACTTCATAAATATCAGATTGATAAATTCCATTACCATCGAAAAGATTAAAACTATTTACTGTTTCACCTAGTGCAACATTCTCATTTCTATCCGAGACAAAATAAACAGAGTTAGACTCAGCATTCCAAGCCGGTTCACTGTCAGAGTATATATCTTTGGTAAGGTTACTTAAGGATTTTGAATTAAAATCGTAGACAAAAATATCCTGAAATGGACCAATATTTCCATCAAATGCTAATTTCTGGCCATCAGGAGACCATGAAACAGATCCTATCGCATCAATTTTAGGAAACTTTATTTTCTTAATTTCTTTAGTATTGTAATCGATTATAGCAATATCATCTCTGCCTTTAGTTTTTGTAGATAAAGCAACTTTTGACCCATCAGGAGACCAGGTAAGATTGGGATCCAGAATGTTCAATTCTTCAAAATCAGGATTATCTTCTCCTTTGATCAATGTTTTGAGTTTTCTTCCATTTATCGTACTAATAACCACTACATCAAAATAGCCTCTGCTATTTGTTATAAAAGCAACTTTGTCGCCTTGAGGAGATATTGCGGAACTCGTATTATAAGTCCCAAAATCTCCCCTATTAGTTAATAAAGTAGCTATTGCATCTGCTCTTTGCCTTTCCGCAACTTCAGGATAATACCTCTTCTTTAAAGATTCCATCCAGTTTTTTGAAAGCCCATCCACTCTCATTCCTAATGAAGCTGTTAATCCGTATTCAACACTTCTGCTAGTTTTTATGCTTTGCAGTATTTCGGCAATTTTTTCTCTTCCGTACTCTTCAACTATATAGTTCCAAACTGATTGCCCTCCTCGATATGCAAAATATCCATTCAGATAGTTTATCGGGCTCAGATAATTGTTAATTACAGCGTCTCTAATAAACATGTCTGTATTCGTGTCCCAGCCCAACGCAGTATATTCAGCCAATCCTTCTTCAAACCAAAGTGGAAATACTAATTGAATGTTATTTTGAATTATTGAGTTAAGAGAACCACCATAAAACATATCATTAAAAACAGCATGAACTAGCTCGTGATGAATGGTACGTCTAAAGTCATCGTATTCACCATCAAAAGGAATGGTCATTCTGTTTTTGAATTTATCGGTCACTCCACCAATCGATTCTGCGCTGGTTGGAAGTGTTACCACATTCGTTTGTGAGAAATCATTATGTGAGTCATAAATAATTACAGAAATACGATCTGATAGTTCATGATCAAAATCATCTTTTAATTGTTTATAAGCACTTTCAACACTCATAGCAGCAAACTCTGCTAGTTTATAATTCTTCTCACCATAGTAATAAATATCAAAATGCTTAGACTGTAGATATCGCCATTCAAAACTATCGTACTGAACTCTATTTTTCCCATAAGAAAAGTATTGAGCAGAACTTTCATTAATAACGAACACACCTATTAAGATCGAGAGTAATATTTTAAATTTCATATCAGTACACTTTATTTTGCAAGAGTAAAATCAATTTGTCTTTTTTGAAGATTCGTACTATCAACAATAACTTCTAGGTCGTCACCTAACTTATAGGATTTGCCTGAAGATTTTCCAACCAGAGCATGTAATTTAGGATTATAAACGTAATAATCACCTTTCAGATCGGAAACTCTTATCATTCCTTCGCAATGAACGTTTTTTAGATTAACAAAAATACCTCTTTCGATAACACCGGTAATTACACCATCGAATTTTTCACCTATTTTTGTACTTAAAAATTCCACTTGTTTCAGTTTTATAGAATCTCTTTCAGCGTCCACTGCAACTCGCTCCCGAGTACTGCAATGTTCACCATGTTTTATGAGTGATTCAAAGTTATAACCGGAAGTACCCGAAGAATATTCTTTTAATAACCTGTGAACAATCACATCAGGGTAACGGCGAATAGGACTGGTAAAGTGTGCATAATGTTGAAACCCTAATCCGAAGTGTCCGATATTTGCAGGAGAGTACTCTGCCTTTGCCATTGATCGAAGCATTAATCCATTTACTATACTTTCTATGGGTGTTTCTTTTACCTTTTGAAGTAAATTATTTATTTGTTTTGGACTCATGTTATCACCGACTTCGAACTTAATATCAAAGGGTGCTACTTGTTCTGCAACACCTGCTAACTTTTCCTGATCGGGTTTGTCATGAATTCTGTAAAAGAAAGGAAATAGATTTTTTGATTTCTTTTTCCCAGATTCCTTTCTGAGGTTTTCAATATGCAGAGCAACGGTTTTATTCGCCATCAACATACATTCTTCGATCAATCGGTGAGCAAAAATCCTTTTCTTTATGATAACATCGATTGGAGTTCCTTTTTCATCTAAAACAAATTTTGGTTCAGGATTATCGAAGTCTATGGCGCCTTCTTGAAATCTTTTTTTGTGAAGAGTTTTCGCAAGTTTTTCAGCTAGCTTTAGTTCTTTTTTATATTGGTGGGCTCCTCCATCCAAAACTTCTTGAGCTTCTTCGTAAGTAAATCTTTGTTTTGAATGAATTGCTGTTTCTTCAACAGAATAGTCAACAAGTTTACCCGTACTATCTATCTCCATGAAGCAACTATAAGTAAGTTTATCTTCATTAGGCCTTAAACTACATACTCCGTTACTTAACTTTTCCGGCAACATTGGAATTACGCGATCAACTAAATACACACTAGTGCCTCTGCTGTATGCCTCTTTATCAAGAATCGTTTCCTTTCTTATATAGTGACTCACATCAGCAATATGAACACCTAAATAAAAGTTACCATTTTTTAGTGTCTCTATGCTAAGAGCGTCATCAAAGTCTTTTGCGTCAGCAGGATCAATTGTAAATAC
>Ga0206127_1005131_pt1 | contig 11149 bp, 10 predicted proteins | sample Helgoland_Spring_6_FD_148646 | JGI IMG/M metagenome (GOLD analysis project Ga0206127, IMG submission 148646) | Pelagic subsurface seawater microbial communities from Kabeltonne, Helgoland, North Sea - Helgoland_Spring_Bloom_20160419_1 | ecosystem: Environmental > Aquatic > Marine > Epipelagic ...
GACGAACCATTTTCTTAGCATATCTAGTTAATAGACCTTTTCTTGGTACGAACGTATCTGGATCGTATACAAGTGGAGTCATGATTAACGGAATGTAAGGAGCAAATACAGCACCACTTTCTAAGAACTGAGTACCACGGTATCCTAATAGGATTGTGTTAGCAGTCATGTAAGGGTTTTTGTATACTTTTTGGCGGCTATTTAAAGCACCAACTTTTTGTACACCAAATGCGTAACTTGATTTAGCAGCATCACCATCTGTGTCAGCAGCAAATCCTGGAATTGATTCCAAAACAGTTGCTACAGTTGGAGAAACAACCATAAAGTTAGCACCACCACGTAGAGTTTTCTGGTGAATGATGTTACTTAATTTCTGAATTTTAGTTCCTAATGTTTGGAACCATTGTCCTTGAGAATTATAGAATCCTAAGTTTGTTTCAGCGATAGTTGCACCTGTACCTGTGATAGAGATGTTGTTAACAGCTGACCAAGTTTCAGTTCCTGCAGCAGCACCATCGATCAACATAGAAAGAATTTCTAAATCGATTTCTAATGAAATGTACTCACTAAGGATTGAAGTTAATTCAGCTTCAGCATCTAATGCATGGTATGCATTTAAATCCTGTGCAAATTCTGGTGTCCATACAGCTTTAAGTTTTCTAGTTTTAGCAACTATTGCAGATGATTGCATCTGAATGTTGATTTCTGGAATTACTTGGTCTGGGCAACAGTTAGCTCCTGATTCATCGTTAAATGCATTTGGATGAGGGTTACCTGCTTCAAAATCACCTCTGTTATTATCAGTTGGTTGAATTTGATAGTTTACAGCTACTAATAAATCATTTGTAAATGCTGTATCTAGTACAACGAATTTTACATTTGCTCCACCATCATAAGATGTAAATTCAGATACTTGTGAACCAGCTACTTGACCATTAGATCCAGTAATTACTGCTGCAGTTGCAGATCCAGAGAAAATATTAAATCCTTTTACACCATCAAAATCACCAAATTTTAAAGATGATGTAGGTACAGAAATAGTTGTATAGTCACCAGCTGCTACAGAAGCAGAAAAATCACTATTAAAATTTACTTCATCCCAAGTTGTATTAGCAGCAGTTGATACTACATTTAAAGATTGAGTATTTTGGATTGAATATCCAAATCTACCTGATCCATAAAGTCCACCTGTGTTAGTGTTTCCAAAAGGATTATCACCTGCACCTTTGTCTCCATATAATGAAGAACCTGCTGCGAATGGAGTCTTAGAAGATCCATATTGGAAATCTAAAAAGAATACAAGACCAGAAGGTAAATTCATTGGTTGTACTGATACAAATTCCTGTGCAGCAATTTGTCCGAATACTTTACGTACTAATGGTAAAGCAACTCCAGCCCACTGTCCACCAACGTTTACGCCAGTTTGAGATGAAAAAGTACCACCTGTTCCTACACCACCACTAGTTTGTGATGATTCTACTACAAGTTGTTTAGCTTGGTTTTCAAGAATAAGACCCATATTATTTTTGTGGGCACCATTCATTCCTTCCAATAAACCTGTTTTTTCCCATTTGCTAGCTAATCTAGCCGCGTCAGACTGTAAAGACTGATAAGGGTTTGCGCTTTCTAAAAGAGTATTTAAGCTCATTTTTTTAAGTTTTTAAGGTTAATTAATTTTTAAGTTTTAAATTAAACCAGCTAGTTTACGCATTCTGTTGTAAACATCGTTTGATTCAATTATTGGTTGTTTTTTAGCTTCAGTTATTGTTCCAGTTGCTTTTGATGCAGCACCTTTTGGTCTTGCAATTGCTTTTGTTTTCGACACTAAACCTTCGTTTAATGTTTCAAAAATAACTTTAGCTTCTTTTACTGTTGACGCTTTGTCAAATGCTTTAAGCACTCTAACTTTTTTGTCTTCAGATAAGTTTTTAGATTTAAAAACTTTGTTAGTGTAAAGAAGTTTAGCATTTAAAAGGTTAACTTCATTTAATTCTTTTTTAAGCTCATTGATTTCATCAATTGCTTCTTTGAATCTCATTTTTTCGGTTTCTTTTTCAATTCTAGAGTCATCTCTGTCTCCATCCTCGTTTCCAACACCTGTTTCACCTTTATCCATGTCTTTTGCTTCGTCGATTTCTACATCAACATCCACATCTTCAACATCTTCAACATCAACTATGTCTTCTTCATCTTCCATTGCTTCATCACCTGCTTCAATTGTTCCGTCTGCTACTAAATCTTTAATAACATCCTCAATGAATCCTTTTAAGTCATCTTCTGACATATCTTCAAGGTCAATTTCCTCGTCGTCTTTGTCTTCCATGTCTTCTTTTTCGTCCTTCATGCCATCTTCGTAGCCTTCTTCTTCAGCATCAGTACGTTCGTCCTCTTTCAAGTCCGCTTTTTCGTCTCTCATACCGTCCAAGTAGCCTTCTTCTTCAGCATCTGTACGTTTGTCTTCATCCAATTCAAGTTCAGCAAGTAACTCGTCAAGGTTAATTTCATCAAGCTCTCCTTTAGCTTCATCCATATCTTTTTTCTCTTCTTTCATTCCATCTTTAGAATCCATTTCTTCGTTTTTAACGTCGTCTTCTTCATACTTATCGTATCCTTCTCCAACGTCTTCTCGGTCCATTTCTTCTAATTTTGCTGAAAGCATAGATTTTAAATGTGGGGTGAATGCTTCTTCAAGAGCAAGTTTTGCGTTTGCAATAGCAGTTTCTTTAACAGCTTTAGCATCGGCGATTGCTTCTTTTAACAAATCATTGTTTGCCATAATCTCAAAATTTTTTTTGTGAAATACGATTATTAAGAATCGTAATAGGGAATAATATATTTTAGTGTCATATCTAGATACTCATGACACATTGCGATTATACGTATATGTAGATTAAGTAAAAATTAAAAAATAGTACAATTTCCTTTAGAACAAAGGATTTCGTGGATTACTTTATTTACATTGGTGTAATCATATGTAACTATATTTTTACCTTCATTTAAGGTATGCATATAAGAACCAGGGTTTGATGGTGTTGAAACAAAATCCCAACATAATAATTCAAAATCATCTTGTACTTCCATTACACCACCTTTATCTTCTAAAGAACCCATACCACGAGAAGATACACCTACGGTAACTCCACTTTTAATTAGTTCCTTAAGAATATTTCCTGAAGGGGTAGGTAAAATTTCTATCTTACCCATACAATTATCACCATCCCACCAATATTCAGATATTAGATGTGATACGTTTTTTAAATTGATAACGGTTGATTCTGGGTGGTCAAGTTCTCCCATTGAACGTCTTTGCTCAATAAGTTCTTTATATTTGTCCATTTCGCGATCCCATAAACCTTTTGAATAGTAACGACCGTTTCCGTTTTTTACTTCAGCCGTAGCTAAAATACCCTCTACCATCAGATTTCCACTCTCCTTATTAACATTTTCAGTTAATTGGGAGGGTGAAATCTTTACAGTATGAGTTTCTATTAATAGCTTTTTGCTCATATTATTTAATATCTATAGTAAATACTGATAATTTATAGTTACCTACATTATCTTCTTTTTTGGATATATTAAACCCTGCGGATTTAATAGCTTGAGCAATTTTATCTTGATTAGAAGCAGATGATACCTCTACTGAACCTTCTCCTGGTTCAATGTGTACCATATCTTTAGCTTCTCCATCACTAGATACTTTTCTTACATCTGCTATATAATTAGGTTTTAAACCATCTTTTTTAAAAGCTGCAAAAAGTTTTTTACCAGCACTTTTTTCTTCTAACCCACCAGCAGCCATTTCATTAATATTATTAATTTCATTTGTAGGGTGTTTAGCTGGACCTGATGGTCTATTTAAATAGCTTTTTCCAGTACCTTTACCTACTTTTCTTGGATAAGGATCTAATGTTGGACCACCTGTTGGATTTGCAAAATCAAATACGCTTTGATCATTCATTTCATCTACTATTTCAGCTTGTTGATATTTTTTACCACACATTTTTTCATACATTTTTTCCATCTTGCCTCTTCTTTTTTCTAAAAGCTTGATTTCTCTTTGCATGTCTTTCATTTTCTTTTTATCAACTAATTCTGATAAGTTTTCGTCTTCAGATATTGAATTTACTCTATCTGATTTTTCAGATATGTAATTTGATAAAAATTCTAGTTGAGCTTCCATTTTTGTAACATCACCAGCTTTTCCTATTTCAGCCAATTTAGTATCAATTGATTCTTTTTTAGGTTTTTTAGCTTTCATATCTTTCCCAGCTTTTTTCATAGATTCTTTTTTATCTCCATCACCATCAATATCCATAAAATCTGGTTTAGCAGCTTCTGATGTAGTGTCTGAATAGGATACGGCTGTGCCTTCATCTTCCATTTCATCCATAGGTAATTTTTTCTCTTCTTCTTTTTCAGCCATCATTTGACGAATAAGATTTCCTGATTGTGCTGCTAATGAATTTGGGTTTCCTGATGATACTACTTGACCAAATGCTTCTAAAACTAATTCTTTAGATTCTTTTACTAATTCCATAGAATCCCCACCATCTTTTAATTTAGTACTAAATCCACTACCACCATAACTTTCGCCATCGTTTTGTTGTTGTTTTCCTTCTTTATATCCTAAACCTTGAACTCCAAATTGTCCTTCTTTTACATAATGTAATGGGTCTTTAGCTAAGTTTTTAACAGCTAATTCCATTGCTTCATCTAAAGATAATTCTTTATTGTAGTTAATTTCTAATTGAACACCACTTAATACTTCTTGAGCATTAACATTATTAATATTCTCTACTTTAGGATCGTAGTCATAATTATGGGAATCAATATTTTCTACACCATCTGATATTTTGTATGACCCAGCTAATTTGCTATCCATTTCATACTTTAATTTAGAATCAGCTTTAACTTTTTCGTCTTGTTCTTTAGAATTATATTTAACTTTATCTTCATTATTTACAATAGGCTCTAATGTACCACCTTCTGCTAAGAAATTTTCAAATTTAGTCCAGAATGGGTCTTTAGCACTTGCCTCAATAGTATTAATTGGTTTTAAAGTTACTATTTGACCTAATTCTTCATTAATTAGTTCTTTATCTTTTTTAGAACTAAATTCTTTTGAAAGTTGTTTGAATAATTGATTTGGTGTTTGTTTCATAATGTTATTTATCTAGTAATATTTCAATATCTTTTATATAGTCTCCTATTATGTCTGTAGGTTTTATTACAGCAAAAGTATTAGGTTGTTCTCTGTAAGCTTTTATAGTTTCTATTTTTGCTAAACGTAATAATTTTTTTACTACATCTAATCTATTTTCTAAAACATCAAAAGCTTCAATACGTTCCTTATGGAATTTAGCTGCTTTATCTTCTTGTTCATTAATATTACAATTATACATATTAATAAAGTTTTTTAACTATCATTCCTGCTCCCTTTTGTACATAAGTACCGTCTTTATTTTTAGGAACTAATTTATATTTAAATTGTTTTGTATAAGCACTATCAGTAACTCCATCAGGACCTGCTTTAGGACCAGGGCCTAAATCTGCTCCATCACCTAATTTACCTTCACCCATTGTATAACCTAAAGAACTTACCATACCAGATGGCATTTTCATTTTATATTTGGATTTTTTCTTTTTTTTCTTTTTACCAGGTTGTAATTTTTTTCTTACAAAAGCATAAGGTGTATTGTAAGCACCGGCTGCACCTGACATAGATATTTCATCTACGTCTTCTTCAAAAATAGCTTTTTTATAATCTTCTGGGTAGTTATTTCTAACATGGGTACGAATTGTATTTCTTAGTTGTCTTGCTTGTTCATATATGTCTAAGAATTTTTTATCATCTTTAGCTTTTTGATATACACCTTTAGCTGTATTAACTAAATCCATAGAATCTTCAACTAATTTAGTTAAATTAGGAATATAGTCAACAGACCAAGTTATAGCCCCTGTTTCAGGATCTATATCCGTAACTACAGACTTTACACCTCCAGTAACCTTAGTATCACCTACCTTTATTTCTGTAAGTTTATATTTGTGTGCCATTTGCTATTTGTATTTCATTTATTAATTGGTAATAACGTAACAAATCAACTAAATTATTATCTCCAACCTTATCTGTTTTCTTTAATTCAGTTAAAAATTTAGATACTTCAGTAATTTTAACCTTTGTAACTTTATCTTTAATATTTTTTGTTTCTTTAACTAAGATACCTTTTAATTCATTAATTTTAACATTATAGAAATTTCTTAAATCCGGGGTTGAATCCACTGAATTGATGTATTCTTTGAGTACTTGTTTTTGAGAATTAGTTAATGAATCATATTTATCATTAAATTTTTCTAATAATACTTTATAAGTTAAAGTTCTTATATCTTTATCATATGCAGAAAATTCTTCAAGTACTGTTTGTTTAGAGTCTTGGGTTAATTCTTTCTTAGTTAAATGCTCTAATAAAGTTATTTTATTATCTACTAATTGTGTAGGGTTAGAAATAGAGTTTAAATTAATATTTTCTATTAACGTGTATAAAGCAGCTAATTCTTTATAATTTGTTACTTTAGAACCGAAAAAAGATTCTAGATTATAATATTTCTTAATTTCATTAATTAAATTATACTTTTGTTTTTTTAAAGACTTTCTATTGAATTTGGTTGATGCTTCTAATATCGTATCAATTACTAATGTAGCTCTACCTTCAGTTACTACTCTAGACTTAAGTATAGATTCATATAATTTATATTCTTTACCTAAAGAAGTATTTACAAAATATTCTTTTAAGATATCTATTGCAGGTGAATTACCACCTTTAAGTGTATCAGCGGTAATTTGGCGTACTAACAGTTCAAATAATATTCCTGTATTTTTGTACTTTGAGTGTTTTATTTTCATCAAAAAATATATTTATTTATAAATATGTAAAGTTTTTTACTTCTTTAATTGGTTTTCATCTAATAGTTTACTATTATCTTTATCAGACTTAAATACTAAATTCTTTTTATCTAAATCTTCAAATATTTGTTTATTTTTTAAGAAAGATACTTTAGCACCTTCAAGAGCTAATGGGCTACCACCTTTAAAATTATTACGTATAGAATCAGAATCATTTTTATCTTTATTTTTCATACCAGCAACTCCTAATCTATCCTTACCAAAGTTAGAATCTTGTTTATTTCTACTAGTAATAGTATTTTGTGGACGACCTAATTTAGGGTCATCTTCATTATAACCATCAGGTACATTGCCTGGATCTGACATTGTTCTTCCTTTACCATATAATGAAGCTAAATCATGGGGTGTACCATATGATTTACCGGTTTCTACAGGATCATTTCCTTCAGCTTCAATTTGTGCTATTCTAAATTTACGTTTAGCATCTTCCCTAGATAAGTCTCTATATTCATCATATTGATCTTCACTAAAATGATATACGTTATCATAAATCCAATCTGAGGGTACTAAACCTTGTTCTAACATGGTACCAGCTAACTCAGTCTTAGATTTTAATAATTCAATTTTTTCTTGTTCTAATACTATTGATGGGCTAGCCATCTGTAATGTAAAGTTAGTTAATGTTTCGTCTGTATAACCTTGGGTATACAAATGTACTAAAGCAATTTTATTTAACTCTGATAGTATTATTCTTTGTAATCTTTCAATAGTACGAGCAAATCTAATATCCTGTGCTGCTAATGTTGATTTACCCTCAATATCTTCTTCATATCCTAAAAATGCTTTTGGTATTTTAAGTGCAGCAAATAATTTACCTCTTAAATATTCTACATCTTGGATACCATCGTATTGTAATCCAGGTGCAGTTTCAATTTTAGTTGTTTGATCATTTCCACGAACAGGAATGTAAAAATCTTCCAACATGTTTTGTTGATTGAATTTTAAATTATATTCACCTGTTTTATTATCCTGGAATGGTGTACGTTTTAAATTGCTAATTGTTTTTTGCATAAATGCATCTATCTCGTTTGGAGGTATAGAACCAACATTCATGTAAAAAATACGTTTTTCAGGGGCACGAGAAATTCTATGAATTAACATTGCATCTTCCATTAAAACATATTGTTTATATAATTTACGAGCAGGTTCTATATATGATCTACCATAAGGCAAATAATTAACATCAGATATTAATCTAAAATGAGCCATTTCATAATTGTCAAAGAATATACCAGTTTCATTCATTAAATTACCACCACCTGCTCCTGGAACTGGATACATACCTGAACTTAAGTTGTCCATTCCATCCATAGCATATCTATATCTAATAGCAGATGGGTTTTCTGGGTCGAATCCTTCTTGTCTTTCAATATGATAAGCGGTATAAGGTACTACATTGTAAACACCAAATTTTTCTGCTATATCCAATTTTAAGAAAAAATCACCATATTTACACATTTGGCGTATCCACATCCATAAATTAAACTCTACATTTAATACATCATAAAATAAATTATATAATATTTTTTGTATATCTTCATTAGCACTTCTAATTTGAAGCACTTCACCCATATCATTTTTTAAAGTAGACTCATCCGCCAAAATATCTAAAGCAGAAGCAATAATAGCATCATTATCCATTACATCATATTCTGAATATAATTGGGGTCTTAAATATTGATAATTGATATTAAATTGGGCTCCATACAAAGATGATGGACTAGTAGAAAATATTCTATTATATCTGTCCATTAATGAATTTGTTTCTAATTCACCTGTGGATTGGATTTTACCACTATCAATTACTTTAATTTGGTTACCCCCAACATTCCTAATAATTACATCAGTTGAAAATAATCTTTTTAATCTTGTAAATACGCTTTTATCAGCCATAATTTGTTATTATTATTATAAATATTACCTAAAGAAGCCATCTAATATCTTCTTTGTTACCCCCCATATCTTGATGATATGGATTATCAGACCCTTTTGAAAAACCATACCCTCCTTGATATTCTGTTCTATTTACAGTCATACCCCCTAAAGCATTTTTAGTAGCCTGTAATCCTTGTTGTCTTAATTTTAATGCTGTGTCTCTAATATACATAGCTATACCAAAAGACATTACTAAATCATCATTATACCCACTTTGTGCTTCTGCCCTATTATTTTTCCATATAAAGGTTTTCATTTCTTCTAACAATCTTTTTGATTGTATCGTTACCCCTTTATCACTAATGTATTCTTGAAACTTACCTATTACCATAGGGCGTGTTCTAGAAGACATTGTAAAACCAGCTACCATTTTTGAATGGTCTTGGTATTTATCAAAATACGAATTAGCATTTGGGGAATCACTCTTTTGTGAATAGTAAAGATTAGGGTATTGTCTATCTAAAGCAACTTGTATAGTTGCCCAACCTATATTGGCATTTTCTATTACGAGCATTGCTTCATTATATTCAGTAGCTAAACCGACTAATAAATGTCCATACTCTTTTGTACCTAATTGACCTTTGTATTCTGCAACTTGTGTGTTATTTGCTACATCAATTACATGACATGCTGAGTAATCTTTACCATCTCCTCGAGCAACATCAGCTACTACGACATAATCTCTTGTATAATCAGGGGATTCCCAAACCCATAAATTTTGGTCTGCTCCTCTTCTTTCCATAGGATCTTTTACATATGTTTTTTCATAAAAGTCTATATATTCAGGATAAAACACAATATCACCAGAGGTACTAAAATCACAATCACACTCTTGTGCTGCCATCCTAGGATCACCTAATAATTCATCTTGTGTATCTCTCCATTTTTGATCTCTTTCTGGATGTACATACCAAGGGAGTTTTATAGGTAAAAATTGATTTTCTCTATTTTCTGCTCTAACCCATGTTTGGTGAAACCAATTACCAGTACCATAAGGTGTAGACAATGCTATACAACCACCCCCTGTAGCTAGAGTTTGTTGTGCTGATGCCCAAATTTCTCCAATATTATCAATAAAGGCAGCTTCATCAATTAATAGTAAGGATACTGCTTCAGATCTACCTGCATCACTTGAAGCGGATGTTGCTTTAATTTGAGACCCATTTGCTAATCGTAAAGTTAATTTATTATTTTCAGGAGCATCTATTTTAAGCCATGAAGGTAAGTTTTCGTACATAAATTTTACCTTTGTAACCATGTTTTTAGCTGTTTCTTGCTTAGTTGCAATACAAAGAATATTTTTATCCTTATGAAATGTCATTAACCATAATGAATAACCTGCACCTAGAGTAGAGATACCTAACTGTCTAGATTTTAGTACTACACTATAAGGATTTTCTTGAAATAACGTTAATACTTTTTCTTGGAATGGGTATAGATTAAACTGTATACGTCCACGTTGTGGATGCTGTATATAACAGTACTTACGCATAAAGTGTACTGGGTCTTGGGCACATTTTAAATATTCTTGACGTATTACTTTTTTTAAGTCAGACATGCTATTTTACTAAAAGTAATGCAGCTAATACAGCTACTACTCCAGCCCCTGCTGTTAGTTTATTTTTAAATTTTTGCTTTTTAATTTCAAGCTTTAATTTATCATTAAGTTCTTGGGTAACTTCTAATTGAGAACTTTTTGTATTTATTATAGAATTAAAATTATTAATCTTAAAGTTAAGATTATTAATAACACTATCTTTTAATATAATTTTATTTTCTAATAAAGAATATTTAGTTGTCACTAAATTTAATTCTTTTTTATAACTATCTCCAGTTATTAAATCTTTAATTACTAGACGAACTATCGGCTTTTTTAGTTGAATCGAAGTACTGTCCATAACGTTCTGCGAAAAACTGTTCAAGCTCATCATCCCCAAAAGAATCAACATTATTAACTTTTTCATTTGTTTGTCTTTTTAATGTAACTATTTTAATATCCTGTTTACTAATTTCCTGATCTAATTTAATTATTTGATTATTTAATGTATCAATTTCTAAGGTTAGTTCCTCATTTATACTATGTAAAGAATTAATTTTACTTTCTAATGCCTCTATTTTATTATTATATTCATTGATATATTCATCTTCATTAGAAGAATACATATTAATTAAATAATAGGCACCAAAAAATACTATAGCAATGTATAAAAACCTTTCCTTAGATGACATTATATCTTCTTTTTATCTAGAATA
>Ga0206127_1005135_pt1 | contig 11147 bp, 8 predicted proteins | sample Helgoland_Spring_6_FD_148646 | JGI IMG/M metagenome (GOLD analysis project Ga0206127, IMG submission 148646) | Pelagic subsurface seawater microbial communities from Kabeltonne, Helgoland, North Sea - Helgoland_Spring_Bloom_20160419_1 | ecosystem: Environmental > Aquatic > Marine > Epipelagic ...
GCTGGATTGCCTGATCTAAATTACCAGATATCGTTGGTGCTGATATTTGCTGGTCTGAGATATTAATCTGTTCTTCGGAATCAAGTATTGTAGCTAAAACTTCTTCTTCAGTCCCAATGGCAATCGTAACCCTTGGCAATATAGACCGAGTAGTAATTCCAAAAGACCTCACATCGCTCCATTGATCTGCTCTAAAATCTAAATCCAATATGACATCAACATCATTTTTAACCGCCTTCTCAAGGGCATATAAAACGGCACTTCTACTAGGTTCTACATTCAATGCAGTCCCCGAAATTTCCAATATTTTAAAATTTTCAATCTGCGCTTGGTCAACATGATCAATGGTCAATTGACTGTCGGCACAATTGTCTCTATAGAACACCAAGGGAAACTTGTCAGGAGGTTGAATGCCCAAAAGTACTGCACTACTTCTTGCATGGCTGAGTTTAGGAATGAATTCAACATTAACTTGCTCATTAGTCAGAAAGTTCAAAATAAAGTCTCCCACTTTATCAGTACCTACTGCCGTCAAAAGTGCCGTATTGAGTCCTAGCCTGCTGCAACCTACGGCTATATTAAGTGGTGATCCGCCCACGAAGGCGTCAAAGCCTTTGATATCCACAAAATCTGCTCCTATGCTTTGGGAGTATAGGTCAATCGAAGACCTCCCCATCGTTATTACATCCATTGTAGGTTTTACTTTTCCCATTTTTATTTATTTAGCCGAGACCATAGGTATGCGGGAATCTTTTCCTGACCAGAAATCATAAATCCATTCATGATCTGGATCATTGGTATTGGCCAGTGACTGATCACTTCCGGTCAAAAAGTTCAGATAATAAATATTATAACCATGTCCAGCAACTACAGGATGATATCCTTTGGGTACCATCACCACATCATTATTCTTGGCTACTGCTATTTCGTCAAGACTTCTATCGCCCGTGTATATTTGTTGAATGGCATATCCCTGAGGCTTATCTGTTTTATAAAAATAAGTTTCTTCTAAACGGGCTTCTAGTAGATTTCCGTCATTATCCAAAATACGTTCATCATGCTTGTGTGCAGGAAAGGAGCTCCAATTTCCAGACGGCGTGTATACTTCTACTGAAACCAAGCGTTGACAATCAAATCCGGGCTCAATCAAAGAATTTATTTGCCGAGTAGCATTGTCACCTCCGCGTATTTCAATGACGGACTTAGTTGGCTCTTTGAATTGGGCCGGATGATCTTCTGTGGTTTCACACCACCCCAAAGCAATATCTAGAATTTCAGATTCGGCGGTAAGCTCAAATTTCGTATTACGAGATAAATACAGCGTATGCGCAATGCCATCAAAGACATGCTTACGACCATTCTTTGTTTTCCATTTACCTTGATCTGTTTTAACTGAATAATCACCTGACAGTAAAATAATGCCATACTCATTCTCTCCTGTAAAATCTTTCCAAACCTGGCCTTTCTTAAGAATTCGGGCATTGAAGTTTAGAAATTCCCAACCTGCATCTTCAGCAAGTATTTCTTGATAAATGCCCTCTTTAGCTTGGAAAGATTTCATCAATAATGGATATTTTGAATCTCTCTGCATAGTTTAATTTTTCCTTATTTAAAGTCTCTTATTTTATCTGTTGAGCCAAGTAACTCAAATTTTTTAATTAAAAAATCTTCTTGCGCTTCTATATAGGCTTGGCCCGGTACAATTGGATCGAATTGTTCCGGATGATTATTAAAAAACGTTCTATGAACCCTAGCCCAAATTAATCGGGTATCCGTGGCAATATTCACTTTGCAAATACCAAACTTTATAGATTCCTTTAATTCAAATGGATCTATACCTTTAGCATTCGCATTTAACTTCCCTCCAAATCTGTTAATACGCTCAATTTCGTAATCATTGACCGCAGATCCACCATGTAGAACCAATGGAAATATGGGTAAACGTTGCTGGATTTCTTTCAATATACCAAATTGTAAGCCTTGGTCGCCAGAAAATTTATAAGCACCATGACTCGTACCTATAGCAATGGCCAAACTATCGCATTCTGTCTGCTCAATAAATTTCACTACATCCTCTGGATTGGTATATTTGGCATATTTTTCCTCAATGGAAACATCATCTTCAACCCCACTGAGTACACCCAATTCGGCCTCCACAGAGATCTTCTTGGCATGTGCTTTTCTTACAATATTTTTGGTTCTGGCTATATTAGTTTCAAAATTATCATGACTTGCGTCAATCATCACTGAAGTATACTGTTCAGAGGCAATGGCTGCAAGGGCATGATCTTCATTACCGTGATCTAGATGTAGAGCATAGACTACATCAGGATATAACCTTGATGCTGCATCAATCATGCTCAATAACATTTCTGGATGGGCATAATTACGTGCGACGGGTGTCGTTTGCACAATAAAGGGTGATCGACATTTATGCGCTGCGGAAAATAAACCCAAAACCTGTTCCATGGTAAATACGTTCACCGCAGCAATCGCATAATTCCCATAACATTGTTCAAAAAGATTTTGAGTTGTTAATTTCATTTATCGTCTCAGTTTAGTTCTTCACTCAGCTCATTTATCCGATGAAGCATACTTACATTAACAAAACCGCTTCATAGAAGTCCATGAAATAAAAATAAAGCATTTGCACTAAATTTATGACAATTGATAATTATATACAACTCGAGTATGCAAAAAGTGACTTCCCTTCAATTCATATCAGTAGGCATTATTTTCTTTGACCGCACAATATTCAATACCGTTTAGAAATGGTTAAACCATAGATTTTACTAAATCCCTATTTTTCTCATTAGTTAATTATAACAGCTATAAGAACGCGAAAAAACAGAGCTAAATACCTCTCTCTGATTTTAAAAGATTATTACGATTTACTTTCAATTTCAAGAAAACCTCATGGCACACGGAACGCACAACGCTGAACGCAATGATGAGATACTCATTTTATATTAATGGCAAATTGATTGGTGACTCCGATCTTACCCTTACCTAAAGGCTGCAAGCATTGTACTATAAATTGATCATGGTTTTCTAAGAAGAATTTATCAAGTACTCCATTTATTTCCTTTAATAAATCATGATAAAATTGATTGTTTCAAAACATTGATAGGATAGCATTGGCTTAAATAAGTAGAAATTATAATTTTATTCAAAAAAATAGTATACTCAAATACCTCTTTCACAGGAAATAAGTTTAAAAATGGAGATCTTAAAATTAACTTTTTTGGAAGCCCTTTATCCTATCCTAACAGAACAAATAGAGATATAATATAATTTGAGCGCTGTAATGAAAACAGCAAGTGGATCCCTTTTATTAAATAATTGATGGCCCTTCTTTTCTAAAAACAACTCATCAGTTATTATAACAAACGTATCATAATTTGGCATCATAATTAACATGTGACAACATCCAGGCATAAATATCATGTCCCCATCGAGAATCTAACTTATATGTGATCGGCCAAATACCATGTCCCCATCCTCTAAAAATTGTCTTGCGTGCATCGAGAGGAACTGAGCATATTTCCAGATCAGCATCTTCAGGACACTCATTTTCACAATTATTTAAACCATCAATGGGAATATTTGCATTTCTAACAGTTACATTATCTTCATCTCCATGAAAAGCCCAAATTGGTAAAATTCCCATATTACAACCAAGCCTATTCCAAGTATATTCTCCCATGAGAGCCGCAACCGGTACTGCAGCCGCTACTAAATCATCAGAAATATATTTCCCTATATAATTCCATACTCCACCACCTCCACAACTGTACCCAGAGAGATAAATTCTTTTAATATCAATATCGTATTCATTTATTGCCCACCTCATAAAATCATTTACTTTATCTGCTGTTGGGCATCCTGAATCATTTTGCATAGAAAGCACAACAAAGGCATCACCCGCTGTTGAAGCAGCATTTGAGGCAGTAGCTGTTATGGGCCATTTATCTTCACTTATCAAATTGGGCAGACCCGTGTAAAGTACTCTATATAAATCTGAATTCCCATTACCATTATCTCCTAATCCGTGAAAATAAAGGATTAACGGCCATTTATTCCCCAGACCGTAGCCTGCAGGAAGATATTCCCAATAACCAATACTAGGATTTCGACTTCCCTTTACTATCCTACTAAAGCGTTCCGATGATGGACCGTTTGGTAATGAGGTCAATGCTTTTTTATACAAATCATAAGGTGCGAGTATTAATGTTTCAAAGAGTTCCGTGCCAAAAATATTTTCTTTAAAATTCAAACTAATCTCCTCATTGATCGCGTCAATATATAAATAGTAATGATCACCATTCGGATGCAAAATCATCTCCTTTTTTCCAAATTTCTTTGATTCTAAGAAAGGAAGCGTATCAGTTTTTACAAAAGAAGTATCTAATGTTACTAATGAATATGTGGTCTCAGGAGCTATATCTATTTGTATTTCAGTACCTGTTAAAGAAATATTAGAGATATTGATCATGAAAGGTAAAAAATTTGTGACATTTTCTGCTTCAAACTCAAAATACAGGTCATAATTACCATTGGGCAGCTCTGTTTCAAATTCCAGGAGTTCATGATAACTCAAATTATATGAAAAATTCTTACTGGTATCTTGGTTATTCTTAAAAATCAAGTCTTGCTTACTTCTAAAAAAAATGTGATCATGGAATTGAAGCCCTCTGTTCTCTGTAGAAGTAAAAATAAGATCAAAAACTCTTAAAGAAACAAGGGATACTGAATCCTCTGATACTATCACGGTAACGTCATTTTCCTCCTGAGAGTTACAAGCGACAAAAGAAAGGAAAGAGAAAAATAATAAAACTAATCTAACATCCATTTCATTGTGAATAAAAATATTCCTAACCTCAAAGTGAAAAAAAATAGCTCCCCAAAAAAAATATGCTGCTGATCAGAATTTCGACAAAAAACCGCGACAATTTATCTATAATAGTGAAAACTGAATTGCAATCGACCCCTTTAACTAGAAACAAGCTGCAAATAATAATCTTAATAATAAGCTTTATCTACAAATTATTAGAAGGGGTATTGGATCAGTATATTTTATCATAACCTCCTAGAACACGATGATTCAAGGAGGTTATGATCATTTTCAGCTTATTTTTTCATGGCATTGACCATACTTAAGGTGTCGTCAAAAGTAATCATTAAAGACAATTTATCATCCGTGACTTCAAAATAATGGCCAAATATCGTATCCATGCCATCTGCTTTTCCTTGACATTTAACAAATACTTTATTCCCTTCGCTAATCATAAATTCCGGTATAACGGCAAAATTTTCCCATAATTGAGGGATTTTGGACATATTCATCATTAGACTTTCTTTTCCTTTGTGAGACCCAGATAATGGATGGTTTTCTCCAGGAAAAACCCAAGTGACATCATCCTTTAAGATACCCATGAAACCTTCCATATCACCCTTTCCGAAAAAATCATAACCCGTTTGTACTAATTCTTTAACATTCATTTTAATTTATTTATGGTTTAAAAAAAATTAGATATTCAATGTTAAAGATAATAATATTTCAAAAAAATACAATAATGACAAGCTTCGCATTATTAGGTTACCAAATAAAGCAACTTATCCAGCTTTGATTCTTACCAACCAAGAAAAATAGATGTCTATCCCTAATTATATAGTCCATATATCCAACAGACAGTGTAGCAAATCTAGAAATAGCTAAATCCTTATATTTCATACTACTAGAGCGACAAAATTTTGATTTTCAAAAGGAAGCACTTACTTTAGTTCCACGTGAAAGAAAATGAGGAAAGTCATATCTGTCATCTTAGTAGCAAATTAATGTGGTTCATTTCGTGTACTTATCGAAAACAAAAAAAATAAGACCTCCATTTGTTACATCTGTAATAATGGTTTACAAAATCGAATAGATGAATACATCATTTTATAAGACAGCGGTGCATTTAACTCTAACGGATCAGGAAAGTAATGTGAGTCTAAATCCCACTTGAACGATGAACAGAGAGATTCTATTTGTCAACCATTACAAGTACCCTTAATTGGGAAAGAAATTGATTACGAAGAGATTCATTCAATAAACCTATTCTCGCCAGAACAATTGAAAGTTTCAATGTGTAAATTACTCTTTAAAGCAAATCAAGTATTCATATATTCATATGAGAGTAAATCAACAAGAACGTCAAGGTGAATTTTAAGCAACGATCTGAGCTCAAAGAGCTCATGGATGATCTGAACTGCGATGGCCCTGTAGTGGACCAAAGTTTAGCAGAGCTAGACACTATTAATTATTGGTTGGGTGGAGATTGGGTCAGCTTAAAAGGATTTAAAAAATTGATCGATAAAAATAAAGGCCCTTTTTCTATTATTGATTTAGGATGCGGAAGCGGTACTCTTTTGGCCCAAGTAGCCAATAAATATCAAGATCAATTGAATTCGGGAGTAGGTATTGATGCCAATGCCTATATTCTACGATACGCTCGAAACGCCCAAAAAGCATTTAAACAATTGTCCTTCATTGATGCCAATATACTGAATGCAGCTGAAAAAGATTTTAATTGTGACATTTTGCACGCCAGTCTATTTTTACACCATTTTAATCATGATGAATTGGTCATGTTGTTTAAAATATTTAGGCATCAAGCAAGTCAAGGAATGGTCATTAGCGATTTACATCGCCACTGGTTGGCCTATTATAGTATAAAATATTTGACCCAATGGTTTTCAAAATCAGCTATGGTTCAATACGATGGTCCTTTGTCGGTGATGCGTGGTTTTCGTCGTAAAGAATGGATACGTATATTTGAAGCAGCCGGGATAAAGGATTATAAGATCCGTTGGAAATGGGCTTTCAGATGGCAAATCATCATTAAATTTTAATTATATGTACGATGTAGCAATTCTCGGTGGAGGATTGGCAGGATTGACCAATGCTTATCTTCTGGCTAAAGCGGGTTATAAAGTCATTCTATTTGAAAAAGGTAGTTACCCACAACATAAAGTTTGCGGGGAATACATCAGCAATGAGGTACTTCCTTTTTTAAAAAAAAATGATTTATACCCCAAAAATTTTAGGCCTAGTCAAATTAATAAGTTTCAATTGACTACTCAGATAGGTAAATCTATAGACATACCCCTAGAGAAAGGTGCTTTTGGCATCAGTCGACTTGTTTTTGATGATTATTTATATCAGAAGTGTAAGGCTCTGGGCGTTGAATGTTTAACTCACGCCAAAGTTCATGATTGTATTTTTGAAAATTCGTATTTCAATGTATCCTCTTCAAAAGGAAGGTACCAAGCACATTATGCTGTGGGTGCCTTTGGAAAAAAAAGTAATTTAGATCGCGTCTTTAATCGCAGCATAAAGCCTGACAAGTCATCTTATTTAGGAGTTAAATATCATGTGCGTAGTGATTTTGCCAAAGATGCAGTTGCTCTCCACAATTTTCGTGGCGGTTACTGTGGCGTGAATAAAATTGAAGACGATCTCTATAATATTTGCTACTTAACCAAAGGCAAAAATCTCAAGCAATCAGGATCCATTGAATCTATGGAAAAAGACATATTATTTAAGAATCCCCATATCAGAGAATTATTTAAATCAAGTGATTTTATTTTTGATAAACCTCTCATTATCAATCAAATAAACTTTAATAAAAAACAATTAATTGAAAATCATCTGATCATGTGTGGTGATACGGCAGGCTTGATTACTCCTTTATGCGGAAACGGAATGGCCATGGCTATACATTCAGGAAAATTATTGGCTGAAATCATCATTCAAAAAAAAGCCCTGCCTGCTCTCCGTCAAGAAGTACAAGAGGTATATAAACTTCAATGGAATCGATGGTTTAGTAATCGACTCATGTGGGGAAGAAAACTGCAACTTCTATTTGGAAATCAAAGCCTGAGTAATGCTACTTTAGTCTTAGCTAAATCTGTTCCTATGCTGGCACAGAAATTTATCTCAAAGACACATGGAAAGTCATTTAGCTGACTTTGCTAGAAAAATATCTGTTGGGCTAATTTGAAGGTATTGGCGTGGGCATCTATGATATCTTTAATATTTGGAGAATAGCCCCCTCCCATACATACTACCATAGGTATTTGTTCGCGATGGGCAAATTCAAGAACATATTGATCTCTTTTTTTACAACCCGCTTTTGTCAACCCAAGTCGACCTAACTTATCTGTTGCTAGGACATCTACACCTGCTTGATAAAAAATGAAGTCTGGATGAAACTCTTGCGTCACTTCATTGAGGTGTTGCATTAACAAGGCTAAGTAAGTTTCATCCTTGCAACCATCCTCAAGGTCAATATCTAAATCACTTCGTTCTTTTCTGATGGGATAATTTTTTGCCCCATGCATGCTGAAGGTAAATACGCGAGGCTCATTTTTAAAAATTTTAGCTGTTCCATTACCTTGATGCACGTCTAAATCAATAATAAGTACTCGCTTAGCCTTTTTCTTTCTTAATAAATGATTTGCGCCAATGGCCTGATCATTAAGCATACAGAAGCCTTCGCCACGATCGGTAAACGCATGATGAGTACCTCCTGCAATATTGAACGATATGCCATGTGCCAATGCATAGGTGACACACTGCAGGGTTCCACCGGCAATATGAATTTCTCTTTCAACCAGCCGTCCACTTAAAGGAAACCCTATAGCTCTAATCTCTGATGGAGAAAGATTAAGTTGAATCAATCGGTGCCAATAATGTACGTTGTGAGTTTCTAAAATATCCTTTTCTGAGGCATTTTGGGGGTAAAAAAAATTTTTCTGTAACACCACACCTTCATGCATCAGTTGTTTAGGTAACAACTCATATTTGAGCATAGGAAAACGATGCTTTTCGGGTAAGTGATGCGCGTAAATTTCAGAAAAGGCAATTTTAAGCATTAAAGTTTTTATTTACAGAATTCGTACTATTTACTTAATATTCTCTTCTTTTCTAGCTAATATTACATAATATTCGTCTTTCATTATAAAAATATGTATTTAAGACGATTATTTTTATGGCATTCTACTGGAATCATGGAAGTCTATTTTTTAAAATAACTAAAAAAAAGTATATGAAAAGACCAAGTACAAATATTAATGTTACATTTTATCTAAAGAGAACCTCTAAAAATTCTGATCGAAGAGGCATCTATGCAAATATTACATTTCGGAGTAAACAAACACAAATAGCCACTAAGATTTTTGCTAATCATCCTGAACATTTTCAGAGAGGTGGATTAGTTGGTTATGAATACCATGAGCAGAATATTAAGCTCATAGAAATGAAGAAGAAACTAGAAGGCTATGATGGCCATTTATTTAACGATATTGATCAAGTATTAGACTACTATTATGGTGGTGATATACTCAGTTATCCAAGCACTATTTTAGAAGCTTTTAAATACTCTATAAAAAATTCTGATGTAACTGAGCGAACTACAAGTGTAAGTCAACACTCTATCAATTCTTTTGAAAGATTTATTTTATCGAATCCCAAAAAATACAGTAATTTTTCCATCATAAGAAACGCACCAAGACAAATGTTTAGGACTCATGCAATTGAGTATGTCAACTACTTAAAAGATAAAGGACTACAACTCTCAAGCATAAATAGCTATGTCAATAAATGTGGTACTTTATTTAATTTATTTGCAAAAAATCATGCAGATCAAATTCCTGATTTAATACATAATCCATTTAAAGATGTAGTAAAACTCCAAAGTAAAAACGAGAGAAAAAAGAAAGCTTTGGCTAGGTCAATTAATTGGAGTTATATCAAGAAAATGGAACAATTAAAATATGAGGAGCCTAAGGATAAAATGTACCATCTTATAGCACTTGTGCAGGCTCACACAGGATTATCGTTTATAGATTTCGGTAAAGAAGATTGTTTAGATATCTCACAAACAATACATGGTCCTGCCCTGATTGGAACTCGGCAAAAAGGAAACAAAAGATACGGAGATTATGTCATATTTTTAACTAAAGAAGTTGAGGAATGCGTAAAAGAATTGAAGCCTTTATTGTTTAAGCCCTTTGTAATAAATGGAGATTACAAAAAACAGAATAAAAATTATCATTATCATCCGTACAATAAATTTTTAAAAAACCGATTAGCAAAAGAAATTGAATTTGAAGATGATAAGACATTAACATCTCATAGACTTAGGCATACTTTTGGAATGCATTGTATGAATGATTTAAAAATGCAAGTACATATTGTGGCTAAAATGATGGGTGATGATATTAAAACTATCCTTAATAATTACGCTGACTTAAATACTGAGAACGTACTCCTGGAGCAGAAAGTGATGTTAGAAAAGATGTCTGTTGCAGTTTAGTTTTTAATTTTATAGGTTGTAGTAACTAAAAAGACGCAAATAATAAATTAATAATAAATAAGTTGTATTATTTATATATAAATTTACTCCTTCGAATAATTCAAAATTTAAACTCCAAACATCTATGAATGTCCAAACAAACCTAGATAATGCTCCACTAAGCAGACTTAGACAAGGTGCATACGAAGAAAATCTAAGGTTCATAGAAGTCTTAGAGCTACTAAAACCTAACGATCAGGTTACGCTAAGTCAAATGACTAGAGTTCTAAGTAACGTAACTGGTAGTTCCGTTGGCACGTTTAATAACTTGGTCAGCGAACACAAGCCTAGCAAAATGACTCTAGAGCACGTCATGAAATTGGAGAAGGAAATTGATTTCTTAAATAGAGACTTTATTATTCATGGCACTAATCCAAAAAATGGAAAGCCATTTAATCCCTTTACTAGAGAACTTACCGAGGAGGATAGAGCTAGATTTAGACCAAAGAAGTTAAGGTCTACAAAGGGAATCGATTCAGATCGTTGCTATCGAATCAAAAGCATTCGTTTGCAACTTGATGACACACAAGGATCGTTCGCAGATAAACTAGGAGTAGAAAGGTATATTGTTTCCTCTATAGAGGGAGCCAGACAAAACCCAACCTTAGACTTTATCATGTTGCTAAGGGATAAGTGTAATGTTGACCCTATCTGGGTGATCAGTGGAGAAGGAACCATGAAGTTAGATTATGACAAAGGAAGCCAATCAGAACTTTATAGACTTAGAGAAAGAGTTAAGGAGTTAGA
>Ga0206127_1005136_pt1 | contig 11147 bp, 7 predicted proteins | sample Helgoland_Spring_6_FD_148646 | JGI IMG/M metagenome (GOLD analysis project Ga0206127, IMG submission 148646) | Pelagic subsurface seawater microbial communities from Kabeltonne, Helgoland, North Sea - Helgoland_Spring_Bloom_20160419_1 | ecosystem: Environmental > Aquatic > Marine > Epipelagic ...
GGGACGGTTGAGGCTTGGAATCGTCGAGTTCTTTAAACTTTTGGGCTTAGGATTATTGAACTCATATTGGTCTGCAACGAGCAACAAAATATATTGATTGGTTAGAACTTAATAAGAGTCTGACCAATCCCTCCACTTGGAGTAAATAGATGGCAAATCCAGATAATCCAATATTAGTTGAATGGATAGATAGCGCTCAGCCAATCAGCGCTTGGATGTTCTTGGAGAAGAAACCTAGTTTAGAAATTATCCAGTGCGTATCGGTGGGCTGGGTGGTTGGAGAAACGGATGATGTTCTTATGCTGGCTCCTAATCTAGGCGATATCGAAAGTGGGGGTTCAGGTCAAGCATCTGGTTTTATTCGGATACCTAAATCTGCAGTGACACGTAGGGTAGAGCTGATGGCTTCCAATGCCGACTGACGTTCAATCTCTCCGTTAAAAGCGCCTTTTGGCGCTTTTTTTGGTTATGGCGGCCATGAAGTTTTACTTATTGGGCAATGTAGCTGATTGTTGTCTATGGTTATTCTAAATATAAAAGAAATTAGCAGTTTACTAGGCAGGATATGGGGAGGCTAGGGGCTGGCATGATGCTGGCTTAATAAGAACATTAATCTGAAGGAACAGATTGTGGCTCCCATTTTGTTTGATGTATCGGCTTATCTGGATGTTGCCCGAAGCCCAGTTAAAACACAGCTAGCTGATGCGCTTGGTGCTGAAGTCAAAGAGATTATTGGCTGCCAGGCGGCTGATATTCCTTACCAGTATTCTATGGGCCGCGATAGAGATGTTAGCGTTTGCCTGCTTTTTGATTCTGAAGTAATCCAATCCTCACGATGTACCTTGATGGCTAAATGGCTGTTTGGGGATGTTGGCGTTCGGCTTTTAGTTAGGGCCTGTGGGGACTGGACTAAGCCTAAATCGGACAGTACGAATTGCATTTGGCATGTCTGGTTTCGACCCAAAGCGGACATAGCAGTTGTGCTGCACAAGCGCGAGGGGCAAGAAAAAGTGGACATCCGCAGTAGCCAAATTATTGTAATTTGAACTAATGCCCAAAGCTGAATGGTGGGAAAAAGTTTGTCACAATTATCTACTGAGAACTTGGTTCAAATTATGCTCTGGCCTTGGTCTCTACGCCAAGATACTGTAAAGCCAACCAATGTTGAAGAGCTGGAGGCTCTGTGAATAAAGCTGTAAGAAAAATAGATAAAGTCAGAGTATCACGTGCCGGACATACCTTTCACGAACGGTGGGCGGCGCGGCGTGCTCTCCAGCTTGTGTTTCCGAAAGATAATCTCTTTGCGATCATTGTCGAAGGTCTGTCTCCTAATGAGCGACTTAAGTTGCGGCAGGAAGCAGAGGATATTGCAGACCTGATCCTTTTCTATGGTGGTGGCGACACTTTCGCCACCTGCACAGCTCAGCAAATTTTGCAGTTCAAATACAAGGAGGCTGCGGAGTCCGTCACATCATCCTATCTCAAGAAAACCATCAAGAAGTTTGCAGCAACGCTGTGGGATTTCAAAACCAGCATTCCAGATGAAGACATCGCGAAGAAACTTTCATTCGGATTCGTCACAAATGCAGAATTCTCGGATAATCTTTGGGATGCCATTGCATGTTTAAACTCAGGCAGCATACCGAAGACGACTGGGGCTAAGAGGCAACTTCAATACCTAAAAACCTGGTGTCAGGAAGAAAAAATCAATGCAGGAGACCTTTTTCCGCTCATTGAGTTTCGCGCTTCGACAAGTGATCTTCCTGCACAGAATCGAACCTTACGAAGAACAGTCAGCGATTGGTCAGCCGACTCCTCCGGACTGGCGGCACAGAGGCTGTTTGCGCTCGTGGAGCTTGTCCGAGAGAAGTCGCAAATCGAGGGGCAGGGCAAGAATTCTATCAGGCGTGAAGATGTTCTCGATGCTCTTGAATGTGATGAGGATCAGTTATTCCCAGCAGATACGCAGTTCGTTGATGTTGGTGAAGTTGTTGAGCGCGTTGCTCTACAAAATGTCAAAGGTGAGATCGAAGCTAACAGTCTACCCGTATTCCTCTATGCCGATGGCGGCGTCGGAAAAACCGTCTTCATCCAGAGCCTTGCGGCACATCTAACCGATACCTTCGAGGTTGTTGTGTTCGATTGCTTCGGCGGAGGTTCGTATCGCTCCGAGGCCCAGGCACGTCACTTGCCACGGGTTGGTTTGCTGCAAATTATCAATGAATTAGCGACACGTGGGCTCTGCGATCCACTTCTTCCAACCGACAGCGATCAATATGGGTTGATCGAAGTTGCCCGCAAGCGTCTCAAGCAAGCGAGCGAGACCGTGAAAAACCAATCCACCATGCAAGGAGTGCTACTTGTTTTAGACGCTGCAGACAATGCCCAGTTGGAGGCTAACGCGCGCAATGAGGTTGCCTTTCCTAGGCTTCTGCTCGCTTCGCTTAGTACCGAGCCCATCGACGGCGTGAAGCTTTTTCTCACTGCTCGCCCTCATAGAATGGATAGCGTCATCGGGAAGAGTCAGACGAAGCACCTTGAACTCAAATCATTCACGGAAGAGGAAACGCGGCGTTTTCTCGAGACAAGGCGCGCAAATATTACAAATGTGGAATTCTCCACAGCATTTGCTCGTTCGAGAGGCAATGCCCGCGTCCTCGAATACCTTGTTGAAAGTTGGGACATGAATGTATCGGGCAATGCACCGAGAGCTGAAATATCAGTCGAAGAACTAATCGCACAGAAGTGCGAAAAAATATTTTGCGACCTACATACAGCAGGTTGGAGTGAGATTGAGGTTCACGAATTCTTCGCCGCTCTTTCGCTTCTACCGCCGCCCATCCCGTTGACTGAACTGGCAGAAGCGCTGGACTGGTCTGACGCGCAAGTCAATAGCGCCGCATCCGATCTTGCACCGATGCTTGAGCTTGTCACACATGGGGCAATTTTCCGTGACGAGCCCACCGAGACCTATATCAAGGATCACTATGCAAGCGAGGTTACAGCGCAGCAGTCTATCGCTCAAAGGCTTCAGGCGCGTCAAAAGGATTCGACCTACGCTGCAGAAGCATTGCCCCATTTCCTTGTAGTAATTGGAGATAGCAATCGAGCGTATCACCTCGCCAGTTCTGATGAGTTTCCTACTGTCATTGATTCCGATTACGGTCGACGCAAACTAAGGCTTGCGCGTCTTTATGCAGCATTTTCGCTTGCCACCCGCGAGAAGGATTTAAACCGTGCCTTGAAGTTGACAATGCAACTCTCACAAGTGTCCTCGGCAAACGCGCGAGGCGATCAGTTTATCCGGCGATCTCCTGCACTGGCGATAATCCTCGGCGACTTGGATTCTTCCCGTCGACTGTTCAATGACCGCTCAGGATGGCGCGGTGCTCGTGATGCGCGGCTCGTCGTCGCTCACTGCTTTACTGATGAACTAGACGAAGCGCGCATTCATCAAAACAGAGCGGTAGGCTGGATAAACTGGTATCTTCATAATGATGACGAGACCAATCGATTTGACCGCCCTGGACTGGAAGCATCTGATATTGCTGCAGTAATGTTCTTGAGCGTGTTGCAGAATGAATTCTCGTCATTCAATCGAAATATCCAGTTGTGGCATTTCAGGTTTGCGCTATCGGTTATTGAGGAGTTGATCACTTTTTGCTCACAACACGAAGTGTCAAATGGGAGCTTAGCCTTACAGAGCCTAGTCAAATTCGCAGCGTCGAAAAGGTGCGTATCTTTCGCTCTGCAAATTACGCTGCTATCAAAAGAGTATGGTCTTTCAAAAAGCCAACTCAAGGCTGTGTCTCGAGCGGCAAGCTCACTCTCACAACGTTGCAAGAACAAAGTACCCGAGGATAACTCAGATTACGAGATGAAACTGGAGGGCGCCATCGCCAGTGCGGCGATGGGCTCTATTATCGTGAATTCTAGGCAGTCAGCAAAGCGGTTACTCAAGCTAAGTCGGCACCGCAGGCCATCAAGTTATGACTATGGAGAACGGCACGGCATGAACAGGATTTGGATGCCTGTTCAATTTGTTTGCATTGCGGCATGGTCATCCGGCGAAACGCTGTCATTTCACCATTTGATGCCGGAGGACGTGAAAATAGGGAAAAAGGCAAGGTCAATAACCTCTGATGCTGATCTCAGCACATACCTTGATGGGCTCATCGTTACGAAAGGTCAACATAATCAGCTAAAAGAGAACAAACCAGAAAAACGCAAACGGTTTTCCAAGCATGAACGAGAAGAAATTGTAAAGGGCACAGCCTGCATTTTACGGCTGGTTAAGCCGATTGAATATGCCCTTTCAAAGCATAAGCTTTCTAATGATGTTCTGAATGACTTTTTAGCTATCTGGAAGACTGTACTCAGATCCGATATCCACTTGAAAGCCGAGACGGGAAGAGACAATGTCGCACGCCACGTCGGCATTGGGTTGGCCGAAGTCCTGCTTCGCTATAGCGAAGCGCTCCAAAAGAAGGAGGTGGAAGAGCTTATAGAAATTATTGGCGAGAACCGATTTTCTCTAGAGGACAAGCTAAGAATTCTCACTTTGATCGCAAGGCGTTACAATTTAGCGGATGTTGCAGGGGCATACGCAAGTTCGCTTTCCGCCGACATTTTAAAGGATGACTATATCGAGCAACGCGGTGAATCCTACCAGGATTTGTCTGGATCGCTGATCCCAGTGAGCATTGAGGAGGCACAAGAGTATTACGCTCAAGGATTGGCACAACTTGATCAGATGGGTAGCAATGACTTCGATCTAATCTACTCGGTCTTACACTATGCTGCCGAACAGCCTGGGGGGTTTGTTAAGCCCGAGCTCGCACACAGACTGATGAATCTTTGTCAGACGATTTTCCAACATGAGCCATCAAAGTTTGGATGGGCGTTATTTGGACGTGCCGCATCTTCCTCCATCGGTTTTCCGGCTATTTACAAGCTGCTACGCTGGAGCGACCAAGATGTTGTGGATTATTCATACGGGCTTCCACAGCTTGCCTGTTATCTCGCAAAGTCAGCTAATCTAGATGCCCGCCGTGCGGCGGTACTTCTCACGATCTGTGAAGATCATGGTTGGCATGAATGGCAGATTGGTCAAGGGCTACAAAACCTGCTTTCGATTAGCGATCCCAAGGATAGAGCTGCAATCTTCTCGCTTGTCACAGGGAAGTTGGATTTAGAACACAGTTTTGGCGGGTGGGAAGGACTATGGGAAAGTCTGCTAGGTTGTGTGGATGCCTTTGAAGAGATCAATGAAGAGGAAGTACGTGGTCATCTCCAAGGCCTGCGCGCCGCCGCACGGCGTCGGCGCGATAATGAAAATGCAAGAAGCAGTTACGATGGTGCCAGCGCTCACTACAGCCTTCAGACAGGTAGAATGGAGCAAGATGAACAGGGCCGCGACGATTCATTCACTATCATTTTTACACAGTGTGATTCCACGTCAGCATCTTCGCTGGATGAAGCAATTCAAAGCATTCAAGCCAGTGATGAGCTGCCGTATGACAGTAGGAAACGCCTTTTTGATGAGATACGGAAGACTTGTCCGTTTAATAAGCGGGTCAAGTTTCTTGAGGCGCTTTGTGAGTCCACCGAACTTGAATTTGATAGCGCACTTGATCTGATGATCGAATGTGTAGAGGCGTGGAGCGATAGTACAGCTCATGTAAGAAAAGGCGTACTCGAACTGATAAAAAGACTTTTTGCGTTCAAAGGCTCCGAACTTTTTGATCTTCGCTATTCGGGTATTTCCCGGCAAATCTACCGTTTATCTAAACTGTGTGGTGATCAGGAATTTGTGTTGCAAACAGTCTTGGAAACGATAGCAAAGGAAAGTCTTGAGCTTGGAGGTGATGGATGGCTTCAAATTGCGACCAGCCTGTCTCACCACTCCGATCCTTCAACAGCATTAGGAGCATTTGAAGACTTGCTATCTAGTTCGGCCGCAAAGGTTGGCGATGAGATTGGCGAAGGCGTGTATTGTCCTGCATATGCAGGCAAGAGCGATGAGAGAGATGTTGTCGCGGATATTATCTGGCATCTGCTCGGTGATAGCGATGCCTTTGTCAGATGGAGTGCTGCGCGAAGCCTCAAGGGCATGCTTGATGTTGGATTGATCGGGGATGTTGTGCGCTTGCTTGATCGATTTGATGCAGATGAGTGCCTATCCCTTGCATCAGACGAGCATCACTTCGCCTTTCTGAATGCACAGCAATGGCTTTTTATGGGATTGGCGCGCGCAGCATTACACCACGGTGACAAGCTCAAGTCTTTAAAGCCACGAATTGCAGCACTAGCAAAGAGAACCGATTTACATATGCTCAATAAGCTTCATCTTGCTCGATGCTTGAAGCATATCGAGGGCGATGAAGCCATGAGTCCTGAACTCACGCAGATGTGGAATGACGTTCAAACGCCTGCACAAGGTACTGTTGAGCGCGATGGCTGGCCGGGTAGAACGGATAGTCGGATCGATTTTGGGTTTGATTACGAATTTAATAAGTATAAGGTTCCCGAATTGGCACGCCTTTTCGGGATTTCAAACAATGAAGCCAGCGATTTTATTGCTGATGAAGTGATAAAACGTTGGCCTAACGTACAGAGCATGTCTGATGTCCCTGGTTTTGTTCGTTATCGAGGGGATGAAAGGTTTGAGACTTATCGAGAACACATTCAAAGGCATGCTCAACTTAATGCGGCAACAACACTTGTACAAAGCAGACCGGTAGTACGCCCCAGTTATGATTGGAAGGAACGGAACCCTTGGCAGGAGTTTTTGAGAGACGGTGACGTATCTTTCGAGGATGGGTCATGGCTATCGGATCACAAAGACCGTGTTCCGGCACAAGCGCGGGAATACCTTATGGGCAAGCGCAAAGGAAAGCAAGAGGCCCTTGTAGATAGGAAGGAGTTGTTTCGAAAGGTGGGATTCCCAAAGAATTTGGAGGATCGCTTCTTGCCGCTCTACGGATCTTGGAAGTCACCAGACGGCGTATACGTCTATTTTTCCTCCGCCCTGATCAATGAACGAGGCGCGGTCGGGCAATGCGCGAATTTTTCGAAGACAGCCGGTCACGACCTTTGGTTACCGGGCTTTCAGTCGGATGGGAGCATTGATCGTTACGCCAAGAAGAGGTCTTTCGATCCATTGGTATGGATGCCAGAGAAATATCCCATTGGCCTTGATGAAGGTGACGAATGGGCCGCTCGGGGAGCAATTGCCCGTCCAAAACTAGGATTGGTGCTAAATAAAGTGCTTAGGTTGAAACCCTATGATAATGAGCGGCAATGGTATGACAGTACAAATAAGCTCGCATTGATGAGCGAAATATGGGGTGAATGGAAGCCAGACCCCGATGTTCATAGAAGCAGATACCAGGATGAGGGTGCTATCCTGTGGGCAGAACGCGACTGGCTTGACAGGGCACTCAAATCCTACAAGAGAAGCCTTATCTTCAAGCTTGAATTCTCGAAATACAAATCAAATAAAAGCTTTGATGAATCATCCGGGGTTAGGGAATTATATGTATGCTTGATGCGGAGTGGTGAGCTCCCTCGTTTCTGGTTTGCTCGGAAGGCATCTGAAAAAGTTTATTAGGTGAATGATATCCCTTTCGTAAACCTACATGTGCTGTGGCTTGGGTGGTTAGCTGAACTTTATGAGCGTCTTCTATGTCCGCTAAATAGGAAATACTGGGGTGGTGAAAGTTGCATTTAAATGTCCGCTTTTGGCCGATAGCTGCTGTTGGCACCTTTGAAATTGGGTTGCCTCATATTAAGTTTTAATCAAGCAGTACTCTATGGGGGTTTGTGTATGAAGGATGAGAAGATTTCCATCATCAAGCGCCGTTCAACCAGAATTCGATCAGAGCTTCACTCATCCAAAGCTCCGACCTTAATTACCGAAAATGACCCGCTTTCTCCCAATCTTCCTGATGATGACTTAGAGCAGCGACGAATACAGATATTGGAGGGGATTGCCAAGGGCGAGGGTGATGTTAGCGAGGGCCGTTGTTTTACGGATAGAGAAGTAGGGATAAGCTTAAGATTTGGCTTGAGTGAGTCTGGGATCTATGGGCTTGTATAGCGCTAGGGTATAGATAACACGACTTAGCAGTGAAATACTTCTGCTTCTGATGCCGAGATATACTATAAGCAGTGCAGGTCATTAAAATAGTGATTTTAATGCTTTGCGCTATACTTTTCTTTGCTAATCAGATACATTCACAGTCTATAAATTCATCATAATGATGAATTAAGCAGCTTTGGATGTATTTTTATGGCTCGAGCTAAGCAGTTAATAGGCAAAATTATGCGTAGCAAAGGCGAGGTTTTTACCGTTGCCGATGCCGCGATATGCCTAGATTTAAGCTCTGACGACACGGCAAAAATGCTGGCTCGGTGGGCTAAGCAGGGTTGGTTGATACGGTTAAAGCGTGGTCTTTATGCCGTAGTGGCTATTGATGCTTCTTCCACTGAGCGCGTGTTAGCCGAACCATGGGTTTTGATCCCTCAGCTATTTAAATCTTGCTATGTTGGTGGTTGGAGTGCTGCTGAGCATTGGGGCTTGACGGAGCAAATTTTCTATGACATCTGTGTAGTCTCTGACAGTGCTCGTGTAATAAAAACACAGCGAGTCCAAAATATAAATTTTGTGGCGACCAAAGTTAGTTCAGAAAGACTGTTTGGCAGTAAAGTAATTTGGAAAAATAATACTAAAGTAATGGTGTCTGACCCACATAAAACCATTGTGGATATGCTTTATGACCCTCGACTTGGTGGTGGTATTCAGCATGTTATTGATTGCTTTAGAGAATACCAACAAAGTGAGTATCGAGATTTTATAAAGCTTGGTGACTATGCTGAGCGTATGCGATCTGGGGCTATATTGAAGCGTTTGGGGTTTTTAGCTGAACGGGACTTGGGGCGGGAACATGTATTGACGACTTTCTGCGCCAAAGCCCTAAGTCAGGGTAATGCTTATTTGGATCCCAAGCAAAAAGGTGGACGTTTAATTACTCGATGGAGGTTGTTTGTACCTGACAGTTACAAGGAGTAACTATGATACCCAAGTCAGAAATATTGGAGCTGGCAACAGACACTAATCTACGGCCAAGTGTTGTTGAAAAAGATTATGTTTTAGGCTGGATGTTAGCCGGTATAAACCATCATGAAATCGGTAAGTCTTGGGTTTTTAAGGGCGGGACCTGTTTAAAGAAATGTTATTTTGATACCTATCGTTTCTCTGAGGACTTGGACTTTACATTAACTGATGAGTCTCACTTGGATGAGCCATTTCTATTGTCAGTGTTTGGTGAGATTGGCGAATGGGTCTACGAAAATACTGGTATTCAAATACCTGCTAATAAATTGGTCTTTGATATCTATAGTAACAAGCGTGAAACGATTTCTTGTCAGGGTCGTGTATCTTATAAAGGCCCAGTGTCACCTTCATCTCCGAACGTTTTCCCCCGCATTAAACTCGATCTAACGGCCGATGAAATGTTAGTTGAGCCTCCAGTTTTGAATAAAGTGAGACATGATTACTCTGACGGCTTAGAGGGCGGTATTTATATCCAGTCCTATAGTTATGAGGAGGTGTTTGCTGAAAAAACGAGGGCACTTTCTGAGAGGACTCGTCCGCGAGATTTGTACGATGTAATTAACTTCTATCGCCGTCCTGAGTCTGAGAACCTTGCTGATAAAGTAAGGCAAATACTTGAGGCTAAATGTAAATTCAAATTAATACCAATGCCCTGTATTGAATCTTTACTTACCCATAAGGATGAATGCAGGGCGGGTTGGGAGCAGCAGCTCAGTCACCAGTTACCCTTTTTGCCTCCTTTTGACTCGTATTGGAATGATTTGGTGCCCTTTTTACATTGGCTAACTCATGAGCCGGATGTCTCCAGAGTAAAGTTACAAGCCGTACCACCACAACAGGGTGCAATTTTATCGCCTGGGCCGATTGGTATTCAGATGGCCAAATCTCAAGTCTTGCCAGGTGGTTTGATGGAGAGAGTAAGATTTGGCGCGTCAAACCATCTTTGTGTTGAGCTCGACTACAGGAGAGCAGATGGCCAAAGAAATATCTATTTGGTTGAACCTTACTCTTTGAATGAAACCTCTAACGGATTCCTGCTACTCCATGCAGTCAAGCATGATAGTCAACAAATACGGGCCTTCCGGACCGATCGTATTCTTGGGGTTGCGATAACTGCTGTTGTATTTGTCCCTAGCTATAGGGTTGATTTGATTTCCAGTGGTCCAGTTAAGCTTAGCTAAACGCCCTACGATTATTTAAGCGGGATACTGCGTTGGGTTTATTGCAATTACTGGTGGTGCGCTCTATTTGGTTAATGTGTCTGGCTAAGTTATTCTGGCCTGCATTCATTAGTCCAAGAACCTCCCCATGGCCAACGTCGAGCACAGATATTGGAGGGTATAGCGAATGGAGAGTGTGATATTGATGAGGGCCGTTATTTTGCCGATAGAGAAGCTAGGGATAAGCTTAAGATTTGGCTTGATTGAGTCTGGGATCTATGGAGTTAGAATGTCTGTGTTTGCAGGTTTCTAAGAATATCATCGGTAAGAATGTCGCCTCTTGCTTGTATCCGGTTTATTTTCTCGATGCTGTCCAGAATATGCAAAGCATAAGGTTGCCATGCTTTACTCATATGTCTGCTGCCTCTTGCAGGACATAGCTTCGCATATGGACATTGAGTTCATGCTCGGGAACTAGATCTATTTTACGCCCGGTAATTTTTGCGAGCTGCTCTGTCAATGGCATGCGCTGCAGAAAAAGGTCATATCCCTGGGGTAGGTCAACCAAAAAGTCAATGTCGCTATCTGGGTTTTCTTCTCCTCTGGCAACGGATCCAAAGATACGGATGTGCTTGGCGCCGTATTTTTTTGCCGCCGCTTCTATTTCGGCCTTTTTGGTGTGCAGTTCGTCCCTTAACATAACGGTGTCTTTTTGAATGTTGTTTAGAGTGTAAGCATTATTCTTTGCTTGTGCCATGGAATGTTGTCGAGGTTGTTGGCAGGCTTGGTTGAGATCCCTCGTCGCTTCGCTCTGGCGGGATGACAAATTGGAGGGGCTCTGGCGGGATGACAAATTGGAGGGGCTCTGG
>Ga0206127_1005142_pt1 | contig 11137 bp, 11 predicted proteins | sample Helgoland_Spring_6_FD_148646 | JGI IMG/M metagenome (GOLD analysis project Ga0206127, IMG submission 148646) | Pelagic subsurface seawater microbial communities from Kabeltonne, Helgoland, North Sea - Helgoland_Spring_Bloom_20160419_1 | ecosystem: Environmental > Aquatic > Marine > Epipelagic ...
TTGAACTGCTTGATGCAGAAGATACAGTGATCGATCCGGTTGACGCACTTGAATTGGCGACCCCTGTGCGTGGTGAGATTGCATTCGAAAACGTGTCGTTCCGTTATCCAACGCGGCCGGAAACGGCGGCTTTGGATGATGTGACGCTCAATATCAAAGCGGGTGAAACGGTTGCTTTCGTTGGCCCGTCCGGTGCGGGCAAAACCACGATTATCCAGATGATCCAACGCTTCTACGACCCACAATCGGGTGTGATCCGCCTTGATGGGGTGCCGCTGATGCAGATGGAACGCGAAGCATTTCGCAAGCACATCTCGCTCGTGCCGCAAGACCCTGTGATCTTTGCCGCCTCTGCGCGCGAAAACATCCGCTTTGGACGTCCTGACGCCACTGATGCAGAGGTGGAAGCGGCGGCGAAAGCAGCGGCGGCCTATGACTTCATCGACGCTCTGCCTGATAAATTCGACAGCTATGTTGGTGAGCGCGGTGTGATGCTCTCTGGTGGTCAAAAGCAACGTATTGCGATTGCACGTGCGATTTTGCGCGACGCACCTGTGCTTTTGCTCGACGAAGCGACAAGCGCGCTTGATGCCGAAAGCGAACGCGCGGTTCAGCTGGCGGTGGATGAATTGGCGCAAGGGCGCACGACCTTGATCGTGGCGCACCGCCTTGCCACCGTAAAGAAAGCGGATCGCATTGTTGTGCTCGAAGCGGGGCGCGTTGTGGCGATTGGTACGCATGACGCGTTGGTTGCGGAGGGCGGCCTTTATGCGCGTCTAGCGCGGCTTCAGTTCACGGCTGGCGCTGACGACATCTGAATTCCCCCTTGCACGTTTTGGGCAGGCGCGCGACAGTCGGCGCAACTTATCAAGACGGGAATATAAGATGGGTTTGTGGAGTTTTGCGAAAGACGCTGGCAAGAAATTGTTCGGTGGTGATGATGCGGAGCCGTCCGTTGACGAGCTGAAGAAAGAAGTCGCGGATTTGGGTCTTGAAGCCGAAGGTCTCGATATTCAGGTTGAGGGTGACAAAGTGCGCGTTGCAGGTGTTGGCGCGGTGAGCCCGTCGATCCGTGAAAAGATCATTTTGGCAGTTGGCAACGTGACAGGTATTGGCGCTGTTGAGACGGACGAAGCAGATGACGGCGACGCCGCACCTGTGTTCCACACCGTTGAAAAAGGCGACACGCTCTGGGCAGTTGCGGAAAAAGCGATGGGCAATGGCTCAAAGTACACTGCGATTTTTGAGGCGAATAAGCCTATGCTCAGCCACCCTGACAAAATCTATCCAGGTCAAGTTCTGCGCATCCCGCAGGAAGGCGTTGAAGCGTAAATTTGCTTTGATCTGAGAGTGTTTTGAAGGAGCGGTTTTTCCGCTCCTTTTTTTATTGCAGCAAGTGCTTTGTAAGCGAGAGTAATTTTGCGATCCTTGCATCATGTTTCGCGCCAGTAACCAGCCCACCTGTAGGTGCCGTAAAAACAAAAACTTGGCCTGCATCTGGCGCAATCACGATTGCCTGCCCACCGTAGCCTTCGGCAAATTGCACTTCTTGACCTGCAAGTTTCGTGAGCCACCAACCATAACTATACGCAATCCCGTCACGCCCTGTAACGCTGCGCTGCGGTGTTCTTGATTTTACGATCCATTCCTTCGGGATCAGTTGCTGTCCATCTATCCGTCCGTCACTCAAATAAACCGCGCCAAAGCGCAACATATCACGCGGATGCAGGCGCAATTCACTACCTGTGAAGACGTCGCCATCGCTATTCTTGACCCAACCATCAAGTGTGATGCCCATTGGTCCAAGCACCCTTTTCTGAAGAAGGCTTGCGATGTCGCTACCGCGTCGCTCAGCCAAGGCGATGCCTGCAGATGATATTGGAGCGTGTTGTAGTTGAAACGTGCACCAGAGCGCGCAGTGACGGGCAGCTGCAAAGCACGACAGCCCCATTTGGGGGCCGCGTATATGTCACTGGACACGTTTTCGGTGAAATCAAAACCAGCGGTCATGTTCATCAAAACGTCGTAGCTTAAGGGCTTGAGCGTGTCGGGTGTTGCGCAGCCTGCAAAGGACGCAATAGGTGCGTCTGTTCATAAGCTCGTTTCAATGCCGACGAGCGCTGAGAACAGAGCTTTGGAAACAGATTTGACGTTTGCCGCGTCAGTTTTTGAGATCCCGTTCGCGTACTACTCCGTTACACCAGCACTGGGGTGCAACCAAAGGAACGATGTAAAGCCGCTCGACTTTAGCTCTGCCCCGATGTGCGCATTCGTCAGTGCTTTGTTTTCGTAATACGGGACGGTCTCGTCGCCAAGCGCAATGCGCTCGATTGAGGTTTCATAGGCGATCACATCTGTAAGCCTTGTGCAGGCAGATACGCAGAACAAGCAAAGAATTAGAAAAGGCAAAATGAGGCGCGTAATCGCAAGGATATGTGCATGGCGTGGTTTGACAAAGCGGTTCATCAGGCTTTTGACAGCTTTTATGCAGTTTGAACTGTTTTTATAGAAGCAAACGTCAAATCTACGTTTGGGAATGCTTGCGTTTGCGCCTTCGCGCGCACATCTTGCACGTAAGCGCGCGAAACGAGCGCGATATTATGGTTCAGGGGAGGAGTAACCATGCCATTTGCATCCGTTGCAGACAAAAAGGCGCTCGAGGCGCAAATGCCATGGTCGGAGCGCGACGTGCCCGTCACGCTTCACCAGTTGCTCAGTAAAACTGCCGGTAAATTCCCGGATCGTCCTGCTGTCAGCTACCAGCTGTTTTCTGGACCGAAGGATCCTGCGGAAACGCTTAGTTGGTCGGAGTTGCTGAATAAGACAGTGCAAACTGCAAACCTTTTGCGCAAGCTAGGCGTGGGTGAAAAAGACGTGGTTGCTTACGTTTTACCTAACGCGAACGAGACGATCTTGGCGCTTTTGGGCGGGATGGTCGCAGGGATTGTAAACCCGATTAACCCATTGCTCGAAGCGGACCAGATCGCTGCAATCTTGCGTGAAACGAAAGCAAAAGTTGTTGTAACGCTCAAAGCGTTTCCAAAGACGGACGTGGCTCAGAAAACGGCTGAAGCGGTGCGTCATGCGCCGAATGTGAAGACGATTTTGGAAGTGGATCTCAACCGTTATTTGACGCCGCCGAAAAGCTGGATTGTGCCGCTGGTACGCCCGAAGAACCCTGTGTCGCACCACGCCAAAGTTATGAACTTCGTCAAAGAGGTGGCCAAGCAGAACACCACGCTTGATTTTCCTGACAGCAAAGGTGATCGGGTCGCTGCGTATTTCCACACAGGCGGCACGACTGGCATGCCGAAAGTCGCGCAGCATACCTATAATGGGATGATTTATAACGGCTGGCTCGGACACGAGTTGCTCTACACTGAAAAAGACAACGTGATCTGTCCGCTGCCGCTGTTCCACGTTTTTGCGGTGCATGTCATCTTGATGTCCGCAATTTCGAGCGGCGCGCATGTGGTCTTCCCGACGCCGCAAGGCTACCGCGGCGAAGGTGTGTTTGATAACTTCTGGAAGCTGATCGAACGTTGGCAGATTAGCTTTATCATCACCGTTCCGACTGCGATTTCAGCGCTGATGCAACGCCCAATTGATGCGGATGTGAGTTCGGTGAAGAATGCGTTTTCTGGTTCTGCACCGCTTCCTTTGGAGCTGTTCAAACGGTTTGAAGCCGCGACTGGCGTGCAGATCGTTGAGGGTTATGGTTTGACCGAGGCCACATGTCTGGTTTCGATCAATCCTGTGGATGGTGAAAAAAAGGTTGGCTCGATCGGGATCACCTTCCCTTATACGGATGTGAAAATCCTCAAAGACACGCCGGATGGGCCGCTTGAATGCGCGCCTGATGAGGTTGGTGAAATTTGCATTTCCAACCCCGGCGTTATGGTCGGTGCGACGTACACGGAAGAAGACAAAAACGTTAACCTCTATCATGGGGATTATCTGCGCACGGGTGATTTGGGTCGTTTTGATGAGGATGAGTATCTGTGGATCACCGGTCGTGCGAAAGATTTGATTATTCGTGGCGGTCACAACATTGATCCGGCAGAGATCGAAGAAGCGCTTCTTGGTCACGAGGCTGTTGCTTTTGCAGGTGCGATTGGTCAACCCGATGCCCATGCGGGTGAGGTGCCCTGTGCCTTTGTCGAGCTTGTCGCGGGTGCGAAAGTTACCGAGAAAGAGTTGATGGCGTTCTGCAAAGAGCAGGTCCATGAACGCGCAGCGCAGCCCAAGCACATGACTATTTTGGATGAATTGCCCAAGACCGCTGTGGGTAAGGTGTTCAAACCAGACTTGCGCAAATCTGCGATCACGCGGGTCTACAATGGCGCGCTTGAAAAGGCGGGTCTTGAGACGCGGGTTGTGTCTGTTGTGGATGACAAAAAGCGCGGTTTGGTTGCGCAGCTTTCCGCGAGTTCAGAGGATGATAGTGCGGTGACAGAGGTTCTTGGGTCCTTCATTCGGCCATGGGAGCGTGTTTAGAGCGGTGTGCGAATTTTCTAGAAAATTCGGGTGCCGGCCCAAAGGGCCGGAAGTTTATTTAGAAAGATGAAGCGATGCGTCAGTCCTTTGGGGCTGGCGCACCTCCCTCAAAAGCGTTGCCATTGGCATAATCACAGGGCTCTTCTTGCATTTGCAGGTGGAGCCCTTTTCCATTGTAGGGATGTGCGCGTGCGAGCGCCTCGTCAACGTCGATGCCGAGTCCGGGTGTCGTCGGCGGTGTAATGAAGCCTTGCTCAACTTTGATAGAGCTTTTGATCAGAGCGTCGTGGAAAGGTGTTTCAATTGTTTCCGCCATCAAGATGTTTGGGATCGACGCCGCGAGGTGGATATTGGCTGCCCATTCTATAGGACCTGCATAAAGATGCGGCGCCATTTGCGCGTTGAAGACTTCGGCAATAGCTGCCGTCTTTTTCATTTCCCAAATGCCGCCTGCACGACCCAAGGCGGGTTGCAGGATTTCGGCAGCACCTGCACGCAAGACGGTCGCAAATTCTGACTTGGTCGTCATGCGTTCGCCTGTGGCCACAGGAATGCGTACATTGCGTGCGACGCGCGCCATGTCTTCAACGTGATCGGGTGGGGTGGGTTCTTCGAACCAAAGCGGTGAGTAGGGTTCAAGCGCTTGGCCAAGGCGGATCGCGCCAGCGGTATTAAACTGGCCGTGCGTACCGAACAAAAGGTCTGCTTTATCACCCACAGCTTCGCGGATGGCTTTGCAAAAGGCGACGGATTGACTGATGTCGCTCATGGCGGGCATGTGCCCGCCGCGCAATGTGTAGGGGCCAGCGGGATCGAATTTGACGGCTGTATAACCGCGTGCAACGGCATCCGCGGCGCTTTCGGCGGCCATTTCTGGAGAGGTCCAGAATGCAGCCATATCGTGATGAGGCAGCGGATAGAGATACGTATAGGCGCGGATGCGTTCGTTCATCTTGCCGCCGAGCAGCGCATAGACCGGGCGTTCGCGTGCTTTGCCGAGGATATCCCAGCAAGCAATCTCGAGACCAGAGAATGCTCCCATAACCGTCAAGTCAGGGCGTTGTGTAAAGCCCGAAGAATAGGCGCGCCGGAACATGAGTTCGATGTTTTCAGGGTTCTCGCCTTGCATGTGCCGCTCGAAAACGTCCTCTATCACGGGGCGCATCGCTTCAGGTCCGATGGAGGAGGCGTAGCATTCGCCCCAGCCTGTTATGCCTGTGTCTGTCGTGACTTTAATGAGGATCCAGTAGCGGCCACCCCACCCAGGTGCGGGGGGGGCTGTGACGATGATGTCGAGATCTTGCAGCTTCATTTGAACATGATCACATTGCGTTTGGCAGAGCCGGATTTGGTGTCTTCAATCGCTTCATTGATTTGATCCAAAGACCAGCGGCCTGAGATCAACTCGTCAAGTTTCAAGCGCCCTTGTCCATACAGGTCGACCATCCAAGGGATGTCGCGCTGGATGACTGCATCGCCCATTTTAGAGCCGATCATAGATTGACCAACAGCTGCGAAGTTGGCGGCTTCGTATTCGGACTTGGCACCTGTCGCGGGCATGCCGACCATGATGACCTTGCCACCATAGGCCAGATATCGCGCCGCATCAGTATAGGCTGCGGCAACGCCAACAGTGACGATAACAGCATCTGCGCCGCGACCAATCGCTTTTTTCGCATCACGCCATGGTTTACCAGAGGTCGCGAGGACGCCGTCAGTTGCGCCAAATTCGCGCGCGATGGCGAGCTTTTCTTCGCTCATATCAACAGCAACGATGCGGCGGGCACCTGCGATGCGCGCACCTTGGATTGCATTCAGGCCAACGCCGCCCGCACCGATCACAACCACATCTTGACCCGCCGTCAGCTTGGCTGCGTTCACCACGGCGCCAACGCCGGTGATCACGCCACAAGCAAGTAAGGCGGCGGCGTCTTTGGGAATGTCATGAGCGATTTTGACGACTTGGCGTTGATCGACGACGACTTTTTCTGCAAAAGCTCCGCAGGCCATAGCTTGGTGGAGTTTGCCACCATCGGCGGTTTTCAAAGGACCATGATCGCCATCATAGGGCGTTTCGCACAATGTGGGCGCGCCGCCTGCGCAGGAGACGCAGTTTCCACACGCACGGATGAGTGTGACGACGACGCTGTCGCCTTCATTCAGACCACGTACACCACCGCCGACATTTGTGATTATGCCTGCTGCTTCATGACCGTAAACCGCAGGAAGTGAACCGCCCCAAGCACCGCCTGCATAGGAAATATCGGAATGACAGATGGCGCATGCGTCAAGCGTGACTTCGATTTCACCCATTTCAGGGGCGCGCAATTGCACGTCGTCGATGGACAGAGGGGCACCAAATTCATGGCAAACGGCGGCTTTGATAATTGGCATAGTATTCTCCTAGACTTGGCATCAGGGTTGACCAAGCAAAGAGAACAGACAAGCCCGTTTCCGACATTTCGCGGAATTTATGACGTGGCGGAAGAGCGTTTGCGCATTTGAAAAATCACCACTGAGATCAGCATCAAGACCGCTGCGATGATAAAGGGTGCGCCGGGCAGATAGATGGGGGCATCCGGTTCTGTGAAATATGCAAAACTTCGCGTAAGAACCAAAGGCGCGATGATGGCTGCAAGCGAGTTGACCGAAGTGAGCACGCCTTGCAATTCGCCCTGTGCGTCGTCGCTGACGCGGCGCGACATGATCCCTTGGAGCGCAGGCATGCCGATAGCGCCAAGGGCAGCGAAGGGGATACACCAGAGCAAAACATTGCCAGACCAAATGACTGCGATGAGCGCGAGGGCGGCGGCCTCTAGGATTAACCCGACGATGACTGTTTTGCGATGGCCCATAAGTTTGATCGAAGGCGCGACCAAGAGGCCTTGGACCAGCGCAAATGAGATGCCGAAGATTGCAAGCGACAGGCCAATGGTGCCGGGCGACCATGCAAAACGCTCGGCCGTGAAGAACGACCAAACGGCGGGATAGACGACGCTTGAGACTTGGTAAAAGAAGTAGACCAAAAGTAATGCGCCGAGGCCGGGGAAGCTGCCGATGGATTTGAAGGCGCCAAAAGGATTGGCGCGTTTCCAATCAAAAGCGCGGCGATTGGCGTCGGTGACACTTTCTTTCAGCACGTACCAACCGAAAATTGCATTCGACAATGCAAGGACCGCAGCAGCCCAAAAGGGCGCGCGCGTGCCAAATTCAGCGAGCAAACCGCCGATGACAGGGCCAAAGACGAAACCAATGCCAAAGCCAGCACCGATGAGGCCGAAATTTGCGGCCTTTTCTTCAGGTTTGGACACATCAGCGATATAAGCAGCGGCGGTGGCGTGTGTTGATGCAGTAATTCCGCCAATGATGCGACCAATCAGAAGCAACCAAATCGTACCCGCGAAAGCCATTAGCACGTAGTCGAACGCCATAATAACGAGCGAAAAAACCAAGATCGGTTTACGTCCATAACGATCACTGAGCGAGCCGACCACAGGGCCAAAAAGGAACTGCATCGCCGCGAATGTTGTCGCCAAAATACCGCCCCAGATCGCCGCATCGCTGAGGTTGCCCCCATCCACTTCACGTAGCAGATCGGGCATCACAGGCATGATCAACCCGATACCCATCGCGTCAATTGCGACCGTGGCGACGACAAATATGATAGGAAGGCGAGGCGACATGTAAGGGGCCTGTCTAGTTTACTTTACACCTGCATACGCTTCTGGAGGGTGATAGCAAGCTTGGCGTTGACCTTGTCGCAGATTAAGCGAACTCTATCAAAGGCGCGCAAATATTTTATTGGAGACATCGCTATGGCTGCATACGATCCTGAGCGTGAGGGCGCAAAGATGTCTTTCGCCAAAGACATGAGTTACATTGATTATCTGTCGCTCGACCCCATTCTAGGCTCACAGAACCTTCAGTCGAATGCGCATGATGAGATGCTGTTCATCATTCAACATCAAACCTCTGAATTATGGATGCGTCTTGCTTTGCACGAACTTGCGACGGCGCGCGAACATCTTGCGCGGGGTGATTTTCCTCCAGTGTTCAAAATGTTAACCCGTGTTGCGCGAATTTTTGAGCAGTTGAACAATGCTTGGGATGTTCTGCGCACGATGACACCCAGTGAATACACCGAGTTTCGTGATGATCTCGGGGCGTCGTCTGGGTTTCAATCGCATCAATATCGCTTGATCGAGTTCATTCTAGGCAATCGTAATCGCGCTATGATGAAGGTTCATGAGCACCGCGCTGAATTGCATCACATGTTGGGTCAAGAGATGGAGCGCCCATCGCTTTATCATATCGCGCTCGACAATCTTGCGCGCGAGTTTGACATAACGTTTCCTGCAGAAGCGTATTGTCTGGATGGGCCACATGTGGCGTGCACAGAAGTGATGGATGCATGGACGCGTGTTTATCAAAATCCGAAAGAGCATTGGTCGCTTTACGAATTAGCCGAAAAGCTTGTTGATCTTGAAGACTATTTTCGCCGTTGGAGATTCAATCACGTCACAACTGTGGAGCGGATCATCGGGTTCAAGCGGGGAACGGGTGGCACGTCTGGCGTGAAGTACTTGCGCAAAATGCTCGAGGTAGAGTTGTTTCCTGAGCTTTGGAACATGCGTGGTCAGTTATAAGAATTGATCGGCTCATCGACGGGTGTCACGAGCCAATTTTCGGCTATGGCGCGTTCATTTAGATGAAAACTCTTGATCTCGACCCCCGGCAGCAGAAAACCTTCAACTTCGCCTGCGGTCCTAATAAAGGCGCTGTCGGAGAGAATTGCGACTTTTTGAAACTTGCTTAGCAAGCCGAACAACTGCGGAAGCTTTGTGAATTCCACGCCTATTGCACCAAGTGTCGGCATGTCAAAATTTGTTATCGTGTAGAGCGAAACTCCGTTTTTGATGTCCTTGGACGCATCAAACAACTTATCAAGTGCAGCTGTCATGATGTTCGCATCGATGCCGCCGTCAAAGGTAATATCAACACGATTATCGGATGGTTTTGTGATCGTAAGCATGGGCATGATCTCCTAAGCTTGGGGTCACCTAGAAGCTAACATTTGCTGGCGTATCGTGCTTTGATGCAGATCAAGCACAATCAAAAAACCCCCGCAAAAATCTGCAGGGGTTTCTGTTGAGGTTGTAAGATCTCGTCTTAGACAGCTTTTTTCAGCGCCTCGCCTAGATCGGTTTTTTCCCAAGAGAAACCACCATCCGCTTCAGGCTCACGACCGAAGTGGCCGTAGGCTGCTGTGCGCTCATAGATTGGGCGGTTCATGCCCAAATGCTCGCGGATGCCGCGTGGTGTTAGGTCCATGCATTGATCAATCGCGCGCTCGATCGCGGCGTCGTCAACCTGGCCCGTGCCAAACGTGTCGCAATAGATCGACAGGGGCTTGGACACACCAATCGCATAAGAAAGCTGGATCGTGCAGCGTTCCGCCATGCCAGAGGCAACGACGTTCTTTGCCAAATAGCGCGCAACGTAAGCGGCAGAGCGATCGACTTTGGTCGGATCTTTACCAGAGAATGCACCACCACCATGCGGAGCTGCGCCGCCATAGGTGTCTACGATGATCTTGCGACCTGTCAGGCCCGCGTCTCCGTCAGGGCCACCAATCACGAATTTACCCGTCGGGTTAACATGCCATTCTGTTGCATCGCTGACCCAGCCATTCGGGAGGACTTCGAGTATATAAGGCTCAACAACTGCGCGTACGTCGGCAGATGTCATGTTCTCATCAAGGTGCTGAGTGGACAGAACAATTGAGGACACGCCAACCGGCTTGCCGTCTTTGTAAACCACGGACAGCTGGCTTTTCGCATCAGGGCCAAGCGTTGGCTCGGTGCCGTTCTTGCGCACCTCTGCAAGGCGACGCAAAATCGCATGGCTGTACTGGATGGGGGCGGGCATAAGCGCGTCAGTTTCATTTGTCGCGTAGCCGAACATGATGCCTTGATCGCCAGCGCCTTCTTCCTTGTCGCCCGTTGCATCAACGCCTTGCGCGATGTGTGCGGATTGTTCATGCAGCAGGTTGGTGATCTTTACTGTTTCGTGGTGAAACTTTTCCTGCTCGTAGCCGATGTCTTTGATGCAAGCGCGGACGATGCTGTCGATCTTGCCCATGTATTCTTTGAGTTTGGACTGGTCAGCAAGACCAACCTCGCCACCGATTACAACGCGGTTCGTTGTGGCAAATGTTTCTGCGGCAACGCGTGCCTCAGGCTCTTCGCGCAGGAAGGCATCGAGAACAGCATCAGAGATACGGTCGCAGACCTTGTCTGGGTGGCCCTCAGAAACGGATTCTGAAGTGAAAGTATAGTTTTGACGTGACATGTGTAGTGCTCCAGTAGGGTTAGTCCGCCACGTCAGGAAGCCGTTGTGACGGTCATATAATGGGCGAGGCCCTTGTGTGTCTTAGTCACTCTTTCGCGGAACGGTAAGGCAAAATTGTGGCACAAAGCAGAAAGAGTAAGGCCAATAACGCAAGATTGTCGCCAAATCGTGCATAAAGCGTACGCTCTAATTCTGGCGGCAATGCGGTATCTATGTACCCTTCCGTTCCGAGTAGCAAGCTTTGCAAAACGCGCCCATGGGCATCAATGACGGCGCTGATCCCTGTGTT
>Ga0206127_1005143_pt1 | contig 11135 bp, 10 predicted proteins | sample Helgoland_Spring_6_FD_148646 | JGI IMG/M metagenome (GOLD analysis project Ga0206127, IMG submission 148646) | Pelagic subsurface seawater microbial communities from Kabeltonne, Helgoland, North Sea - Helgoland_Spring_Bloom_20160419_1 | ecosystem: Environmental > Aquatic > Marine > Epipelagic ...
AGCCCGCAGCCAACACTACCCAAAACGCAAACCACAAAGGACGCCGATCGATGAATGCCACGAAGGCAATACACAAAAGCCCGATTGCCGCACCTTGGCGGATACCAGACATTGGCATGTTGATGATCAGAATGGGAAACAGCAGCACCAAGAATCCCAATGGATCAGGCTGCCGCCGAGCGAGAACATGGACACCCAGAAAGAAAACTGCACTGGAGGCGATGTTGGCAACAGGGTAGGGTAAACCCATGCTCTGGATCCAGCCAAGGATTACCCACCAGATCGGCTCTCGGATTTCTGTAACAGATGACCAATGGAAGTTGGCTGCACCCAGATACTGATAATAATATCCGCTCCAATCACATCCGACTTGGTAGCGAAATGCTGAGAACACAAAGAGCGCAGCCAGCACAATAAAATAAAGCTGATTGCGCGCCATGCCTTGCCCTGCAAGCGCGAAGCGCAGGAGAAATAGAAAACTCGTCAGCCCAAGGTACAGCATCAGGCTTTCCGACCCTCATCTGCGACCTGGCCCAACATCTGAGCCACGCGCGGCCCCCAGACTTGCAAAGAATAACTGTCTTCCACTTTTTTGCGCCCGGCAGCTCCCATGCGACGGCGCAGATCGCCATCAGACATAAGCGTCTCGATGGCCGAGCGCCACTCGCCATCAGTTTCAGCCAGAAAGCCGTTCACACCGTGTTCGACGATCTCACAGTTGACGCCTACTGGCGATGCGACAACTGGCAACCCGCACGCCATATACTGGATAAGCTTGTAGCCGCATTTGCCCCGTGTCCAAGGGGTATCAGGTAGAGGCATTAAACCGATATCCATGCCTTTGATGGAGGCGACTTCGGTTTCTTCGGACCACGGCAAGAATTCGACAGGTTCTTCAAAGCGCGAAACGGCTTCGGCCCCGACGATGCGACAGACGGCTCCCAGTTTACTCGCTTCATCCGATAGCATGTCTGCGTATTGAGATGCAAAACTGCTCCAGGTTTCCGGTGTCCCAACCCAACCCAGGCGAACGCGCCCATCAGGGTTCTCTATTTGGCCTGGTGTGTAAGCTTCAGTATCAAGCACCGTGGGTACGATTTCCACTCTTTCTGCACCAGCTTTGCGTGCACGCTCAGCAAGATATTCATTTCCCGCAAAAACCACTTTTGACGCCCGCATAACGTGATCGATTTTCCGTCCCAACCCGGTGCGAACAACACCATGTCGACTTTGATCGTAACGATGGAAAATTGCGTCATCATAATCTGAGACCACGGAGATATTCTTAGGCCACACAAGCTTTTCGATCGGCCAAGGTATCCAAGGCAATGCCTCCTTTTCGAGCCATACCAGATCCACGGAGCTTCTCAGTTGGTGAAGCCGGTTCAAGTAATAGCGTTTCATGGAAGCGATGGACCGCCGGCCTGCATACATCTTGTCGAGATATTCTGCATCGAACAGACTAGCGACCTCGACGTCAAATCCGGCTCCGGACAGGTAACGAATATACTGCATAGTCCTCAACCGGCTCGACGCGCCACGCCGATCATAGCGAGATAAAATAAGTATCTTCATTCGGGCTGCCGTCCTGTTCCCATTGTTAGGCTCAACGCACGCCGCGCAGTCGACCGCGCGCATATTCGATTAGTGTCGGGTGCATCCATTGACGCCCTTCATCTGGAGAACGCGCAAGCTCCTTAAGCGGTTCGCCTTTTCTTATCGCCTCCAAGAGATCTTCGAGCCCACCAAATGATGCCGCCTGCTGGAGCAATGGATAACTTGCAAAATTGTCAGTTGGTTCCGGTGTGATCTTGTGTTGCGCCAAAATCCGTCCCGTGTCGACGCCCTCATCCACGCAATGAAGGGTGACACCAAAATTTTCTCGATCATTATTCCAGAGTGACCAATAACCACCATGGACCCCCCGGTAGTAAGGCGTGATACCGACATGGGTATTGATAATCGGTGCATCTGTCGCCTGCAGCATTGGTGCACGGATGATCCGTGTCCCATTCACCAGAACCAAATCCGCCGCACGAGAACGCAGATGATCCGCGACCTGTTTATCGTTTATAGTTTGCACGTTGAGACATTGATCAAGGGCTGGCATTTGGTCCTCGAGCTCATACAGTGATAGCAACTCCCTGCGCCGGCTTGCACTCTCAAAACGCAAGATCGGCATTGCACCTGCCATGAAGGCGACTTGTCCCAGTGCACGCACCCAGCCGAGCCTGCGGATGCGTTGCGCAATAAGATCAAGCCGCGTCGTTGATGATTCCAGGATCACGGCGAGATCCGTGTAGCCTTTTTGGATCAGCCAATTCAGCAGAATGGCGGTAGAAGCGCTTTGGCCGGCAAGGACTGTGATTTTCATTCCGCTGACCCGACCATATGAGACGATCGCATCCCGAATTCGGCACGCAAAGCATCAAAGTGGCTCAGGATCTGCTTCAGTGCGTTTATATTGGCATCGATGTCTCTGCCGAAATTGTGAGGATGCCACCAGAGGTGATACGCGCGGCCACTCTTTGCCGCCTTCGTCATGCTCCGCTCGATCATTTTGCGATGGAGAGGATGGGCAATCCCGAGCTTACCGCTGCAAGGGCGCAAGAAATGGCTTGCGGGCACATTCGTGCGATCCCGCCTATCCATTGGAAACGACGTATTCCCGAACATTCCCGTATGCGCATCGATCAAGCGCCCTGCACGTCGCAGCATGGTTTTATCCTTGCCTGGAGTAGAGCGGTATATTTTCTGTGTTGGTGTCCCGCGATAGACCTCGAGTCCAAGTCTCTTGCAGATATCCAAATGCGCTGTCGCATATTGATTGCGTGGAAAAACAATTGATTTCACGTTAATTTTTCGCCTCTTGGCCAAAGTGATCGCTGCCTCGAGGTCCACCTCGAATTGCGTGAGCTTTTGGCCTGGCTCCAAGCAGTAGTAATGCGACAGTGTATGTGTTCCGATCTCCTGATGTGGCGTCTGCTGGATACGCTCGACCAGAGAGGCCCCGAAAAAATAAGGGTCCTGCCTCTCATCTCTGCCAACGTCGTCAAGATAAGCGTAAGAAGAAAGCCGACCAACATCATAACTCGGCCAGAGATCACGCGGTGGCAGGCTTTCCATCAACTCGTCGCGCGATCCGCACATCGCAAACCCGACCGTGGCCCAAGTTGCAGCAATGCTGTGCGTATCAAAGAGTTCTAGGATGCGCGGAATAGCCTCTCTCGCGCCGATGATATTGGAACCGTAACTAGCGCGGTCTGAATGATCGCGGACCCCCCACAGCAGTTCGAAATCTAGAGAGATGATGAATTGTCCTGGCATTGTCGGTATTACACGTTATCGGGCATTTACAGTAGACTGGCTGGCCATCTCGTGGCCGTCCCCATCAAGTGGGTCGGACCGCTTGAATATTGAAGACAAGGCTGCGTCAAAACTGTCCACTGTACTTTTCAGAGAAAAATACTTCTTTCCAGCCGCGTGGCTTTTCTCGCGCATCAAAGCCCTGTTTGGAAGAACCTCTTCGACTATCCACTTCAACGTTTCCTCAAGATCATCCGCCTCGGCAGAGCGAAATATGTCAAACTCACTCAGTTGCTCTGTGTTCCCTACGCCTGGTGTCCCGATCACCGGCAACCCTGCAAGAAGATACTCGCCCAACTTAATGGGCAGAATGGCCTGGGTGGAAAACGAGGGTTCCCGCAAAGCTATCCCCAAATCAAATTGCGCCAGTTCCTTAGGAACCTTCTCGGGCGGTACAGCCTTACAGTCGATCCAGTTTTCTTCATGAAGGCCTTTGTCTTTCAAGGCCCTTTGGACGACGTCTTGGTATTGCGAAAATAGCCGAAACTGAAGCTCTGGTATTTGCACTTTCATTTTGCACGCGATGTCCAGCATTTCTGGGAGACGATACTGCGCGCCTATGGAACCGCAATAACAAAGGGTGAAAGGTTCATTTGTTGTTTTCGGAAAATGCTGCAAAGCGTCAGTAAAGGGATCTGCGTCAACGCCGTTCGAAACCATATGGCAGTTTTCCGGCTTGAGGGCCGAGCCGGCGCGTGCAAGCAGAATGGAGCGCGCGCTTTCAGTTCGGGTGATTACGGCATCAGACCGCCGCAAGAGCGCGCCCTCGATATCGCGCAAGAAACGATAGGTGATGCTGTGCGGGGATAGACCACCAAAATCGACACGCTCATCTGCCGCCAAGCCATCTGCATCAAAGACTATGTTCAAAGTGTCCCGAGCTGATTTGCGCATTCTCAACACGGCTAGGGCAGGCATCAGACTGCGCGGCATCAAAGTGTCAATTTGCCAATCGGACACTGCCTGCTTAATTGCTCTTGCCCCAAGAACGGCAGACAAAAATGGCCCCGCTGCCCCCAAGTGTCGCACAATAGTTGTTTTGCGATAGGGTATATCCAATTTTGTACAAAGCGCGGCACGCGCTTCAGCTATCTGTTCAGACCCCCAGCTGAATTGAAGCACGTGAAAGCGATAGCCGTGTGCTCGTAGCCCCGTAAATATGGGTAAAAATAGCCTTTCCAGATAACGGGTCTCGGGAGAGTCCCACGTGATGAAAAGAATATTCTGCACGGCTTTCTTAGTCATTGGATCAGCGATGTATAGAGTTCATCGATTTCCCGACAGTAACGCTCCGCGGAGAAATGAATTTCTGCGTACTTACGTCCGGCATTTCCAAGCTTTAGTCGGGTATTGGCATCCTGAATGAGTTTGCCAATTTCGTCAGCTATAGCATCCGGCTCGAATGGTGGAACCAGACGACCAGCATTGCCTTGATCTAACACGTGAGGAATTCCGCCTACACGCGTAGCAACGACAGGAACCGCAGCCATCATGGCTTCAGCTAAAACTAGACCGAATGCTTCATGAGCCGAAGCCAGTGCGAAAATATCCATCAATGGATACAGCCTGCGCGCCTCACCCTGATAACCTGCAAAGACGACATGGTCATTCAAGCTACATTCCTGAGCAAGACGCTCCAAGTTCACACGGTCTGGGCCATCTCCAATGATAATCAACTTTGCATTTGTGAAACCATTGTCATGCAGTAGAGCCACTGCACGTATCAGGTCGCTGAAGCGTTTATGTTCATCAACTCGACCCACTGATCCTATTACAAAATCAGCGCGCGAGAACCGAAATTTGGATCGTTGCTTAGCGATTTTGTCATCGGAAACAGTCGGGGCTGTTGAAACCGCATTATCGATGACCCGGACTTTGCGCTCTGGGAGTTTCGCAGTTGATCTCAAGTATTCGCCAACGGCGGGTGAAACGCCAATCACAACTTTGCTGCGCAAGCACATCGCGCGCATTAGCAAGTTACCTCTCCAGCTGCGATTGACTGGGTCAGACGTTTCTTCTGAGATTACGGGTACGCGAGGGCAACGCATTCCAATAGCATTGGCAAGTGCAACGCCCTCGATAACGGCGCCATGGATGAGATCTGGCTTGAAGTCTTTCGCAATTTTCCAGGCTCCGTTATGCCAGGACGGACTTAGAATATGGGGTGCTGTGCCGATTTTGTTAATCTGCCAACCCTCAGCACGGAGTAGTTCAGGTAGTAGCCCCCCAGTATCTTGGCATATCACTCGATGTTCGTATCGGTCTTTTGGCAAGCCGCGAGCAAGCAAAAGTCGCCTCTGCTCAACGCCGCCGCTATTAATCCGGCACAGCGTATGCAGTACGCGAATGCGATTTATTTCTCGGCTCATTTGTGCTTCCAGTAATTGAGTGTCAAGTAAGCTTTGCCAACTAATAGCAGCACCCTGTCGAAAAATCGTGCTTCGCCAATCGGCTGAGCAGAAAGAATGGCAGCGACGAACTCAGAAAGTTTAGATTCACGCCTGCGCGCAGCCACCGCACCTTTCTCACCAATTGTTGATTGTTCTTGAGAACTCTTTGCTGCAAACGCACTTAGAGCCTCATATAATTTCCGCTCATGAAACCCAACAACACGATCACCAACACTATCGATGGGCGCCTCATGCAGATGACCATAGCATGCGTCTCGCTGATTTTCGACGGCAACGCATACGGGCGTACCGGTTTTGGCCGCCTCCAATACAGCAGTTCCCATTCCAACGAACAAATCATAGGAAGATACCGTTTTGTCAAACAGTTCATGTGGTAGCTTGCCACGAAGCTTTACGAAGTCGTTTACTTTATATTCTTTTGCCTTTGAAGCGATCACAGCCTCATCAGGCCCATAGCCCCAAATATCCCAAGTTGCATCTATGCCGGCGTCGCGAAGTTTTCTTATTATGATTGGAGCATATACATTGTAGCTTTTGAATGGAACGAGACGCCCCACCGAAACAATGCGGAGTTTGTGGCACGCGGACTTGTTGCTATGGTTCGTCACTTTGCTCGACTTAACATACTTGGCGCTTGGTTCCCTCCCGACTATTCGTAATACAGGGTAGTCCACTAAGGACCTTTGCCAAAATGTCTGATGTGCAATGCGAGCCGCATCATTCATGAAGTAAGTTGAGTTAACTGGAAGTAACAAGAATAAACGTTGTAACAACCATCTAACCAACTTCCTGTTGCTAAAAAAAAATGCACGGGAATGACTGACCCAATGAAAATGGTGAACAGAAATTCTATCTCCATTTCGTGACCGAATTTGACGTCCCGCGATTTCCGAAGCGATTGCGGCGGTGGGGTGAAGGGAAACAAATATAACTTTTTTAGTGCTTTCAGAGAGTAATTCTAGAGTGCGAGAAAGGAAGTCAGGATATCCTTGATGAACAAATCGCGCGCGTACCGCATTAGGTGCATCAAGTGTGTCGTTCGCACGAGAAGCTAACACAGTGTCGAGTCCGTGGCGCGTCAACTCGTCAACTAGCTTAAGTTCAAGGATCTCAATTCCTCCAAGATAAAACTTGTCCTGAACAAATACTATTTGGGTGCTAGTGGGCTCATCAGTCGCGTTATAAGGCATTTTTTCTCGCTTCTCAGACAATGTTTTCACGTCATTTTTCTTAACTTGCTGACTGGATGGGCCAGCCGAGCTGCGCAAAAAATCCATAGAGTTTTGTGGGGAGGCGGCCGTGCTTCCCGACTTTGCTCAGGACGATGCGAAGACCGATGAGACCCGTCGCCGCCGTAAGAAGCGGCGAGGCAATGGCCGCTGCAAGTGGGGCCAGCAGCGCCAGCACCAGCAGCGCAACACCAAGGCTCGTGTGCAGACCCAGCAGGCCGAGCGAGAGTGCCTGCCAGCGGAAACCGAGGGTCTGGCGTGCCACCAAGTAGATCATGTTCATATGCACTAGGTACCCAAGTACGAACGCATAGGCTGTCACCTCCAGACCAACGTGAGGCATAAAGCCGAAGACCATGCTGAGAAAGACGATGTTAAAGCTCAGCTCGACGAAGAAAAACGTCTTGGCTCTCCCGGCGGCGACGATCGAAAAGCCGAGTGCCCAGCTTGCAATTTTGAACACGTTTCCAACTGTCTGCCACTGTAGGAGCGTTACTGCGGGGTCGAATTCAGCCGAATAAAGAAGAGTTATAACCCAAGGTGCCAGACCTATAAGCAGCAACAAGACTGGTCCACCGATGGCGAGGCCCAGCTGTGCCTGGTCATTCATGAGCCGGATCGCAGCAACCTTGTCGTGGATGACCTCGGTCAGGCGGGGGTAGTAGTCTGCCCCCATCGCACCAAGAAGGAAGCCCACATAAGTCATCGTGATGCCCCAGGCTGCTGCGAAATATCCTGCGGCGTCGAGGCCCAATTCTTGGGAGATATGGCCTCGCACAAGTAACAGCGTAGCCGCCGTTGCAAGCCCGCCGAGCATGAATGCAGCGCCGAGTTTGGCCATGGGCTTCCAAACTTCCCATGTCTCGAAAAGTGAAAGGCGTGCTGCGGTGGGTTTGGGCAGGCGACGTGTGTAGTGCAGGGCAATCAAAACTGCAGCCAGCGGCTGCACGAGGATAAACCAAATTAGGCCGTTTTCGCCCTGAAACCAGACAGCTGCAAGGCCTGCGAGTGTGCCAACAAAGGCCCCAAACACCGTGACACGCCCCAGATCACCTACCTTGCGCAGTCCCTGCAAGAGAGTCGTTTGTGCGCTAGAGAGGAGGCCAATGGGGATTGCAATCCCGATCAATCCGACCTCCGTCGCACGCGAGGCGTCACCAAAAAGCCAGATCGCGATGCGCTCACGTAGGAGCCAGACGGCGAGCATCGCCAATGCCCCTTGTATTAGATGAGCTGCAAAGAGAACCTGGCGCACCTGGCTAAGCATCGTCTCGTTACCACGCGAGAACGCGATTTCTCGAACGCCGCTGGATCCCATGCCGAGGCCTGCGGTTTGTTTGACCATGTCCAGCAGGCTATTGTAGATGCTGAGTAGGCCGATGCCGCCCGGCCCAAGTAAAACGGCGAGAGCCTTCATCCTGACAATCGAGATCAGAATGTTGACGGCCTGAGCTGAGCCGATGACGAGCATTGATTTGATCAAGCTGCGTGAGTCAGACAACTAGAGTGACCTTATCAATCTTGCAGGATTTCCAGCAATAAGCGAGCGAGCTGTGAATGTGCCAGAAACCACAGCGCTGGCAGCTACAACGCTACCGTCACCTATGTGCGCGTTTTTGAGAATTGTTACCTGAGAGCCAATAAAGACGTTATTTCCAATACAGACGGGCTGAGAACCAGGATCCACGTTCCGTTTATTGGGATCCAAGAGGTGGAAATCACTATCTATGATGAAAACATCATGCCCAATATGACAATCTTGACCAATTGATATTGAGCCACCATTCGAAATTGCTGAAAAGCCATTATTGATCCAAGTGTTTTGCCCAATTTCTACCTTCGCAGAAGTCGATCTCGCCTCAATGTAACACTCAGAGGACCAGAATTTTGGAGAGGAGCTCAGCCCTATCCTAACGTTGGTCTGGAAAGAGATGGTCCCCAAGCCGGCCAATAACAATGGCTGGTATCGCTTTGGCGCATGACCAGTCCATGTGTTCGTCGAAAGGGCTTGATACTTTAGCCGTCTTGCTAATCGCAAAAGGCGTCTCAAAGCGCCTTTGATCAATCGCTTAATCATTTTGCGGCAACATTGCAGATAACTTTGTTTGCTTCCATGTCATGCAGATGCGGTCCTATCGGTAAGCTGAGCACCTCGCTTGCTAGAGTCTTTGCCAAAGGCAAAGCATTGGGTGCTATCCGGCGCCCTGCGTAGGCCTGCTGCATATGGGGCGGGATAGGGTAGTGAATGAGTGTGCCGATGCCAGCTTCTGACAGACGACCCTGCAGCCTATCACGATCAGGCGTGCGCACCACGTAGAGATGCCAAGCCGGCTCTGCCCAATCAGGTACATGGGGCAAAATGAGGCCACTTTCCGCCAAACCCAATGTATAGGCCGAGGCCACAGCACGGCGACGTTCAGTCCACTCATCTAGAACCCTCAACTTAACCCGTAAGACCGCAGCTTGGATGGGATCGAGGCGTGAGTTCACGCCAGGCTCTTCGTTTACGTACTTCTGACGGGAACCATAATTGCGCAAAAGGGCAACACGCTCTGCCAATGCGGAGTCATTCGTGGTTATGGCACCTGCATCGCCGAGCGCCCCGAGGTTTTTGCCCGGATAGAAGCTCCAGCAAACAATATCGCCATGCGCTCCGATGCGCTTTCCCTTATATTGCGCGCCATGGGCCTGCGCAGCATCCTCGATCACCCATAGCCCGTGACGTTGTGCGATGTCGAGGATCGGATCCATGTCGGCGGGTTGGCCATAAAGATGCACTGGCAACAACACCTTGGTCTGTGGCGTAATCGCTGCGGCTATACGCTTAGTGTTAATGTTGTGGGTTGTTGGATTAGGTTCGATTGGCACTGGCTTAGCGCCAACTGCGGAAACCGCTAGCCAAGTTGCGATATATGTGTTGGAGGGCACGATCACCTCATCGCCCGGCCCTACATTCAGCGCGCGCAAAGCCAAAACTAGAGCATCAAGACCGTTAGCGAGCCCCACCGCGTGTTTCGCGTGGCAATACGCCGCCCACTCAGTTTCGAACGCCTCGACTTCTGGGCCAAGGATGTACCAGCCACTTTCGAGGACGCGCGAAAGTGCTGTGTCAATTTCTGGCTTGAGTTCACGGTATGCAGCCCCGAGATCAAGAAAGGGAATTTTCATTTCTTGCGCCTTCCCAGTTCGGCAAGGAATTCGTCATAAGTGCGCAAATAATCTTCAGCCTCGTAGGGACGCGAAGCTAAAACAAGCAGCACTGCATCAGGGCTGTAAAGATACTGTGTGCCCCAGATCATCGCTGGCATGAATATCCCCATGTCTGGGCGATCCAATATGACTTCACAGCGCTGTTGCCCGTCATCCAGAAGTACTCGACACGACCCATGCAGGCATATCATAAATTGTTGACATTGCTTATGGGCATGCTCCCCGCGCAGTTCTACTGTAGGCACGTCGAACACGGCGAAGTAGCGTTCAGGCACGAATGGCACCTCCGTCGGCACTTCGCCCACGGTCAATGTACCGCGAGCGTCGGCGATGCGCCGCATTAGATACAACTCGCAGTCGCTAACATCCAGCGGGACACGCGTCGGTCGGTCCAAGTGCTTGTGGCAGTGAATGTCGATTAGTTTTGGATCGGGTCGCATGTCCGAATTGGCTCCACTACGGTATCCTACAATCTGCGCAGGATTGCCTTCGACAATGGCATTGGCGGGCACGGACCGCAGGACGACGGCACCAGCGCGGACCCAGGCACCCTGGCCAATTGTCACGCCCTCACCAATGATGCATGCCGCATCTAGTCGTACATGATCGCGCACAAAGATTCCGTCACCGGCCAAAACGACTCGTGGATCGATGGTGGCGGTTTTGGCAATGTTAGCATTCACTGGCAGGAGACTTCCACGAGTTTGATCAGGCATCACGGTTCTCACGAAAACTGCCAGACAGTGCGAATACAACTTGTTCCAGATCTCTATGGGCATGACCACCGCGTTCGGCGTCGACGGGGACATTATAGAGATAGTAGACCCGCGCGATATAGAAGGGGATATGATTGCCACCTTCGACAAAAGTCAGATCGCCGCGTGAGTCCTGGATCTGTGGCAGGTCAATGATCTGAACG
>Ga0206127_1005152_pt1 | contig 11120 bp, 13 predicted proteins | sample Helgoland_Spring_6_FD_148646 | JGI IMG/M metagenome (GOLD analysis project Ga0206127, IMG submission 148646) | Pelagic subsurface seawater microbial communities from Kabeltonne, Helgoland, North Sea - Helgoland_Spring_Bloom_20160419_1 | ecosystem: Environmental > Aquatic > Marine > Epipelagic ...
TAGATTTACCTCCGGGCGTGCGTTGGCCTTCTGGGCCTGTCGAACACAATAAAAAACACGAAGAATGGGTTAATTGATACTTCCCTTGATCATGAATTGGGTAGTATCCGTAAAGAGCACTTTTTGAGTGCCGGCAATTTCAAAAGAGGTCAAAACCCCTTTTTTGAAATTCATTTTCAAATTTCTTTGTGAAGTATAAATGACTTCAGCGTCATCATCCAAATAGTAGCCATCAATGGTTGTTAACTGTCCTTTATCTTTGGTGATTCTCAAAAATTTAATTGGCATAAAAGCGTCTTTCTTTGGGCGATAAGAAGTGCTTTTTTGGTCCGTTTCTGTAATTATGGAGCCAGTAAATTTAGATTTATTGAGCTCTAAGATGCTGAAAATTTTAAGTTCACTTTCCCAGTCTATGGCATCGGATGAGAATGATTGAGTTTCTATATTCTCACCAATTTGAACAGTTTTGGTCAAGGCATTTTGGTTTGATTGGAGTAAGGCAATTTGTGCGAGGACTAGGGAATCGATGGAGAAGTATTTTTCTGACTTAACACTTTCCTGGGGTACCGTACAACCATAAGCACAGAGTAAAATAGATAAGTAAAATAGATGTTTCATATTAATAAAGGAGCTCCCCAGTCATCTCTTTAGGAATTTCAAGTCCCATTAATTTTAAAATCGTTGGGGCTAAATCTCCAAGTTTTCCATGTTTTACAGGGGATGAGAAATCAGGATCCACGACAATAAAAGGCACCAAGTTGGTGGTATGTGCTGTATGAGGGCTACCATCGTCGTTGATCATATAATCTGAATTGCCATGATCGGCGATGATCAGCGTAATATACCCCTTTTTTAAGGCTGCAGCAACTACTTGTTCGGCGCAATGATCTACCGTTTCGCATGCTTTAATGGCAGCCTGAAACAGGCCTGTGTGACCGACCATGTCAGGATTAGCAAAATTCAAACAAACAAAATCAGGCCATTGCTTCTCCAGTTCTGGAATAATGGCTTTTTCTATATCCCCAGCGCTCATCTCGGGTTGTAAATCATAAGTGGCCACTTTAGGAGAGGGGCAGAGCAGTCTTTTTTCACCTTTGAAAGCGGCTTCTCTACCTCCTGAAAAGAAAAAAGTAACATGAGGGTACTTTTCTGTCTCAGCAATTCTAATTTGATTCTTTCCCGCCTTTTCTAGGACTTCTCCCAGAGTATTTGATAGGTTATCTTTTCTAAAGATGACTTTAATGTTTTGGAAGGAGTCATCATAGCTGGTCATCGTGAGATAGTGCAAAGGCAGTTTATACATATCTTCATTGGGAAAATCACGTTGCGTGAGTACTTCAGTAATCTCTCTACCTCTATCAGTCCGAAAATTGAAACACATCACGACATCGCCTTCTTTAATTTTTGCGATGGGCTGCCCAGAGGCATCTGTCGCAATGATAGGAGGCATGAATTCATCTGTAGCGTCTTTAGCATAAGCGGCTTCAATAGCTGCGGTGACATTTGTTGTTTTTGTCCCTATGCCCTTAACTAAGGTGTCGTAGGCAACCTTGATGCGTTCCCATCTTTTATCTCTATCCATTGCATAATACCTACCTACTATCGAGGCGATGGACCCTACATGATTTTTTAAGTACGCCGATAGGTCATTGATAAATCCTAAACCACTTTTCGGATCGCAATCACGACCATCGGTAAATGCATGAACAAATACTTGTGAACATCTATGTTTGTGGGCAGCCTGAATTAATCCTTTGAGATGATCTAAATGAGCATGAACACCGCCGTCCGAAACCAGGCCTATAAAATGGATGGCGCGTTGGTTTTCTTTGGCATAATCAAAGGCCTCGACCAAGGTTTTTTCTTCACCAAGGTTACCCTCTTCTACAGCCATATTTATTTTTACAAGATCTTGATAAACGACTCTGCCAGCACCCAGATTCATGTGGCCTACTTCGGAATTACCCATTTGTCCTTTGGGAAGTCCAACAGCAATACCTGAGGCTTCGAGCGTGCTGTGCGAATACGTCTTATACAGGCTATCAATAAAGGGGGTTGCGGCAGCATCGACGGCAGAAACTTCTTTATCTGTGGCGATGCCCCAGCCATCCAAAATCATTAAGATCACACGTTTATCCATAGGGCAAATATAAAGGAACTGCTTGCTCCTCTCAGTAATTTTTTTGTAATTTACGCTTACGTTTAAGCAATTTTAATTTCCTTTTGATCAAAATGAGAAATATGTTAATTGGTTATTTACTAAATTTTATTTTTTTTACCCAAGGTTTAGCCCAGGATCAAATGTTAGAAGATCTAGGGATTGCCCTAAGTACCAATATTTCTAAAGAAGTTGTAAGCCGCTTGCATACGCCTTTTAAATTGCAATTAGCAGGGGAGTCTCTTATCTTGACCGATAAAGCCGCGGCTGAAAAAGCATTAAGAACTTTTTTTAATAACCATAAGGCATTGTCTTTTGAATATACCACCCCCGCTAATGTGACCAATGGCCTGCTCTATAGAATGGGTGTTTATAAGGCAAAAACAGGAGAGCAATACCGAGTTTATTTATTATTCAAAGAAAAAGATGGAAAATATTATTTATCTACCTTATCATTCTCAACGGATTAACAAGAAAGATTAATTTTGATTTATGTATCCAGCCTACTTAACAGAAGAGAAGTTGCACGAGTTCATCCGGAACGCTATGAAGGAAGATCATGGAGATGGAGACCATACTTCTTTGGGATGTATACGTGAAGGAACACAAGCTCAGGGGCATTTATTATTTAAACAAGAAGGAATTGTTGCAGGGATGGAAATGGCACAAATCATTTTTGATGTGTTTTCCAAAGATCTACTATTTGAGTCATACAAAAAAGATGGAGACTTTATTCATGAAGGAGAGGTGGGGTTTAAGGTATCTGGAGATGCCATCCAATTGCTTGGCGCAGAGCGATTGGTTTTAAACTGTCTGCAGCGCATGAGTGGGATCGCAACGTATACTCATCATTTAAAATCATTGATCAGGAATTCCCCTGCTCAATTACTCGACACCAGAAAAACGACTCCTAATTTTAGAATCGCTGAAAAGTGGGCAGTAGAAATTGGAGGAGGTACTAATCATCGTTTTGGCCTTCACGATATGGTCATGTTGAAAGACAATCACATAGATTTTGCTGGAGGTGTTGCTAAGGCTTTGAAATCTACGAAGTCTTATTTAGAAAAGGCCAAAAAAAAATTAAAAATAGAAATTGAAGTGCGTAGTTTGCAAGAACTTAAGGAGGTCATAAAAGAAGGAGGTGTCGATCGTATTATGCTCGACAACATGATACCGTCTCAAATAAGACAAAGTATTGCCATGATTGACGGGAAATATGAGACAGAGGCGTCAGGAGGAATCACCGAAATGAGTATCTCGGAAATTGCTGATACAGGTGTCGACTATATTTCCGTTGGTGCATTGACCCATTCCTATAAAAGTTTAGATATGAGTTTAAAAGCAATTTAAAATAATGATCGTAAGAACTAAAAAATATCAATTGGCTACTGGAAAGTATATTGGCTTGGCCTTAGTAGGGGTCCTAAAACAGCAGTGGTGGGTTTTTCTGATCTATTTTTCCATCTGCTCTGGTTTTTTTATTATTCCGAATGCGTGGTGGATCATTGGTGCTTCAATTGCCTTGATTTTATACCTACTCTTTTGGTTGGTACAATTCGCAGGCGTGACACAACTAGAACAAAGCAAATTTTTATTTAATAAATTGAACTATGAGCTTTCCAGTCAACAGATTTTAGTTAAGCTGAATTCGAAACAGGGGATGCCGATGAAATGGGATCAAATAAAAAGGGCAAGTTCCAAAAAAGAAGCCTTTCTGCTTTTTGTAAGTAAAGCCCAACTGATCTATCTGCCTCACCGCATTTTTAATAGCGATAATGAGATCAAGTTCTTCGAAACCATTTTAAAGCGAAAAGGCTATATAAAATAATGAAATCCGAAGATTCGGAACAACTCCAACAAGCAAAAAATAAAGCGGCTAGATATTGTGTAGGTGCGGAGAGGTCTCCCCATCAAGTGCTGATCAAATTACAGCTATACGGCCTTGAGTTGGAAGACGCCTTGGTGGCGTTAGAATCCTTAAAAGAAGCTAATTTCACCAATGAAAAACGCTTTGTGTCGGCCTTTGTGAACGATAAATTTATTTTCAATAACTGGGGCAAGATTAAAATCGCAATAGAATTGAGGAAACATAAAATCAATTCATCCCTTATTGAAGAAGGACTATCCACGCTTGACCCATCTAATTATGAGTTAAAGATTGAGGAGTTAATAGATCAAAAATGGGGTCAGCTGCAGACGGAAGAAAAATTTTTGGTCAAAAAAAAGAAAATCTGTCAATTTGTGCTCAGTAAGGGTTTCGAATCTCACTTGGTGCTTACAAGGTTTGATCAGAAATTCAAGTATTTACCTTGAAATATGAGCCCTAAGTTTAGTGAGTTTAAGAGGTCTTATATATCATAGACTCCCAAGGTCTTAGGGCGATATGCTCTATGTGCCCTTCCGGTGAATCTTGATAATTTGAAATTTCTATTTTGAGTTCAAAAGAGTTATCAAGACACAAGGTGGTTTCATCATCTGAGAGATTGTGAATTATCAATAAGTTTTCATCGCCTTTACGCCAATAGGCAAAAAGAGTATCATGATCCTCTTGAATGACTTCAAAGGTTCCGTAAACCAAAGTAAGGTGATCTTTACGATATTGAATTAATTTACGATAATAATTGAGAATAGAATTTGGGTCTTTCTCCTGAAGGGCGACATTTATGTTCTTATATTCGTGATTAGAAGCAAGCCAGGGTTTTGCAGCGCTAAAACCCCCATTGGGAGTCGCATCCCATTGCATGGGTGTGCGTGCATTATCTCTCCCTTTTTCATTGGAAATGGAGATAAATGCATCAAGGTCTTTCCCTTTGTTTTTCCAATCTTGATAGGTATTTTGTATTTCAACATCATCAAATTGTTCTATACGATCGACTTGATTATTGACCATGCCCAATTCATCTCCCTGATATACATAAGGAGTTCCCCTCATGGTCATCAGTAAAGTAGCCAATAACTTAGCTGAGGGGTCTCGGTAAAGTCCATCATTCCCAAAGCGTGAGACCATTCTGGCAAAATCATGGTTACCCAAGAAGATGCTGCCCCAACCTGTGCCTTCCAAAGCTCGATCCCAAGCTATGAAAATATCTTTAACCTGTTTTTTATTAAAAGTAACGGGATCAAATCGTCCCTTTTCCCCATGATCAATGAACATGTGATCAAAATGGAATATCATATTTAATTCTGCCCGATCCTCACCCACAAATTCCGCTGCATTATCTAGAGAGATACCTGGTCCTTCACCTACTGTCATGACATCATATTTTGAAAGAACTTGGACATTCATCTCATGTAAAAACTCATGTAAGCGCGGTCCATTGGCATAAACCTTAGTAACTGTTTCACTAAAGGATTCATAAGGGGAATCATTAAAATGGCGTTTGGAAATAATGGAGATCACGTCCATTCTAAAACCATCAATCCCTTTATTTAACCAGTATTTCATAACCCCATGAACACCTGTTCTCACTTCTGGATTTTCCCAATTGAGGTCTGGTTGCTCCTTAACAAAAGAGTGTAAATAATATTGCCCTGTTTGGGAATCTAGTTCCCAAGTTGATCCGCTGAAAAAGGCCGTCCAATTATTGGGTACACCTCCATTGACAGGGTCTTTCCAAATATAATAATCTCGCTTTGGACTATTCTTTGAGCTTTTTGACTCTAAGAACCATTTATGTTGATCGGAGGTATGATTGGCAACTAGATCCATAATAATTCTCATCCCTCTGGCATGAATACCTTCAAGTAGCAGATCAAAATCAGACATACTGCCAAATTCCGACATAATGGAGCGATAGTCACTGATATCATAACCATTATCTTTGTTGGGAGACCCATAAATAGGACAAAGCCAAATGATATTTACCCCGAGACTTTTGATATAATCAAGTTTCTCCAAAATACCGTTGAGGTCTCCGATTCCATCGTTATTTGAATCTTTAAAGCTTCTTGGATAAATTTGGTATACAATCCCTTCTTTCCACCAGTTTTTTGATCTTTGGGTTACTGTCATTTCTAAATAAAATAGCCTACCATGAGGGCCGTGAGTAATAATAATAAAATTGCAAGATTACGATAATTTTTGTACCAGACCAGAGTATTTAATTCTCGGGTTTCTGAATCAAAAATTGCTTTAGTCCAAGTCATCTTTTCTATCTTTTCTTGACTTGGTGGTGCTGAAAGCAAACTGAAACAAATATGAATTGCTAAGCAAGCCAACAAGAGCAAGGGTGCTGTATGCAGAAAATGGATGTCATTAATTACCGGAAACCAATGATGGACTTTGGAAAGAATTAAAATCATAGAGAGGATCAGTCCTCCTAATAGAGATGCAAATGCTCCGTTTGCATTACCCCTTTTCCAAAAAAGGCCCAGCAGAAAGACCGATACGACAGGGGGGGCAATGAAGCCCAAAACCAATTGTAGATATTCCCATAAGGAAGAGAATTTTTCTATTTGGGGTGCCCAAGCTGCCGCCAGCATTACCAAGATAACTGTAGCTATTTGACCAGATGTCACTAAATTTTTACTTGAGAGATTAGGCTTCAATTTTAAAATGAAATCCATTGTGATCAATGTAGATGCTGAATTTAAGGTAGCAGAAATACTGGAAGACATAGCAGCTAGCAAACCAGCAATGACCAACCCTAAAACACCAACAGGAAGTAGGCTATAGATCAGGACTGGATAAGTCATATTAGGGCAATCGTACAGTTGTGAGCAAACCACCATCCCTGTTGAGCTTGGTATTAAATAGTTAAGCCCACTAATGTTTGTGTCAGAAAAGAGCACAATAGCAATAACCCCGGGAACGATCATGATAAAAATGACAGGAAGTTTTAAAAGGCCAGCAAACAAGGCTCCCCACCGTCCATGATTTAAATCCTTAGCACTCAGTACACGTTGTACCATAAACTGATTATTTGCCCAGAAATAGAAGCCCAACAAAGGAACGCCAAAAACCAATCCAGTCCATGGCATGTAGGGATCATTGATGGTACCCACCAAACTAAAAACTTCATCGGAACTTTTATTTAATTGACCACTTTGATTCATAGCATCTAAACCAGCGATCATTCCAGACCATCCACCAACCTGATCAAAGCAAAAGTAGGTAAGTGCTATTGATCCGATGACCAATATTATGGCTTGAATAACTTCAGTATGAACAACCGCTGATAATCCTCCTGGAATCGTATAAGCGGCAGCAGCTATGGCCAGTAGGGTAATGATGATTGCTGAATCTAGTTCAGGAAAAATAATTTTTAAGATAAGATTGCCCGCATAGAGTCCAGCAGCGGTATCAATAATCACATTGCCTACGATTGTGATAACAGAAAAAAAATAACGGGCACGACCATCGTATCTTCTTTCAAGAAACTCAGGCATCGTGTATACTTTGGAATTCAAATAAAAAGGCATGAAAAAAATGGCAAAAATCACCAAGACCACAGCGGCCATCCATTCATAATTGTAAACGGCAATATTTGTTTTAAAGGCGTCCGCTGTAAGGCCAATTAGCGTACTGCTTCCTATATTCGCTGCAAAGAGTGAAATGCCAACAATGGGCCATGTTAAATTACGCCCAGCTAGGAAATAATCTTCTGAAGATTGCTGCTTCCCTTTTGAAATACCATACCCTATAATACCCACCAAGTAGCAGATAATGATAATACCATCTATGACGTTTAGAGTTACTTGCTCCACAGGGGTTGTTAGATTATAATTTGTATTTTAATTATAAAAATTTATAATTCCGATAATAAAGAGAAGTTATTGATGGATAGTAGAATTACAATCGTTTGCGGAAAGAAAAAAATCATCCAAGCTGTATTGGATACGATTTTTCAGTGGTCATAAGACAGCCCTAGACGCATTCAATATAGATGTTGAGAGAGCAACAGAACCTGAATATACATGTTTGAGACACTAGGTCTTTGTCTTTTACTTAAATCGTCAAATTGGGGAAAAGGGTTAAAATTAGGCCAATCATTTCACGTTGACCCATTTTAATAAATGAGATCGAGGATTAAAAATTCGAGAGATGTTCCCTTAAAAATGATGTTTCCCTTGTGCAAGGCTACATCAACCTGATTTCTGATGAATAAAAAGGGATGATGTGGCTATCAAATAGGTAGAAATCACTTGTTCTCTGCAAGTAAAGGCACTAATCTTTTCGGTAATTAAGTACATGAATAATACTTCTGGAGGTAAAATTGAAGAAGAGAACATCTGCGGTGGTACAGAAATGAGATGTTTGGGTTTCAAAGGAGGCATAGGACCTGCATCAGAAAAATCTCCCTTTCTGGGGCAATTATATGCTTAGTGTCTCAGTTCAATCCAATTTTAGTTCCAAAAAAACTTGACCATTGCTCGTGTTCCTCTGGGCATGGCCTTGAATAAAGCCTTAAACGCTCAGTATTACCGAGCCCACAATCAAGACGAAAAGAAGGAGATAAATCCATTATTGGCATTGTCGCCACGGATGCTCCTTTCCTTCCTCATCAACTCAAAAGAATGGCGCAGCGCGTCCCATTAGGCATTGGTATTGTGGGGGCTCGTTGGAGCAATAGTAACAGAGTGTCTGCTTACCTCACGAATTGCTAACTGACGTCTTTAAAGATTACAACAGATTAGCAAAATAAATAGCTTTAGTTAACTAAGGGTTTTATTTTAAACAAGAGCGATGAATCGCATAACCTTTGAAAGATCTACTGAGCCAAATGGGCGGGAATACTTCTCCCATGTCTAGTTGTTTAAAAGGCATTCTTAGAATACAATGCCCATCAAGGATGATTCTATAAATAAAATACCTCTTTTAGATTTTTCATGTCTAATTTTAAGAAGATGAAACTTTACATTGCTTCTTTCCTTCTATTTCTATGCTTTATACAACCGGGATTCTCAAAGCCCATTTGGGGATATATTTATTATGAGGATCAGTCTTTTAAGAAAGTCCTTTTCAAAATTCCTTGGGTAAATGTTAGGAGCCGGCCCGACTTCCATAAAATTCAAAAAAAAGTAGCATACCAATATAACTTTAGGTCCTATGTTTTATATCCACAGGAAGCAAAAGGTTTCCTCTTTGTTGATGGTCAGGATACCTTTAGAATGATCAGCTTAGATTTGGCCAGTCCAGATGGCGCTCTCTTCACTCACCTTAAGTCTGAAGGTCCCTTGATGCTATACGAGTATTTTTTGTCTGCCAACCCAGATCCCATTTACATCATAATAAATAAATTAACCACCTATCGAATAGATAAAATAAATTATCGCTCCTTCATTGAAAATTATTCAAGGGTATGTCCTATCACATTTGAAAACTTTGAGATCCGTGGAAATATTTACAGAGACCTCCCTTTATTTATCGAGCAATACAACAAATCTTGTGGACAGAACTGAGTCCTTGTCTCCTTTTCGAAAGATCGTTTTTCTTTCTTTTTTCTCTTACTGTACAATTCTTTGTTTATCAGTATCTGCACAAAACGAGCTACCCGACGGTTTTATTCGCCTTTCCGAAGTCATTCACGATATTCATGTTGACCTAAGATACTCCTCGCAAGATAACTTTTTAGGAAGGCCAGTAGCAGGCTACCTCTCGCCAGTTTGTATTCTTTCTCTGCCAGCCGCTGAGGCTTTGAGTAAAGTTCAGTTGGATTTAAAAAAAGAGGGCTTAAAATTGAAAATTTTTGACACTTATCGACCACAAAGAGCCGTAGATGATTTTGTTCAATGGGCCAAAAATTTAAAGGATACCTCCATGAAAAAAACATACTATCCTAAGGTCTCTAAATCTCTATTATTTAAATACGGTTACATCGCCGCTAGATCCGGCCATACCAGAGGCAGCACGGTAGATCTTACGCTTGTTGATTCGGTAGGTAAAGAACTCGACATGGGGACTCATTGGGATTTTTTCAGTCCAAAATCTTGGCCCTCCAGTCGAGCGGTCCCAGAACAGGCACAGCGCAATAGGACCTTTCTACGACAAATCATGCAAAAACATGGATTCATCCCTTATGAGGCCGAATGGTGGCATTTTACCTTAGCACATGAGCCCTTCCCAAATACCTATTTTAATTTCCCCGTTCAATAAATTCTCCTATATGCACTCAAAAATCCAACTGCTTTTTAAATCATGAAAGATCAAACTGCCTCAGCTCAAAAGGAATGTCCTAGTTGCGCCATGAAAATTTCAAGCGGTACCAAGACTTGTCCCATATGTCAATATGAATTTCCAGAAGGTCACTCATTCATCATTATCATTACTGTAATTCTCCTTTTGTTGGTTTTTTTATATTCCCTGACTTTTTAAGTATTTACCGATCGCTCCAATTGATACAATGCTTTCGTATGGTTTCTCTTTTTATTTTTAAAAAGAGAACAAATAAGAACTTCCTTCATGGCCATCAGAATTTTCGAACAATAGATCATAAATCTTTAGTGAAGCACTGTAAATTCTCCCTTGTTCACTAATCACCATTCTATTTTGACCTCCCTAATTTTTTTCTTAGCTTTAGTCTAGCTTATCAAATGTACCCTTGAATTATGCGCTCTCGAAGAAATTTTATCAAAAAAAGTCTCCTCGGCGGATTCTCTGCTCCCCTCCTGCAATACGAAACCCATTCCGCCTCGTCAGATCTACAGTCACTTTCAAAAAACCCCTCCTCAGATAAAAACTATTGGGCTACGGTACGCAAACATTTTATCCTTAAAAAGGACCAGGTATATTTCAATAATGGGACCATTGGCCCGACGCCTGCTTATGTAATCAATAAGATGACCGATCATTTAATGCATTATAATACACATGCTGCTGAAACCGATTATAAAAAAGGTTCTGGTCCTGAATTACTCACAGGCTACTTTGCGTATCAAGCAATCCGCGAAAAAATTGGAAAAATCATTAATGCAGATTACAAGAGTATTGCTTTGATACAAAATGCTACCTTTGGCATGAATT
>Ga0206127_1005153_pt1 | contig 11120 bp, 8 predicted proteins | sample Helgoland_Spring_6_FD_148646 | JGI IMG/M metagenome (GOLD analysis project Ga0206127, IMG submission 148646) | Pelagic subsurface seawater microbial communities from Kabeltonne, Helgoland, North Sea - Helgoland_Spring_Bloom_20160419_1 | ecosystem: Environmental > Aquatic > Marine > Epipelagic ...
CAAAACTTAGACTGGTAACTAATAAACTCGCACAGCTGGCGATGAATAGTGCGCTGCGATTTGTGGCGGTTGCGCTCATATATTTTTCATTTTGTGTTCAGGAAGTGTCTAAAATACATTTTATCCTGAGATATGGAAGAAACGGAAGCTGATAATACAACGCTATTGGACGAATTCTTAGCCCCCCACCAAAGGCCAATTCGACATTTTCCACTACTTTGGGAATCAATTACAACACCGGAGCAACATGAGTCAAAAATTACGTGCAGCCATGATTGGCGGAGGACCAGGGAGTTTTATTGGTGCAGTGCACCGCATTGCTGCCCGGATGGACGGCGATTATGAATTGGTCGCAGGAGCATTTTCTTCCAAGCCAGAGAAGTGTTTGGAGACGGCAGGTGAACTAGGCATTGAGGAGGGACGGGCTTACCCGAGCTGGTCGGCGATGTTGGAAGGTGAATTAGCGCTTCCCGCGGACGAAAGGGTTCAAGTGGTCATGATTACGACACCCAACCATGTGCATGCAGCGCCTACGATTGCGGCGCTTGAATCCGGATTTCATGTTGTTTTAGACAAGCCCCTGTGTACGTCAATGGAAGAAGCATTGGCGATGGCGGCGGCGGCAAAAGGTTCGAAAAGACTGTTTTGCTTGACCCATACCTACACGGGGTATCCCATGATAAAAGAGGCCAAACACCAGATTGCCTCTGGGGCGTTAGGAACGGTCAGAAAGATTTATGTAGAATATCCGCAGGGTTGGTTGTCTACCTTTTTAGAAGGTGGTGATCATACGCAGGCGGCATGGCGGACGGACCCGAAAAAATCGGGCAAGGTTGGCGCTATGGGAGATATCGGCACCCACGCATTTAACCTCGCAGAATATGTGAGTGGCGAGGAGATTGTAGAGGTTTGTGCCCAACTAAACACCGTGGTTGACGGACGCGCCTTAGACGACGATGGCGCAGTACTTTTTCGCACTGCTTCAGGTGCAACTGGCGTGTTAATGGCGACGCAAATCGCAGCAGGCGAGGAGAACAATGTGAAGATTCGTGTCTTTGGAGAAAAAGGCGGTCTTTGCTGGGAGCACGCGGACAACAACAGCTTAACGCTTATGCCACTGGACGCACCTGTGGTGAAACTGCGCACTGGTGGGCCCGGGACATCAGACTGGTCCCTCGCAAACCACCGCGTACCCCCGGGCCACCCTGAGGGCTATCTCGAGGCTTTCGCTAACCTATACAAAAACTTCGCAGCGCACATTCGGGCGCAGGAAGCGGGTGAAAAGCAGGATGCGCATTTGGATTATCCGGGGATCGAAGACGGCGTGCGCGGTATGAAATTCATCGAAGCCATCGTGGCCAACAACGCCGGAACGGAAAAGTATACTGCCCTATGAAAACGCTGAAAGGACCGGGCATTTTTGTGGCCCAATTCGCCGACGACGTCGCCCCGTTCAATTCGTGGGCAACCATCTGTAAATGGGCCGCCGACCTAGGCTACAAAGGCATTCAGATCCCTTCATGGGACGCCCGTTTCATCGACCTGGAAAAGGTCGCAAACAGCCAGGATGCTGCGGATGAATTAAAAGGAATAGCTGCCGAACACGGCATTGCCATCACAGAATTAAGCACGCACCTTCAAGGCCAGCTCGTCGCCGTTCACCCGGCCTTTGACGCGCAGTTTGATGCCTTCGCCCCGGCGGAAGTACACGGCAACTCCAAGGCTCGTACTGCATGGGCCGTGAACCAACTCAAACTCGCCGGCACCGCTTCGCAGCGCCTCGGCCTCACCGCACATCCGACCTTCTCAGGCGCTTTAGCCTGGCCGTATTTCTACCCGTGGCCGCAACGCCCGGCGGGATTGGTGGAGGAGGCCTTTGAAGAATTGGGCCGCAGATGGATGCCCATTCTGAACCACTTTGACACGTGCGGCATAGACCTCGCTTATGAGATTCATCCAGGTGAAGATCTCCATGACGGGGCAACCTTTGAACGCTTCCTTGATGTGGTAGGCAATCATAAACGTGCAAACATGCTGTACGACCCCTCGCATTTGGTCCTTCAAGGCATGGATTATTTGGGTTTTATCGATTTGTACCATGAGCGAATTAAGGCTTTCCATGTCAAGGATGCAGAATTCAATCCCGACGCTAGGACGGGAGCTTACGGCGGCTACCTTCCGTGGGTAGAACGCGCGGGTAGATTCCGTTCTGTAGGCGATGGCGAAATAGATTTCCCTGCGATTTTCGCAAAACTCGCCCAGTACAATTACAACGGATGGGCCGTCCTCGAATGGGAATGCTGCCTCAAAGACAGCGCTGTCGGAGCACGTGAAGGGGCAGAACGCATAGCGGATTGGATTATCCCGGTCGCCTCACGCGCCTTCGACGACTTTGCCGCCACTGGCGTAGACAAAGCCGCGAATCGCAAAGCGTTGGGACTCGATTAACCATAATTAAAAAAACACTCAACCTAGAAGGCAAACTTCCTTCGTTAACTCAACTCACTCATGAAACACCTAATCCTCTCCGCAGCAGCCCTCTTCGCAGTGGCCTGCACTGCCCCTGCAGAAGCGCCAGCTGAAGAAGCTGCGCCTGCACCAGAAAAATTACACAACAACATCACCGAAGCTGAAATCATCGACGGCTGGGAGCTCATGTTCGACGGTCAATGCACCGGCAACTTCCGCAAGTATGGGGATACCGCCATTGGCAAGGCCTGGGTCATCGACGATGAAGCCCTGCACTTGGATGCGAGCAACAAAGAAGATTGGCAAACCAATGGTGGTGGAGACATCGTGTACATGGACCTTGATGGCTCAATGAAGGAATTCGAAAACTTCCACTTCAAGGGCGAATGGAAAATCGCCGACCGTGGCAACTCAGGCATCATCTACCTCATCCATGAGGATACCGAGCAGTATCCCTACTGTTGGATGACCGGACTTGAAATGCAAGTCCTCGATAATGGAACTGATTCTACAGAAGGCCACCCAGATGCAGCCATCCACAAGCACCGCGCAGGAGATCTCTATGATATCAATGCCGCTCCGGAAGGCGCTGCCAAGCACGCTGGCGAGTGGAACCAGTTTGAAATCATCGTTCAAGACGGTCACCTCACGCAAATTCTGAATGGCGTCGTAACTGTAGACCGCGACCTCTTTGACGACCAGTGGCGTGCCGATGTGGCTGCTTCTAAATTTCACCAATTCCCGGGCTACGGGACCTATTCAAAAGGCGGCATCGCCCTGCAAGACCATGGCGACAAAGTCTGGTACCGCAACCTAAAGATCAAAGCCCTAGCAACCCAAATCACCGAATAATTTTCGAACCCGAAAATTTTCACATAGAACCACAAACAAAAAACTCGAGCCGCAGGCTCGGGTTTTTTATAGCCTCTGCTCTCGTTTTAGGATGAAGAACCAGCAAGCTAAAATAGCCATTGGGTAGGGCCCGTGGAACACGATTCGGGTTATCAAAGCTAGTCCAGTTGAGGCAAAAATATAGGATGCAGGAATCTTATAAATTCGTAAGAAGAGTATGCCAAGTCCAATTCTAAGGGCTGTAGCTACCAATAGCGCTACCGGTAGCTCAAAAAAGTCTCGTGTATTATTTTCATACAATAGCATGCCCAATTGACCTGAAACAATCAGGTGTCCAGTCAGATATAGGCAACACGCTAGTAGATTTTTAAGCGACATTTTTATACATGACCTTATCTACATAGGGCTTTAGAATCCATAAAAATAGAATAGCTACATAGATCAATACATTGAATACATATTTGATGAAGAAAAAGTAAAGATCCCCGCCTATATCCCTCAGAACAACCAATAGACCTATTCGAAGAACGTTAAAAAACTGAATGACGATTATTCCGATAATAACCTGAATTAAGCTTTGCCATTTCCATCCTGATATGCCTATAATGTAGCTAGAATATACAAGCGCCAGCATAAGGCCATTGCAGCCTTCAAGTACATTTATCATTCTGCCTTCCACGCCAATATAACAGCCGTCCATAAAGCATGAGAACTCACAATTTGCGACACCAAGAGCTACCGCTAAGGCATGTGAAAACTCACTTACCTTATAAGTAATCCAATCTAGTTCGCGTTGTTGTTCTGTGCTCCACAAGTACCATTCATAAATGATAGTAAGGACAACTAAACAAGAAATAAAGCGAAAAATGAAGCTTATGAATTCAGAATCTTTAAATGCGGAGAACAAACTGAAATCAGTTATTCTCCGCCAGCGTGTATCGTTTGACACAATTACTCTTTGTTATGCTCTTTGTACTTTTTGTAACCAAGAGCCGCTCCCGCTCCAATCAGTGCCACAAGTCCACCGTCTAACGGTACTGGAGGAGGCGGGTTACCTGGAGGAGGTGGATTATGATCATCAAAGCGACGTTGCGCTTCTGCCGAAAATGAAAAAAGAAAAACGAGAATGAGAAATAGATGTTTCATGATGTGTTTACTTAAAGAATGTTTTAATTACTTTATTTTCAATGCGTCCTTTTAGTTGCACTAAATAAGCGCCTGGAGACTGAGGCACTGAAAAACGAGTGATGTTAGAATTAACGAATCCCTTATGGACTAAACGACCATCAATACTCCATATTTCATAAGCAGAGTAAACAGATTCATCTGTGTGGATGAAAACCTCATTATCATGCTGATAAACAAAGCTGTTTATGAACTCATTTTCATCCAGCCCAATGTTGTTAGTCCCACTGATGTGAAGATTAAATCGAGGGCCATTATTGTCCCATCCACCATATTGGAAAGAATATGCCCCTTGAGTTAAATCGGTGAAGGTATTTAGGTGTTTATCTTCCAAAACCACATCATATTCATTACCAGTCACGATTTGTTCTAAGGTCAATTGATACGTAGTCTTCGCTTGGGGTGCCTCAATTCCCATAGGAATAACTTTAGGGATACTTAGGTCAATTGCGTTAATGGCAATTTTATCGCCGGAATAGAAGGTGTAGATATTTGGGTTCCCTCCGTAGTTATCCAGTTTCCATGCGTCCAATTTGCCGTCGAAGCCATTCATAGCTCCTGTGCTATTCGCGATGACAGTTTCATCGATTTTAGAATTGTCAGAAAGGTTGACAATGGATAGTTTAATGCGATCATTCTGTGCTTTCTGGAATGTCGGAGACTGAGAAGTAGTGGTATTTGATGACATCGTGGTGCTGATATCGTAAGCAGTCCCAGTTCCTCCACTAGTGGTCTGAACCCAAAAAGCCTGCATTGGCGGAATATATTGCGACCCTCCGTTAACACCACCGCCGGCTGAAGTCCACGACATATATTGAGAATTTGAGGGGTCCCAAACATAAACGGCACCGTTGACATTACTCCCCACACTAACGGAGCTCCAATCTAAAGTAGCACTGTAAGGATTACCAATGAGGTTCCAGCCATTATCACTTGCGCCACTTGCGTTATTGTTTACATGACCCAGCGTCCAGTCATGAGAAGTGTTTGGTATACCACTAACACTAAAATTACCTGCCGAGGACAAGAAATCGCCAGCACTTCCAACGGGTGCAAAAAATCCCCGTCCCACAGTTGATGTAGTCGCGGTTCCATTACTTACATAAGAACCTACATATTCTCCATTACTTAGAGCATCATATTCATAAAGTGCTGTAGCAGTACCAGATGTAGAACCAAACCCGGCTGTCATTGGCGATGATATACCGTGATGACCAGCCGTTCCTAGATATTGTTCCTGCGTGACCGCAATAGTTGATTGATCCAATGCGACTATCTGTGCTGCCTGTAACTGTGAATACGAAGTTGATGTTGGACTTGCCCCATTATCAAGAGTGATTGTTGCATCATCTCTAAAGTATACTACATCAGCCACTATGGCATCACTAGTTATAGTCACGTCGTCGGCAATAAGAACATCTTTATTTGAAGCGAATGTAGGACTGGTTGGATTCCAAGAGCCATTATCAAAAACAAAATCAACCGGCTTTAACTGGAAGTTAGAACCACTATTAATGTTCCAAGCGATTGTAAATAGATCCGCTTCCGCGCCACTAATACTTGTATTTTTCTTGGAAACGAAAAAATAATATTCAATTGTAGAATTGGCTGTAACATCCGAGGAAGTTATGTCTACCTGGTATTTATCAGAGTTAAAAGTCATTTCACTAACAGTTGAACTAGTCCAATTATCAGTAGTATATCTAAGGTATACCCCTTGATACCCCGCGAGTTGATTACCATTTAATGATATAGTAATATCATTTCCAACTACAGGGTCAGAATAATCAGCAGTATAACTTGAAATATCCGCTATTGTTGAAGAGCCAACATCAAAACAAAAAGTAACCCCATCAGTAAGGTTTTTAGTTTTAAATACCCATCGATTTGTTGTTGAAGACACATTAACATAAAGAGCATAATTTGAACAATTGGCACATTGATAATTACTGCCTTGTCCCGTCTGAGCATCTCCGCTACAACCATTATTTGGCCCCCATTGAGTCCAAGGCGAAGTATTACTCTGCATATACCTAAAATATTTATTTCCAGTTGAGCTCGGCACCTCTGAATAAATGTAGCTTGTTCCAAATGTCTGAGTCAACTGTGAATTAGAACTCCAACCCCCTCCAAAGTCCCCGTATATTCGGTCTTGAGCATTACTCTTACTTGGGATGAAAATTAAAATAAATGCGATAAGCACCATTTTTAGACTAAATTTAAAAGTCATCATACCTTAGTGAATTTAGATGAATATGTTTTATTGTTTTTGTCAATCAATACAATGTAATATAGGCCATTAGCAAGAGATGAAATGTCAATTTCATGATGCATACCTAGGGTTCCAGTTTTTACAATCCCACCATGAGTGTCATATAAAGTATAGTACTCATTAAGTAGGTCAAAATTCAAGCTTTCAACATGGATTTTATCATATCCCGGATTCGGATAAACAATCAACTCTTCTAAGTCATATTCTGTAACGCTGAACTGAGAAGTGCCTCCAGGGATATTTACATCTGTATACAATCTGTACTCACCAGCATCAAGCGAAAGACTTATAGTAGTATTGTTTATGGTAATGGATTGACCGGTAAAATATTCATACCAAGTACCGGTATGGGAAAAATAGATGTCCTTGGTTTGAGAAGCAACGTCGAAATTACCCACCGCGACAGCATCCATTGTAGAATGCTCAAATCTCATCTGTTTAACATGCCCCTGCATATCTGCATAGAAGTTAGTATAAGGTCCAAATGAGGGGTACGATGCCTTTAAATTATTAATAATTCCGGTTATTTCATATAGCCTTCTTCTTGGAACGTTGGTATAATAATTCCACTTCGGTGGTTTTTCGCAAACCCGGCAAGGGTCGTCTATGGAAATATCATAGCCCAATTCCTGGAATTGGTACATCATCTTAGGTCCTGGAATAAGATGACCAAAAAGGGTGGTTAATTCCATTCGTTTCATGGAAATGGCCGTATTTCTCACATTGTGATTTCCTATACTGTTGTTCCCATAAGCCTTATTCTTAAAAGCTATGCGCTCCTCATCATGGCTTTCAACATAGGTCACGAGACCAGCATTGTTCCAACCTCTGCTCCCATGAAAAGCTTGAGAAAAGGAAGAACTCGAACCAAAACCCATGGCAGCATCTTGGTATTCATGGCAGACATTACCCCAGAGCATGAATCCATGGTTGGACAGATTGATTTCCTCTGAGTTATCTCCCCAATGTTCTAGAATTAAATAAGCCCCAGGCTTGTAGCTCCAAACCGTATTGGCAATTCTTTTCAAGAGGTTTTGACGGCTCACGTCCCATCCTCCACCTATTCCGTTAGTGAATCCTTTTGTGAAATCCAGTCGGAATCCATCCACGTGGTATTCCTCTATCCAGTAGCGCAGTATTTGATCGACGTAATCCTTAGTTGCTTGGCTTTCATGATCAAAATCATTGCCCCAGCAATTAGGGGGGTGTGGACATGCAGTATTAAAGTATGGATTATCGCTTGCAGGAGCATTATTAGCGGCATCCCACCATAATCTCGCTAAAGGATTTTGTCCTTCTGCATGGTTGAGCACCACATCAATTATTACTGCAATACCTCTTCCATGAAGCGAATCCACCAGGGACTTAAAATCTTCTGGCGTTCCGTAAATTTTATCCAATGCCATGTGATAGGATGGATTGTATCCCCAACTCAGGTTATTTTCAAATTCATTAATGGGCATGAACTCAATGGCGTTGATATTCAGTTTTGAGAAATAGCCCAAACTATCACGGATGGTATTGTAGTTTCTTTCCTCCACGAAATCACGGACCAATAGCTCATAAATCATCAGGTTTTCCTTATCAGGAGCCTGATAATTATCGTTCTGCCAGTTAAAAGGCATTCCCCCAGGATGTATCAAACTACAATGGCCAAAAGTCTTGTTTAACGGATATGGATAGGGATTGGGATAGTTGGCAGAAGGAATAGCCCCGTCATTTTGAGGGTCCAGAATTCTTTCCGAGAATGGATCTGCGATTCGAATTTCTCCATCTACTAGATATTGGTAGATAAAATCTTGATTCGGGGAACAATTCAATGTGATCCAATAGGTACTTCCGTCCAGACTTGGGGTCATTTGATAATTTACATCAGGTAAGAAATCATTGCTTTCCGCAAGTACAAATACATTCTCTTTTCCGGGAGCGTAAAGGACCAAAGTAATGGTTGAATCATTGATGATATTAGCACCATTCTTTAGGCCTAGTGGTGGATTTGAAGGGGTTTTATTTCCTGGGTAGACATAGTGAACAGTATCTCTGCGAATATTCCCATTTCTAAAGGCCATTAAAGTCACCATATGGTTCCCGTATTGTCCACCCGGTGATTGGCAATAATCTAATGAAGTTGTGTTGGTGTCTGTCGCAATGACATTGCCGTTGTCATATAAAGTCAATGTCGCATTCAAATTCGACTTGACTTTCAAGTTTAGACATTGCCCAGCCTTAAGAACATGAACTTTCGTAGGAGAAAAGAATCTTGCTTCAAAGGCATTGGGGTTCGTGGTTATAGGGTAGTAGATATCACCACCATCAACATTTCTTCCTACTAACGTCCCGTCTGTATTTCTAAAAACGAAGGACATATGTGTCATATTGGTACTTGAGGGAGAAATGCCATAAAAGCTAGAAATGTGATACTCTATCTGATGTGATGTGTTTCCTACATCGGTCATCATCACATTTGAATCTGCAACCCCCCAAGTCCCTTGAACATTTTGCCAATAGTTCAAATTACCGTTGGTAATAACTCCGGAATGCGCAAAAACCGGTGAAGAAGTAACTAGTGCTCCGTTTCCTTCGTTGGCATGGTATGTAATACTAACGGTATCTGTTTTTAGTGGAAAGGGAGGAACCACGGTCAGAATACTTCCGCCTATTGGAGTTGCAGGTGCTACATAAATATTTAATGTATCGTAGACTGTATCGGAGCTTGTCATTGCTTCCAATAAAATTTGTTGGCTACCAACCCAATTTGTTCCTGTTATCAATGAATGAGATACCCCATAACTATTCGAGGCACTGGCAATCGAACTCCCGTTCCACATAATGTTCAATGTAGCTGCAAGATTGCTCACAGCTTGAAGGTGTAATGAATCTCCTACGGCTAAATTGATTACTGTTGAACTATTTGTGAATGCTGCATTAAAACCACCGCTGTTACTGCTGTATCCAAGTGGGTGAAGAATATCACCCCCTGAAGAAGTCTTACCTACATAATTTCCGCTTGAATCGCGAACTACCATTGCTAGATGAGTTGCCGAGCTGGCGATAGAGGAAAGAGAATAAAAAGTGTTCACATGTAACCTCTTATGCCAAACACCTCCGCCTAAATGACTCAAGCGAACATTATTATCGTCTGTGCCCCAGTTCCCTTGTACATTTTGCCAATTCGTCCCACTACTTTGGGTTAAAACACCCGTATGTAGATATAGCGGTGTATTTCCTTGCGTACCCCGGTTCCCGCTCAAACTATCGTATACGATGTCGATAGTATCTTGATTAGTTGGATAAGCAGGTATAATGATCACATTTTGATTCACTCCAACGGCATTGTTTACTGCAAGAATTATAGAGTCAGTTTCAGACTGACTTCCTTGATTTGCTTGAACAACTAGGCTATGGATGCCAAGAGCATTGGGGGTTGTTATAGTTGGAGTAACCGTACGTTTATTTGAATCTGTAAAAACTAAATTTCCATCAATAAATACCATAAAATCAGCAGCAATTGAGCTACCAGCATTCAGTGTTAAGGAACTGTTTGGCAGGGCTTCAATCACATTCTTATTCGCAGCCCATTGAACTTCCAGAGGACTCGAGCCGGAATATATGGGTATATAGATATCTGATTGATCGCTATTACGCCCGACCAAAGTGCCAGAGGTGTTTCTAAAGACGAAGGCCAACGCATTTGGTCCAGAGCTACTAGAACCAGAAATCCCATAATATGAAGGGATATGAAAACTTATAGAATGTAAATCATTACCAGATGACTGCATTAAGACAGAACTGTCTGCTGCGCCCCAATTGCCTTGGACATTTTGCCAACTGCTAGAGCTTCCAAAAGTAAGCCCAGTATGCACGAATACGGGTGTAATACCGACTAGTTCTCCGTTGCCAAGCGAAGCATCGTAAGTAAGCGTAATACTGTCGTTTTGATACGGAAACAAGGGAGTACTACTCACGACTTGACCGTAGCCTAGAAAGGGTAGAAATATGATTAAAGACCTGGTTATTAGGCGCATAAAAAGTGTATACATTATCTTAATGTTAAAAATAATTAATTGCCAGCGTTAAAAATTGCTTTAAATGACCAATTTTGCCCATGTTTAGGCAAAAATCCGAGCTGAAGGCCTGGTTTTTTTCATCCCTTAAATTAGGTTAGGGGTCAAAGGGGAGATTTTATAGACAACTTATTTCTATGTATTGTTCATAGGCCTACGAGACTTCCCTACTTTTACCTAATGGCCCAATACCACCACAGTAAAGGCATTGTTTTAAGCGCGCTGAAGTACGGCGAAAGCAGTAGAATTGTGCGTGTGTACATGGAGGAGTTTGGTGT
>Ga0206127_1005154_pt1 | contig 11120 bp, 13 predicted proteins | sample Helgoland_Spring_6_FD_148646 | JGI IMG/M metagenome (GOLD analysis project Ga0206127, IMG submission 148646) | Pelagic subsurface seawater microbial communities from Kabeltonne, Helgoland, North Sea - Helgoland_Spring_Bloom_20160419_1 | ecosystem: Environmental > Aquatic > Marine > Epipelagic ...
TGCTCAAATCGGGCAATTAAATGCCAAGCGAGGGGGCAATCCTGGCAGATAACGACCCTCGCATGGCTGCAACATGAAGCTGCGTAATCCGCATAGCATTCCCGCTTGGCCTTGCCTAGCAGGTCTATGTGGAAACGTGGCGAAACTTTAGGGGGTCTATCCTTTGAAACTTCGTTCCACTCTGCTTTCCACCCTGTCCGCCAGTGTCCTTTGCGTCGCTGGCTCCACTGCATTAGCTGACTGCGCTTACCCGATTAAGGTCGGTGTTCTGCATTCTTTGTCCGGCTCCATGGCAATTTCTGAAACCACATTAAAAGATGCGATGTTGATGCTGATCGAACAGCAAAACGCCAAGGGTGGCCTTTTGGGCTGTGAATTGGAAGCGGTCGTTGTTGACCCAGCATCCGACTGGCCACTGTTCGCCGAAAAAGCCCGCGAATTATTGACAGTGAACGAGGTCGACGTGATCTTTGGTAACTGGACGTCTGTGTCGCGCAAATCCGTGTTGCCTGTAATCGAAGAGTTGAACGGCCTGCTGTTCTACCCCGTGCAATACGAAGGCGAGGAATCGTCCAAGAACGTGTTCTACACAGGCGCTGCGCCAAACCAGCAAGCGATACCTGCCACGGATTATTTCCTTGAAGAGTTGGGCGTAGAAAAGTTTGCCCTGCTTGGCACGGACTATGTCTATCCGCGTACAACCAACAATATTCTCGAATCCTATTTGCAGGAAAAAGGTATTGCAGCTGACGACATCTTCGTGAACTACACCCCATTTGGGCAATCTGATTGGGCGACTATTGTGGCGGATGTTGTGGCGCTTGGTGAAGATGGCAAACAGGTCGGTGTGATTTCAACAATCAATGGTGACGCTAACATCGGCTTCTATAAAGAACTAGCCGCTGGGGGCATTTCTGCGGACGACATCCCAGTTGTTGCTTTCTCTGTTGGTGAAGAAGAGCTGTCCGGTTTGGACACATCCAACCTTGTCGGTCATTTGGCGGCGTGGAACTATTTCCAATCGGCTGAATCCGACGCCAACACCGATTTCATCGCCGCATGGAAAGCGTTTGCTGGTGAAGAGCGCGTGACTAACGACCCGATGGAGGCCCATTATATCGGCTTCAACATGTGGGTAAATGCTGCGACTGAAGCGGGCACAACAGACGTCGATGCGGTCCGCACCGAAATGTACGGCCAAGAGTTCCCGAACCTGACAGGCGGCACCGCAGTGATGTTGCCAAACCACCACTTGGCAAAACCGGTTCTCATCGGTGAAATCCAAGCGGACGGTCAGTTCGACATCATCAGCCAAACTACTGAGGTGCCAGGTGACGCATGGACTGATTTCTTGCCTGCTTCAGCAGTGTTGAAGTCCGATTGGAAAGACCTTGGTTGCGGTATGTACAACGTTGAAACAGAGACCTGTGTTCAGTTGACATCTAACTACTAAGCCAATGTGGCAGGCGCGCGGCTCTACCTCAGGGTCCTGCTGCGCGCCTGCCATCCCTTCATAGAAAGTTTGCTGATGCGTTCTGCACTTATTGTTTTGATGCTTGTGATCTGTAGCGCACCCGCTGCGATTGCCCAAACCCTTCAACCCATCTTACAAACCCATGCCGCCGAGATTTCTAAACCCTCACGCCGGTCGGTTGGTGAAACGCTTGATGCGATCACTCGCTCAAGTTTGCCACAAGCCACCGCGTTTCTGGAACAATGGTCAGAAAAAAAAATCTGGCAACGCGATGATGGCTTGTTCTTCATTGGGGTGGCGGATGGCAATACCCTCGCGTTGACGGATATTGATACACAAGCCAAGTCTTCCGCGCCAAAGGCTAACTACAAACAGCTCAAGCCCAATGGCGGGGTCCGTCGTTTGATCGGGACCGCGTTGGTTCAGTTCCAATTGATCGACCCTGATTTGCCGCGCCGCGAAACCGCTGTGGCCTCGATTGCCCGCCGTCCAGAGGCTGCGCAATTGGCCCCGCTCTTGGCGTCTATTGCTACAGAGACGGATCCCGCTTTAAAGGTCCGCAAAACCCAACTGGCGAATTTCTTGTCCGCGCGATTCGCTGATGAACCAGCTGACCGGATTGCCGCCATCAATAGTTTGGCCACGGATACGTCCGTGGAATCCCGCGCCGTTTTGAACCAAATCTTGTCGGTGAAGCCAGGGGTCGCGCGCACCCAACCAGTCGGCAATATCGCGGCCATTCATGATCCGATGGATGCACCAGACGCATACTATACTGCGTTGATCAACGAAGACCTCGCGCCCGCCAAACACACAACTGCCGACATGAAGCGCACGTTGAAATCCAACATTGTCGATGGGCGCATTGCAGGGTTCTCCTTGGCACAAATGAACGATCTAGAGACCCGCAAAGCCGCCTATGCCGCCTTGGCTACCGATGGTTTGGTGCCGGTATTGATCACCGAAGACTTGCGCGATGCGTCCCTCAACGATCACGTTTTCTATGACCTCTACGATGAACCCAACGCGGAAATTACAGCAGCCGCGCATAGGGTGTTGGGCTCTGTGACCTCACGCGTAGCGACTGCACAGGTCGCGGATTTGACGCTGGATGCGCTGTCTCTTGCTTCCATCTTTTTCCTTGCGGCGATCGGTCTCGCCATCACCTTTGGCGTGATGGGCGTGATCAACATGGCGCATGGTGAATTCATCATGATGGGTGCTTATACGGGCTATGTTGTGCAGCTGTTCGTGCCCAACTATACTGTGTCCTTGATTATTGCATTGCCGCTGGCCTTTGCGGTCACATTCGGCGCGGGTGTTGTGATGGAGCGGCTAGTGATCCGTCGCTTGTATCACCGTCCCTTGGAAACGCTGTTGGCGACTTTCGGGATTTCGATCGCGTTGCAACAGATCGCCAAAAACATCTTTGGTACCCAAGCCCGTCCGCTCACATCGCCCGACTGGTTAGCTGGCGCTTGGGTGTTCAATGACGTGATCCAAATAAGTTATATCCGCATCGCGATCTTCGTTCTGGCGCTGATGTTTCTTGGGCTAATCATCTACATCCTCAAACGCACAAGGTTGGGATTAGAGGTCCGCGCCGTCACGCAAAACCCTGGCATGGCGTCGTCGATGGGGATCGATCCTGACCGGATCAACATGATGACCTTCGGGCTTGGCTCCGGCATCGCAGGCATCGCGGGTGTGGCCATCGGGCTTTATGCTAAGGTCACGTCCGAGATGGGATCAGACTACATTGTGCAAAGTTTCATGACCGTGGTTGTGGGCGGCGTCGGCAACGTTTGGGGCACGCTGGCTGGGGCCGCGATGATCGGTTTTGGTCAAAAAGGGATCGAATGGTTGAACCCGTCTAACACCTTGGCCGCGCAGACTTATATGATCTTCTTCGTGATCCTTTTTATCCAATTCCGTCCCAAGGGCATTGTCGCCCAAAAGGGCCGTGCAGCAGGAGATTAATCATGCAAAATACGTTTATCGACAAAAATCCGTCCGTACTGTGGTCCCTGTTGGGCCTGTCGCTGTTTACCGTGATCGTGTCGATTTGTAGCGAAGCTGCGGGGACTGCGCTGATCTCTACTTCGTTTCTAAAGACACTGGGCAAGACGTTATGCCTGTGTCTTGTCGCCGTTGCAATGGACGTAGCTTGGGGGTATTGTGGTATCCTCAGCCTCGGGCATTTCGCGTTTTTCGGCATTGGTGGATACGCCATCGGTATGTGGCTGATGTATGACCGGACCAAAAATATTGTCGTGTCATCACTGGAAAGCAACATCTTACCCGCGACACCGGAAGAAATCACTGATGCCATTGGCAGCCAAATTTTCGGCGTTGTAGGCAGCTCTGATTTCCCGCTCATTTGGGCGTTTTCACATTCACTAACCTTGCAACTTTTGGCCGTCTTGCTGGTGCCGGGATTGCTTGCGCTTGTTTTCGGTTGGTTCGCATTTCGCAGCCGCGTCGCGGGTGTCTATCTGTCAATCTTGACACAAGCCATGACTCTCGCCCTCTCGCTTTATTTGTTCCAAAACGACACAGGACTGCGCGGCAATAACGGGCTGTCTGGCTTGCAGAATATTCCAGGGTTGGAGGCTGTGTCACAAGCAACCCTATCGTTGTGGTTCTTCTGGTCGTCGGCTTTAGCACTCGCTGCGGGTTACCTTTTGTTTGCATGGATGACATCGGGCAAATTCGGGTCGGTCATCCGCGCCATTCGCGATAACGAGGCGCGGGTGCGGTTCCTTGGCTATCACGTCGAAAGCTATAAGCTGTTCATTTTCACCGTCACTGCCATGGTCGCAGGTGTGGCGGGCGCGTTGTACTACCCCCAAGCGGGCATTATCAATCCTGCAGAAATCGCACCTATCGCGTCGATCTATCTGGCGGTTTGGGTTGCCATCGGCGGGCGCGGGCGGCTTTATGGCGCCGTGATCGGGGCGGCGGTCGTGTCGCTGATGTCGTCATGGTTCACGGGCGGGAGCGCGCCGGACATCAACCTCGGGGGCTATGTTGTCAAATGGACGGACTGGTGGTTGGTGCTACTTGGTCTAACCTTCGTCGCTGTCACCCTGTTCTTCCCCAAAGGGATCGGAGGGTTGATCGACCTGCTACCACGCAAAGGAGAGCGGACATGAGCACGCTTCTTGAAGTCTCTGGCATCTCGGTCAGTTTTGACGGGTTCAAAGCCATAAACAATCTGTCGATCAAAATCGCAGAGCCAGAACTGCGCGCAATTATCGGACCCAATGGTGCGGGCAAAACCACTTTTATGGACATTGTGACTGGCAAGACGAGGCCTGACGAAGGCTATGTGATTTGGGGCGAAAAATCGGTGTCCTTATTGGGCATGTCCGAAAGTCAAATCGCCCAAGCGGGAATCGGGCGCAAGTTTCAGAAACCAACCGTGTTCGAGGCGCAAACCGTGCGCGAGAACATCACCATGGCATTGAAGAACCCGCGCCGTCCTCTTGACCTGTTGTTCAACAAAGCCGCCGCCGACACCGAAGACCGCGTGCGTGCGATCAGCGACGACATAGGATTGACGGATGCGCTTGATCAGGTCGCGGGCGCGCTAAGTCACGGGCAAAAACAATGGTTAGAAATTGGAATGCTTTTGGCCCAAGATCCTAGACTTTTGCTTGTCGATGAACCTGCCGCAGGTATGTCGGCGGTGGAGCGTGAGCAAACCACAGACATTCTTGTGCGTGCTGCCCAGACCCGCGCCGTGGTTGTAGTCGAACATGATATGGATTTTATCCAACGACTGAATTGCAAGGTCACTGTATTACACCAAGGGGCAGTTCTGGCCGAAGGATCGCTCGACCATGTCACCCAAAACCAAGACGTCATTGACGTGTATTTAGGACGCTAAGCTATGTTGAACATTCAAAACCTGACCCTGAAATACGGGCAAAGCCAGATTCTGAACGGTGTGTCTCTGAAAGCGCAAGCGGGCGAGGTCACTGCGTTGATGGGTACCAACGGAGTCGGAAAAACCAGTCTACTTAAGGCGATTTCTGGCCGTCATCCTTATGCTGAGGGGACTGTTGTTCTCGAAGGGAAACCGCAAACGCACCTTACACCTTTTGATGCAGCCAAGGCGGGCATCGCTTATGTCCCGCAGGGGAGGGAAGTCTTTCCAATGATGACCGTCGTTGAAAATCTGGAAACTGGGTTCGCGTGTTTGGACAAGGCCGATCATGTGGTACCCGACCATATCTATGATCTATTCCCTGTCCTGAAAGAGATGTCAGACCGGCGCGGCGGCGATCTGTCTGGGGGGCAACAACAACAGCTAGCCATCGCGCGCGCGCTGATCACGCGGCCCAAAGTTTTGCTGCTCGACGAGCCGACAGAAGGGATTCAACCCAACATCATCCAACAGATCGGCCATGTTATCCGTACGCTATGTGACCAAGGCGATATGGCAATTGTGCTGGTCGAACAGTTCTTCGATTTTGCCTTTGATCTGGGTGACCAATTCACTGTGATGAAACGCGGCGAAGTGTCGTTCGCAAGCTGCGCCGATGATTTGGACAGGCAAACATTGTTCGACGCCGTCATGGTCTAGGCGGGAGGGGTGAAGCCGCCGATGCTTGCCACTAGGTCGATCACCTTTGTCGCTCCATCACCGTTTCGCAAGCTTGTGAACACAAACGGTTTGTCGCCGCGCATACGTTTTGCATCGCGTTCCATCACATCAAGCGACGCGCCCACATGTGGAGCTAAATCGGTTTTGTTGATAACCAAGATATCCGATTTTGTGATCGCGGGGCCACCCTTGCGCGGGATTTCTTCTCCTGCGGCCACGTCGATCACGTAGACGGTCACATCGGCAAGTTCAGGGCTGAAAGTGGCCGACAGATTGTCCCCACCGCTTTCTATCAAAACTATTTCCACGTCTTCGTGCTGTTCACGCATTTGCTCAATAGCCGCAAGATTGATCGACGCATCCTCGCGGATGGCGGTATGCGGACAACCTCCCGTTTCGACACCAATCACGCGATTTTGGGGTAGGATTTGCATACGCATCAACGCTTCTGCATCCTCTTGGGTGTAAATGTCGTTGGTAATGACCCCGATGGAAATTCTCGGGTGTAAAATACGTGCAATCGCAGCCGTCAACGTGGTCTTACCCGCGCCAACAGGGCCGCCGATACCAATGCGAAGGGGTCCGTTATGTGATGTCATGTGTCTAGCTCCGAAAGACGCGGGAATATTGGGTTTCGTGGCGCATGGCAGCTATGTCAGAGCCCCATGTGCAGCTGTGTAAATCATCGGCATTGGCCCCGATGCAAGTCGTGGCGATAGCGACGCAATCGGGTTTGAGTGCGACTTGTACTTTTTGTCCGTCTAACTGCCCCAACGGGACCAAGCGCATCGCGGCGGCAACAAGGTTGGCGATGAAAGCCTGCAAGTACAAAGCTGTACAAAGCTCTGGATCAAGGCCCATCGTGCGTACCACTTGACCCACTGCCACGGGATAGCACAAGCGCCCAAGCTCAATGTCCCAGACCTCTCGCACTGTGTCGCAAAACGCGGCTCCTTGGAGGTCTGTTTCCTTCAACCTTTCAACGGATGCAGCAAAGGCGCGGGCGATTGAATCGACCTCGCTTGTGTCGCCCGCATAAGTCATGTTTACCAGCACTGCATCTGATTGTGCGCTGCCAAAGTGCAAAAGGTCGTGTAACCAATCTTGCAGGCTGGCCGCGTCATAAATTGCGCCGTCATGAATCGCAGTTTCTAGCCCGTGTGAATAGGCGAATGCCCCCACCGGAAAGTTGGGAGATAGCAATTGCGTCAGTGTTAGGATGTCAGTGGTCATGCGCCGTGTGACCATGTTCGTGGCTGTGCGTGCGACCATGACCATAAGCACCGCCTTCGGGGGTGAAGGGTTCTTTGATCTGCATCACAGTTGCGCCGAGGTGTTCCAACATATGCCCAATCACGGGGTCGTCTTGTATCAACAACCGATCGGATTCGATCTGACAGGGCGTGTGGCGATTGCCGATGTGCCAAGCCAATTGTACCAGATCGCCGGTGATTTGCAGCAACGGTTCGTCAGCGGCGCTTATCTCGATAAGCCGTCCGTCCCCGAGCTCAAAGGCGTCTCCGTGATCTAGTGACGTCGTATGTGCTAAGTCGACGAGCAAGGTTTTATCTTGCACTGTCTTAAGTACCTTGCGGCGTAAAAAGCGGTCTTCATAGGTTAGAACGCAGGCGTCGATCGTCCCGGTCCAGTCGCCGAACTTCCGGATGGATTGTGAAATAAAGTCAACCATCAGAACATGAAATACCGTTGGGCCATCGGCAATACGCTGGCAGGTTCACAGGTGAGCAATTCGCCGTCCGCGCGTACTTCGTAGGTCTCGGGGTTCACCTCCATGTGGGGCGTCGCGGTGTTGTGGATCAGATCGGACTTTCCGATGTTGCGCGTGTTTTGCACCGCCACGGTTTGCTTGGCCAGTCCAAGCTTGTCGCCGATGCCGTCCGCCTGTGCAGCCTGAGACACAAAGCACACAGCGGACTGTTCCACGGATCGTCCGAAAGCGCCGAACATGGGGCGCGAATAGACGGGCTGTGGCGTGGGTATCGACGCATTTGGGTCACCCATCTGCGCGCAAACAATCGTGCCTGCCATTAACACTATTTCAGGCTTCACGCCAAAGAACGCGGGGTTCCACAGTACAAGATCGGCGCGTTTGCCTTCGGTGATGCTTCCAATTTCGTGGCTTATCCCATGGGCAATCGCGGGGTTGATCGTGTATTTTGCAATGTAACGGCGCACACGAAAATTGTCGTTCTCGCCAGTTTCCTCTGTCAAGCGCCCGCGCTGTTTCTTCATCTTATCTGCCGTCTGCCATGTGCGGATCAACACTTCACCCACGCGCCCCATCGCCTGACTATCGGACGCTATGATCGAGAACGCGCCTATGTCGTGCAGGATATCTTCGGCGGCGATGGTCTCGCGGCGGATGCGGCTTTCGGCAAAGGCCACGTCTTCGGGAATGGATTTGTCCAAGTGGTGGCAGACCATCAGCATATCCAGATGTTCCTCGAGCGTGTTGACTGTATAGGGGCGCGTCGGGTTGGTCGAAGCAGGCAACACATTTGCGTCACCACAGATTTTGATGATATCAGGGGCGTGTCCGCCACCTGCTCCTTCGGTGTGAAACGCGTGGATGGTACGACCCTGCACAGCGGCCATGGTATTTTCCACGAAGCCCGACTCATTCAGCGTATCGGTGTGGATCATCACCTGCACATCCATGTCGTCGGCAACGGACAGGCAGCAATCAATCGCCGCAGGGGTGGTGCCCCAGTCCTCATGCAGCTTCAGCGCACAGGCTCCACCATTAACCATCTCGACCAAAGCGTCAGGCTGGCTGGCGTTTCCTTTTCCTGCGAATGCAAGATTCATCGGAAAAGCATCGGCAGCTTGCAACATGCGACCAATGTGCCAAGGACCCGGCGTACAGGTTGTGGCCAAAGTGCCATGTGCGGGCCCCGTGCCGCCGCCTAGCATCGTGGTCAACCCAGAGTGTAGCGCGTCTTCAATCTGTTGCGGGCAAATGAAGTGGATATGGCTATCGAATCCACCTGCGGTCAGGATACGTCCTTCGCCCGCGATGACTTCGGTTCCGGGTCCAATGATGATGTCCACACTGGGTTGCGTATCGGGGTTCCCTGCTTTTCCAATCTTGTGAATGCGTCCACCGCGCAGGCCGACGTCAGCTTTGTAGATACCGCTATGATCGATGATCAAAGCATTGGTGATCACAGTATCAACTGCCCCCTTAGCGCGGGTTTCTTGGGACTGCCCCATGCCGTCACGAATGACTTTACCGCCGCCAAACTTCACTTCTTCGCCATAGGAGGTGAGGTCTTTTTCGACCTCGATAATCAGGTCTGTATCCGCAAGTCGCAGGCGATCTCCTGTAGTTGGTCCATACATCGCAGCATATTCTGCGCGGTTGATTTCTACAGGCATTATAGATCTCCCATAATCTGTTGATTAAATCCAAAGACACGGCGATCACCAGAGATTGGTACCAATTGCACCTCGCGTCGCTGGCCTGGCTCGAAGCGAACAGCGGTGCCAGCGGCGATGTCCAAACGCATTCCAAGTCCTGCGTTACGATCGAAATCCAGAGCTTGGTTCGCCTCACCAAAGTGATAATGGCTGCCGACCTGAATTGGGCGATCACCCGTGTTGGCCACCACTAACTTAATCGGGTTGGTGGTGGCGTTCAAAGTAATGTTGCCTTTGGCGGGAAACAGCTCTCCCGGGATCATGATAAGCGCCGCGCAATCAAAACAGCCAGCCCAATGGCAACCAAACCCGCAAGCACCGGCTGACCAGCCTGCGCATGTGAATGAAACTGCATATACGGATGGGGAAATGCGGGGGCTGCGGTCACTGCAAGCATAATAGACAAAGTGGTTTTCATGACAGGGGTCCTTTAGCGAATGGGGTTGTGAACTGTGACGAGCTTGGTGCCGTCAGGAAAAGTTGCTTCGACCTGCACGTCGTGGATCATTTCAGAAATGCTATCCATGCATTGGTCGCGCGTGACAACATGGGCACCCGCCTGCATCATATCTGCAACCGAGCGACCATCGCGTGCGCCCTCAACCACAGCATCGGTGATAAGCGCAATTGCTTCTGGGTAATTGAGCTTCACTCCACGTGCCAAACGCTTGCGCGCAACTTCGGCGGCCATGGCGATTAGCAGTTTGTCTTTCTCTCGCGGCGTCAGTTGCATTGGTCAAAGTCTCCAGTTTTTAGGTACGGCATTGTTGGTTAGGTGGGTCAGGATTGGGAAAAGGGCACAGCGCAGGTCATAGCTGTCGGCAGCAAAGATGCGAGCCACAAGGACGGTGTCGGACAAAAGGCTCACGCCTGCGTTTGATGGCAAAAGATCACGCAATCTCTCCAGAGAGACCTTCGCATTGGGATCGACGAGCACGATGTTTGCAACGGCATGCGCACCGTTTGCGACGGCAGGGCGTACCAGTGACGCCGCGATATCACCTTTCAGCTTGAAACGGTCGAGATAGATCGGCTGTCCGTCGCGGGTGATTGTGACACGGTCATCGAGAGCGCCGGAATGCAAGGTTTCGCCTGATGCTTTGCGTCCGAAAACCAATGGCTCAACCAACAGAAATTTGGCCGATCCATGCAGATCAACATCAATGCTGCGGCGCAATCTTGCACCATCAAACATAATTGTTTCCTGCGGCAACCAATAAAGCTGTGCATTTTGTTCAACGCATAGCATGGTTTCTATAGTACCTGTAGCAGATGCTGTCGCACGATAGATCCGTTCAGCAGCTTGAGTTGTGACACTGAGGTGTGCGTGTTCATGGGCAGTTATTTGCGTGATGAACTTATCGCCACCTGTGACGCCGCCAGCGGTATTTATGATCACCGCTTCGACATTCCCACCAATGGGCCGCGGAAAAATTACACGATATGATCCTTGCTGGCGCAAGTTCCGAAGTCTTGTGACATCCCCACGAGCGCGCTGCGTACTGATTACCAGTTGTCCGCGGGCGCGCTGAAGATTGGCCGATGGTGGAGTGGCAAGATAGGAGTTCAAGGGCACCTCTTTGACTCAAGACG
>Ga0206127_1005157_pt1 | contig 11114 bp, 10 predicted proteins | sample Helgoland_Spring_6_FD_148646 | JGI IMG/M metagenome (GOLD analysis project Ga0206127, IMG submission 148646) | Pelagic subsurface seawater microbial communities from Kabeltonne, Helgoland, North Sea - Helgoland_Spring_Bloom_20160419_1 | ecosystem: Environmental > Aquatic > Marine > Epipelagic ...
GTCATATCATCCCATTGCCTACGACTCCGCTTTTCTTTATTTGAGCGACAAGGACGGAGTTGTTCATCAGGTCAATCGATCCAATGGTGATGTAGAATGGTCTCAAAAAGCGTTAAGGTTGTTTTCTACGTCAGCACCGGCTTCAATAGGTCCTTACGTGTTGGTTGCCGATGGTGATGGATCTTTATTCGTATTACGTAAAAGCGACGGTTCGTTGGTTGGCAAACACGGTCTAGGTGCTCGCAATATTATTGGAGAGCCTATTGTCGATGGCGACACAGCGTATTTTATGGACAGCGATGGTGCTTTACGCTCGCTGAACGTGCTAAGCGGTTCTTGATAGTCTTCTATTAGCTCTATTATTTTGCGGCAGCGACGGTTTGCTAGCCGTTTTGAAATAACTCACACTTTGCAGTTAAGGCGGCGTTTGCGCGCTAAAAAACATGGACGAGCCGAAAGTTACATTAGTCGCTGAGCCTGAAGCTCAGTTCGCGAAACCCATTATCTCGATAGTGGGTCGGCCTAACGTGGGGAAATCTACGTTGTATAACCGTTTAACGCGCAGTCGAGATGCGATCGTCGATGATCGACCAGGAGTAACCCGCGATCGCATGGTCGGCATAGGTAGAATCGGTCCCGGCGACTACTGGATTGTAGATACGGGTGGAATCGAAGCCGATAAGGATGAGCTACATGTTCTTATGCGTGATCAGGTTGACCACGCTCTGCAAGACAGCGATGCCGTAATTTTTATTGTTGACGGCCGCGATGGTGCTACGCCCGATGATTTTGAAATCGCAAAACAGTTACGTGTACACGAGGGTATTGAGGTCTACTTGGCCGTAAATAAAGCCGAAGGTTTAGAAGCGGGCGTAATTGGCTCAGACTTCTATCAGCTTGGTTTGGGAGACCCACACATTATCTCCGGCAAGAATGGGGATGGTGTCTTCAGAATGATGAATAAGGTTTTCGAAGCGGCGATCAGTCAGTCTCGAAGCCTTGAAGCATCCTCGACGTATGAAATCCCAGCAGGCGTTCCTAAGATGGCTATTGTTGGTCGCCCGAATGTCGGTAAATCGACGCTGGTAAATACGCTAGTCGGAAAAGACCGAGTCGTGGTGTACGACATGCCTGGGACTACCCGCGACAGTATTTTTGTACCTTTTAAGCGTAAAGGCAAAGAATACGTCTTAATTGACACAGCGGGAATGCGCAAGAAGTCTCGTATAGATGATCGAGTTGAACGTTTCTCCGTAATGAAAACCCTCCGTGCAGTTGAAATGGCGCAAGTGGTTGCCGTAGTGCTTGATGCGCGTGATGGTGTGGTTGATCAGGATAATCGGCTGCTTAATTTGGTGTTCGAGAGCGGACGCTCATTGATGATTTTGGTCAATAAGTGGGACGGCATGACTGAGTATGAGAAGACTCAAGTTAAAAAGCAAATTGACCGCAAGTTTAGTCATATGGGCAATTTGCCGGTCGAATTTATTTCTGCAAAATTCAAGAAAGGTACAAACCGAATCATGCCGTACATCGACGAGCTTTATGCGAGTGCGATGACCGATATGGGTACTGGAACAATTAACCGTATTATTAAGGAAGCGGCTGAAAAGCGAAACCCGCCAATGGTCGGTAACTTTAGAATTAAATTGAAGTTCGGTCATCAAGGCGGAATGAATCCGCCTCATGTCATAATTCATGGTAATCAGCTGGATAAACTGCCACTGACCTATCAACGTTATCTGTCAAATACATTTGAGAAAGCGTTTAAGATGGTGGGCACAAAAGTACGCTTAACGTTTAAAACATCTGATAACCCGTTTCACGATAAAGATGTGGTCAGTCGTAAGCACCATAAAAATCGACGATAGGCTACTTCTTAGTAGTGAGGTTCTTTTTACGCCGAGGCTCTCTATGGGCTGAGGCTCTCTATGGGCTGAGGCTCTCTATGGGCTGAGGCTCTCAAGAATGTGTTTTTTAATTCGTGGGGCTTGTCGCCACGGTAAAAAGTGTCCTTCATCCTCGATTACTTCAATGGTAAGTTGACCAAAAGTGTTAGCCCATGCAGTTCGTACATAAGCCGCATTCTTTGGCGAAACTAGTTTGTCGCGTGCTCCCTGAACCAATATAAGTCGAGTGGTGACGCTGGTCTCTTTTAGCCGCTCGTCTTGGCGCATCAATTCATTGTGCAAGCGTAGGATTTCAATATTACTATTGCGTAAATCATCACCCAGTAACATATTGACCAGACTGAACTTTGCGAAGCGGTTAAACCAACGAGGCTTTCCTAATTTGGGTTCTAATGAGCCAGCTAAGAGCACAATAGCGTTAACGGAGTAGCCTGCACGTATCGCATTCAGCATAATCGTGGGGGCGATAGAAGCCCCTAGCGAGTGGCCAACTATCGTCCAATGTTTGTCAGGGTAGTGCTGCATGATTGTTAAAGCTGCACGTGCTTGATATTCAAACTGTCCGAGTAAATCGTAGCCTAGAGTCGATTGCCCCCAGCCCGGTCGATCGTAACTCAGTACTAGATTGTCCTTGGCGAGATCATCGTCCTGCAAATAGTCGGAAAATGCATGCCAGTCCCCAGGAGACCCATGTACGAATAAAATCGCAGAAGTGCTGTTAATGTTGCCGCTTTGAGCAAGGTTTAATGAGTTGTTCGAGTCGCCGTTAGATTCTTCCAGTGTCAGCATCTTTACGCGCGAAAAATGTTCTGAGGTCGCCTGCTTATGTTCTCCAGTTGCGTGCATATCTGCTACAGCTAATGCCGGCAAAGCGATCAAACTAGTGATGAGCAAAACAAGCAGCCATGATGCCTTCATCGGGGTGCGATTAACATCCACAAACGCACATAACTTCACTCAGCACTCTGCCATTCAAGCAGAAGCGAAGGCGAAATGATTGCACCATTAAGGCTAACCCACCAATACAGATCTGGCTGCGGGTAGTTGGTGTCGCCCTGGCTTGGTGTGAGCTCGGCTATGGGTTGACCCTGATCAACGCCAGAGCCCAGAGTGACATTGGCTTCCCCTTGAAAAGAGAATAGCGAATACGTAGACCGCCCATGGTCCAATATTAACGTCCACGTTTCGTCTTCGCTGTATATGAGATTGGCAACAATGGCCTGACTCGGCGCAAGCAAGGTTGTGTCGTTGCGAACCTGACCTCCCAATGCCGTTGCTTCTCTTGGTGTGGATCTAGACCGTTCAACGAGCGTTTCGATCGATTCGGTTAAGTTTGAGTTCGGCAATGAGAACGGAAGTTTAGATTCACTTGAGTTCTCAAAATCTATGGCCGACAAATTTCTAGGCCAAACGACTGTTGGTCGTGCAGGCTGCCGATCCTCAAAAAAGGTATCGTCTTCGCCAAAATCTCGTCGGTTTTTTTCTTCTACTGCAAATGGAATAGACAGCGCTTGGGCGTCCTCATCATCGTAACGAAAGTAAATTAGATAATCACCTGAGCGTACGTTCTGGTCTATCGCAACAACAACCAGCCACTCATTGGTGCGATCAATGATCAGCAAGTTCTGAGTACCAAATCGCGCAATTGGAAGGTTCGAATTCAACTTCGGCACGGTAAAGGTCAAAAGACTGTTGGACGTGGCGGATAGATTCAACTGCTGTGTATCAAATCTAGCGCCAATGGGCGCTTCTAAAGCATCATTTTCGCCTTCCTTAATGCTAGAGTCTTCAACCGCACTAGAGTCTTCAACCGCACTAGAGTCTTCAACCGCACTAGAGTCTTCAACCGCACTAGAGTCTTCAACTGCAAAAGAGTCCTCTGTCGCAGTGGCCGGTGCCTCTTGAGCAAAAACGAAACCAATCAGGCTCGTCATAGTCAAAACTATGACGCACCACGCTTTGAGTAATTCGCGAGTAATGGAATAGGGGGGCTGGTTTAGTTTCATTACTCTGAAATTTCTTTTACATCACATTCTAAGCGGCCTTCACCAAGTTGTATCGAGATGGTTGTACCGATCAAGTTGAAAGATGCTTTGCGCACAATTTCATTGTGCTCGTCTCGGGTTATTGAGTACCCGCGTTCTAGTGTCGCTAAAGGATTGACTACATTGAGGCTTTCACTGATATTGCTAAGTTGGTCATTACGTCGTTGCGTTTGATCGTGAACGGCCTTGAGTAAGCTGCTACCTGCACGATTTAAATCCGATCGGCGCAGTGTCACGCGTTCGCTAATAAGTTGCGGGTTGAGTCTTCGGCCAAGCTGTTGGAGGTTTTGCTTACGTTGTGAGGAGACTTGCTGCATGTTCCGACTCATTATTTGCGCAAGTGCTTGCAGCTGCTGGCGATTGTTCTCGATCTTTGTTGAAGGGTGGATCAACCGGTATTGCATAGCGTCAACCATTTGAGCATGAGTTTCAATTCTTCTTACGGTCTGGCGAACTGCGCGTTGCCGTATCGAAAATAATTTTTGCATTAGGTTGTCTACATCTGGCGCAACCAACTCAGCTGCAGCGGTAGGTGTAGGTGCGCGTAGATCAGCGACGAAATCCGCAATCGTAAAATCAACTTCGTGACCTACAGCGCTGATAATGGGTATTTTTGATTCTGAGATGGTGTGCGCAAGTGTTTCGTCATTGAACCCCCACAGGTCTTCTAAGGAACCGCCACCGCGAGCGAGAATTATGACATCTGAAACCTGTGCTTGGTTTGCTAGTTTTATGGCGTCTACCAATTGTGGTGCAGCGTTGTCACCCTGCACCAATGAAGGATAAAGGGTGACGGGAATACCCGGGCAACGTCTCTTAAGTGTTGTGATTATGTCCTGTAGCGCCGCCGCCGATGCTGAACTGACGATTCCGATATTTTTGGGGTATTCTGGAAGACTCTTTTTGTTTGCTCGATCGAATAGACCGAGCTCCAAAAGTTTTTGTTTAAGTAGCTCAAAGGCTTTATTTAATTCTCCTTCGCCTGCTTTCTCCATACTCTGGGCTATGCATTGAAGGTCGCCCCGTGCGGTATAAACGGACAACTTCCCTCGAATTTTAACTTTTTCGCCTACTGAGGGAGAGAACGGCAGTCGCTGTGCTTGGTTTCGAAACATTGCGCACCGGATTTGCGCTTCGTCATCCTTAATAGTGAAATAAATGTGGCCAGATGCCGGTTTACTCAGTGTTGAAAGCTCACCTTCGATCCAGACCGATGCGTACGACATCTCCAAAAGATTACGCATCTCATTGGCAAGTTCGCTAACGCGGTATATTCGAGGATTCTGATTCATGAGGTCGCTTTAAATCGGCAAGAGGTGAGTGTACCGACTTTTTGGGTAATGTGCTGTGCTGAGGTTGGTCGCAGCGCTTTTTTTTTCGCTTTGTAGGGTGTAAACATGGTCGATCTGACAAGGCTCGGCTATAATCACCTCGCGGCGACGGTAAGTCTCCATTGTGGCGATAGCTTGTGAACCCGGTCAGGCCTGGAAGGGAGCAGCCGCAACATGCGATTCGGGTGCAGTGATCAGGTTTATCGTCGTCGTTTTCCCCCTCTAATTGATCGGTTGAGAGTTAGTTCTGACAGTATTAAGAATTGGTTCTGACAGTATTAAGAGTTGGTTCTGACAGTACTGGGGATAGTTTGTTGAATTCAGAGATTAGACGTCAGTTAGCAATCTTATAGTAATGTTGGGCTGTTGCTTTTAGTTTTAGCCGATACAGTGCACCATTGCCCTTCTAAATCGTAAAACGCAAAGAAAACGCATAAACGTATGGCTTATCTAGCTCTTGCCCGAAAATGGCGCCCCAAATCCTTTTCTGAAGTAGTGGGACAAGAGCATGTGGTGAAGGCTCTCGGTAACGCCCTAAACGCTCAGAAAGTCCATCATGCTTTATTGTTTACGGGCACGCGAGGCGTCGGTAAAACAACGCTGGCGCGGATCTTTGCAAAATCGCTTAACTGTGAACAAGGAATGTCTGCACAGCCATGCCAAGAGTGCGCAACGTGCTTGGCTGTGGACGAAGGCCGCTTCGTAGATTTAATTGAAGTGGATGCCGCTTCTCGCACTAAAGTTGATGATACTCGTGAGCTTTTGGAAAACGTCCAGTACGCACCTACGTCTGGTCGCTATAAAGTTTATCTGATCGACGAAGTACACATGCTCTCTGGCCACAGTTTTAATGCTTTGCTTAAAACTCTTGAGGAGCCACCAGAGCACGTGAAGTTTTTGTTTGCGACGACCGATCCGCAAAAATTACCTATTACCGTTGTGTCGCGCTGTCTGCAATTTAGTTTGCGCGCTATGCGCCCAGAGCAAGTTGAAAATCAACTAATGAGCATCTTGGGCAAAGAAGACCTACCTTTTGATCCGCCGGCGCTAAGGTTGTTGGCAAAGGCTGCTGATGGCAGTATGCGTGATGGGCTGAGTTTATTAGACCAAGCCATCGCTCAGGGCGATGGTGAGGTACGCGAAGACGACGTGCGTCAAATGCTCGGTAGTATTCAGAGTACCCATATTGTTGATTTGCTGAATGCACTAGTGGGTAAAAACCTCAATTCAGCTCTTGAAGTCAGCAAGGCAATGCAGCTTGCTTCGGTAGATTATGAGGATGCACTTGACGAATTGATGGTCGCTATTTACAACATCGCTTTGCAGCAAACATCTCAACAAATAGTGGGTGCTGATGATGCTGTAAATGCGGCTGTAGAAGCCGCAGCAAGCAATCTCAGTGCTGAAGAAGTGCAGCTCTTCTATCAGATCGGTTTGCATGCCAAACGCGACATAAAATGGGCTCCTTCCGCTAAAGTCGGTTTTGATATCGCGTTGCTGCGAATGTTCGCTTTTACGCCCTTCAGTGGTGGAGGGCAGAGCAACCAATCTCAGGCTCTGCAAGCAGATACTAACGCTGCACCACAAGTCGCTCCACAAGCCACTCCACAAGTCGCTCCACAAGCCGCTCCACAAGCCGCTCCACAAGCTGCTCCACAAGCTGCTCCACAAGCTGCTCCACAAGCTGCTCCACAAGCCGCTCAACCTAGCATTGTCGCGGTGCAACTTGCGGGCAATAATGAATGGGGCGAATTGGTAGAGCAGTCGCGATTAGTCGGCATGGCCAAAGAGTTGGCAATGCATTCTGCCTGCGAGAAACTAGGCGATGACGAGATCGTTTTATCGCTCGCGCCTAAAAACAAACACGTCTTTATGGATGCTCGCTTCGCTGATTTAAAGGAGGCAATGACCGAGCTGTTTAAACGTCCAATGGATATCAAGATTGAGTTTGAAGATAGTGATCGCGAAACGCCAGCAGAATGTTTAGCGCGTTTAGGAGTCCAACAACTTGAAGAGACTAAAGAGAGTTTGCAGCAAGAACCTGGGTTACAGGCGGTGATGAGCGAGTTTGGCGCGCGCATTGATGATAACTCTATTGAACCTTACAGCAACAATCAGCGAGACTCTGGCGACCAATAAGCACGCCTATTGACTCTTTTACGATAGCGATCGAGAGGTATTGCTAATTACTCAACCCATTACTATTAACTTCAATATAGTATTAACCCAAATATAGATTTTTAGGAGTGAAATACCATGAAAGGTGGACTCGGAAATATCATGAAGCAGGCGCAAGCCATGCAAGAGAACATGCAAAAGGCTCAAGCCGAACTTGCTGCTATCGAGGTTGTTGGTGAAGCCGGCGGTGGTTTAGTGAAGCTCACCATGACATGTCGTCATGACGTGCGTCGAGTTGATATAGATCCTAGCTTGATGGGTGACCCTGAAGATCGAGAAATGTTAGAGGACCTAATTGCGGCGGCCATGAATGATGCCGTACGCCGAGTCGAAAAAACTACAGAGGAAAAAATGGGTGGCCTAGCGGGCGGCTTAAATATTCCCGGCATGAAAATGCCGTTCTGATTACTTAGATGTCGACGTCAAAAGCAATAGAAGCACTCAAGGATGCGCTAAAAGCGCTTCCTGGAGTGGGCCCCAAGAATGCTCAACGCATGGCTTTTCATTTAATGGAGCGTGACCGCGAAGGCGCACAAGCTATCGCTGAGTCACTGCAGTACGCGTTGAAGAACGTCATAACTTGTGCACGTTGCAATACTTTTTGTGAAGGGCAATTGTGCGAAATTTGCTCGTCTTCTAAGCGCGATGCCGCCACTTTATGTGTGGTAGAAACGCCTGCCGACTTGGAAGCGATTGAGCAAGGCGGTAGTTACAAGGGGCTGTACTTTGTATTAATGGGGCGATTATCTCCATTAGAGGGAGTGGGGCCAGAGAAGCTTGCCTTTTCACTCCTGAGTCGAACTGTTGCCGAATACGCGCCTGCCGAGGTAATTATTGCCACCAACATTACGGCTGAAGGCGAAACAACCGCTGAATATGTACAACAATTGCTCAGCCCTTCAGGCGTAAAAATCACTCGCCTTGCGCGCGGGGTGCCGGTGGGCGGCGAACTTGAATATATGGACCAGAGAACCCTTGCAGCAGCGTTTAAAGATCGGCGCAGCGCCGACTAAAAAGCGCTTAATGCTCGGTTATTGAACTTATCTTTCGCCCTTAAACGCTTTATCCTAACTCTTTAATTAACCTACAATTCTTATACCTAATTCAAACGGAGTTTGATTTGCCACAACAATACGACGCATTTGTCTGGATGGATTTAGAAATGACTGGCCTAGAGCCAGAGCATGATCGAATCATCGAAATGGCAACCATCATTACTGACCCTGACTTGCGGATTATTGCAGAAGGGCCAGTTATCGTCATTCATCAAGAACAAAGCTTGTTGGATGACATGGATGAATGGAATACTCGAACGCACACCAAGACGGGTTTAACCACAAAGGTCAAGCTGTCGAGAGTGACTGAGCGCCAGGCAGAAATAGAAACATTGGATTTTATTCAACGGTTTACGTTTAAAAACCGCGCACCTTTGTGTGGAAACTCTATTTGCCAAGACCGCCGTTTTCTTTACAAGTACATGCCTGAGCTCAGTGAGTGGTTGCACTATCGCAATATCGATGTCAGCTCGTTTAAAGAAGTCAGTAAGTACTGGGCGCCTCAAATGACGGCCAACTTTAATAAGCGCGCGTCACATCAAGCGTTAGACGATATTAAGGAGTCTATAGAAGAGATGCGTCACTATCGAGACCACTTTGTGATTGACGAGAGCAGCGACTACTAGTTAGCGTCTATTTAGTTGAACTGTTCGTTAAGCTAACGAATAGTTCTACGACACACCGAGGAGACTATGGATCACTTTGATTCTTTGCAAGAAAAACAAATAGAGTTTATTCAAAAGCAAAAGCTGTACTTTATAGGTACCGCTGGCGCTGAAGGCCGCGTCAATGTATCTCCTAAAGGCTTAGACTCTCTGCGAGTAAAAGATGCCAATACCGTACGGTGGCTGAACCTTACTGGCAGTGGTAACGAAACAGCGGCACATGTTTTAGAAAATCAGCGCATGACGATTATGTTTTGCTCATTCGATAAGCAACCGTTGATCTTAAGACTTTATGGGCAAGCAGTAATGATCTCGACGGATGATCCGCATTGGGACGAAGCCATGGCAGACTTTAATGACCATCCCGGTGCACGACAAGTGTTTGAGCTCAATGTGGATTTGGTGCAAACATCATGCGGTTACGCAGTGCCTTTTTATGAGTTTACCGGTGAGCGAGAGACGTTAGATAAGTGGACAGCCAATAAAGACAAAAAGGGTCTTGCCGAGTATCAACAAGCAAAGAACCGTTTGAGCTTAGACAACAAGCCAACCGGGTTGCCTCCGGCCAAGTAGCTCTTTTTTAGGGTTAGGCTTTGCGGTTTTAGAGCTCGCTTTGAGCAAGCGCCCAATCAATATGCTCTGTTACTAGCTCGCTCGCTGTGGAGCGCTTCTTGTTAAGGCTGTTAATCATTTGGCTGCGCTCATCACTGCTAATGGTTTTACTTCGTAGTGCATTGCCCATCGACGTCGCAATGTTGCGCTGCCAACGTTCATGACCAATACGCCTGATGGGACTGCCTTCAGTTTCTTTTAAGAACTTCTCTTCGCTCCAACTAAACAACTCTAATAATTCTCGATCCGTAACGTTTTTACGCGGTGAGAAGTCATTGACGCGAGCGGTTTGTGCAAATTTATTCCATGGGCATACGAGCTGGCAGTCGTCGCAACCATAAACGCGGTTGCCAATCAGTGGGCGTAACTTTTCGGGTATCGCGTCCTTTAGCTCAATGGTCAGATACGAGATGCACAGGCGGGCATCGACCTGGTACGGCCCCACTATGGCGTTAGTCGGACAATCAACGATACATTGGGAACAGCTACCGCAATGGTTAGTTGCTGGTTTATCAACGGGCAACGGCAGGTCTGTGTAAATTTCGCCTAGAAAAAACCACGAGCCACTTTTTGAGTTAATGACGTTAGTGTGCTTTCCGATCCAACCCAAACCAGATTTTTCGGCAATGGCTTTTTCCATTACAGGGGCGCTGTCGGTAAATACTCTATAACCAAATTCGCCAACTTGGTCTTGTATGCGAAGTGCAAGCTTTTGCAGTCGCGCTCGGATAACTTTATGGTAATCACGGCCTAATGCATATCGAGATACATAGGCTGTGCGGCCTTGCTTTAGAACATCAAGTGATTGTTCAATGTTTTCAGGCGCATAGTCCATACGAACACTGATAACGCGAGTTGTACCTTCTACAAGGAGTTCAGGGCGAGTGCGTTTTCTTCCGTGCTTGAACATATAGTCCATGTCACCTTGAAACCCTTTGTCGATCCAAGCATCCAGAAAAACTTCATGTTGCTGTAGGTCGGTATTGCAAACGCCTAGCTGATCAAATCCTAACTCTGCCGCCCAGCTCTTGATGCGCTCGGCGAGGCTTTGCAAATCCTTAGATTGCAATTCATTATGTTTATTTGCGTGTAACTTGCTCCCTGTCATAATAGCCGCATCTTAAACTAATTAAGCGTTTACGTAAGTATAGATGTTAATGAGTAATTCAGAAATTATCGTCGTTACACTTGAAGAAACCTTAGAAGCCGCTGCAAAATTCGCGTCGGCCTCAACGTGGCCTGCGTGTATCTATTTACAGGGTGATTTGGGTTCAGGAAAAACAAGCTTCTGCCAAGGTTTAATCGCCGCTCTCGGTAA
>Ga0206127_1005163_pt1 | contig 11108 bp, 14 predicted proteins | sample Helgoland_Spring_6_FD_148646 | JGI IMG/M metagenome (GOLD analysis project Ga0206127, IMG submission 148646) | Pelagic subsurface seawater microbial communities from Kabeltonne, Helgoland, North Sea - Helgoland_Spring_Bloom_20160419_1 | ecosystem: Environmental > Aquatic > Marine > Epipelagic ...
GCATGTTTTTCGTTGTGATAATGCGATGCGGCAGCATTTTATTTCTAAAAGCAGAGTAGTAAATGAGCCAAGTAAGGCCAATGTAAATTCTCTTCAAAGTGCGGAAGTGGGCCTGCTCGATTGCCATGAATATGACAAGTTCAGAAAAAGTTTGATTAGCCTTGGATTAAACGAAAATGACTTATCGGAGATGGGCCTCAAGGCCATTGAAAGTTCAAGAACAGACTTAAGCATTTTGGTGAAACAACATGAAATACGTTATTAGGACCCTTGCATTATTAGTGTTTGTTTTGTCTGGAAGCCAGCTGTTTGCAGACTATCTCTCAAACCAGTTGAGATTAGCAGCTGTTACAAACGGGTATCGGATTCCTAGTGAAGTAAATTTTCTTTTCGATGATGATAAGGCCAATTTAGGCGAAATATTTTTTAATTCGAAGGAACTAAGTCTTAATGGGAATACAAGCTGTAGCAGCTGCCACTTAGATAAGTTTTCTAGTGCTGACGGAATTCCTAATGCGATTGGTGTGGGTGGCGAAGGTGAAGGCTTTCACCGCTTGAGTGGTGTCGGAGCATTAGTTCCGCGGAATACACTGCCGTTATGGGGCCGCGCATCAACAGATTTTGCTACCTTTTTTTGGGATGGTAAAGTGGAGAACGCAAATGGCTCGATCAAAAGCCAATTTGGATCTGATGCTCCGTCCGACGATGCATTGACGGTAGCTATACATCTGCCGTTTCTTGAAATTCGTGAAATGGTTGTCGACAATGATTTCGTTAATCAAAATTTGAAAACTGAAACAGTGAACTCAGCTTTAGATTTACAAACAATTTTGCTCGACCGCGTTAAATCTGAACTTAAGTTAGGGCCAAAGTTGAAGGCTGCCTTTTCTGTTGGTGATGATGAAATCAGTTTTCTCCACATAGCGGAGAGTATAAAGCACTTTTTTGCCAAAAAATTTGCTCTCAGGCCTTCTCGATTTTCTAAATTTATCGAAACGAAATTAGACCTTTCTGAGAGTGAAGTGCAAGGTGGCCTGACGTTTTATGGCAAGGGAATGTGTAGTGCTTGCCATGGCGGCGCACATTTTACTGATTTTGATTATCACACCATTTTATACCCTCAGGCAGGGCCGGGAAAAAATGGTTTTGGTAGCGATTACGGGCGGTTTAATTTTACCTTAAATTTTGACGATTTTAATAAATTCAGAACGCCTCCACTACATAATGTCGTGAAAACTTCACCTTATGGCCATTCTGGAAGTGTATTTGATTTAAAGTCTGCCATTAGAGGGCATTATGATCCCTTTACCCTTTATGATTTTTCAGCAATGTCAGATTTACAACGGCGAGAACTTTACCAAAGAGCTGTCAGTATTTCAGGCTCTCAGCCTGTTCCGTCGGCGTTGTCAGAAGAAGAAATAAACGAATTAATTGAATTTTTGGGTGCATTGTCTTTTTAAATGAAAACCGTAAAGCGTTTGTGCCAAGGTGACTTAATGTTACTTGCGGTTCGGTCTGCCGTTATTTTGAATAAGCCTTTCACAGTGGGCATGTATGATAACAGCCGATAGTTCCATAGATGCGAAAACACATTTTCAATCTTGATAAATATTTTCCTATTGGCCCCAACAAAACTCTCGGGCAGTGCCTTCGCTTGCCATATAGTCTTCTATATAAAGTCGTCCCGCATCATCACCGTTTTCATCCAAAAAGTCAGTAAACCCATATGAATTTAAATCACCAAATATAAGATCGTCCTCGTAAGTAGCGGAATACCCGCCGTACACCTCAGCGAGTGTATAACCCATATTAGTTGCAATAATAATGCGGTCGCTCGAGCCGTCGCCGTCGCATTCATAATGATCAACGATCACTTTACCCCAAACCTCTGCTTTAATAGGCAGGGTGTTTAAGAGGATTAGTAAAGTAGCTAAGGCTAATCTAAATTTTGTTTTCTTCATTCAGTTAAAACTCCTGCTTCGAGCAACTCCTCGCGGGAAGGTTCCCACATATCATAGCTACTAGTTGAATAAATTTTCAAAATGAAACCGATATCCACATCGCGGCTGCGCATAAATTTAATACCTTCTAACATGTCTTGCATCGCTACATCGTAAATCATTGTAACGTAGTCAAACTCATCTTCCCACTTCTCTTCGACACGGTTTGCCTCATAGAGACGCTTTTCTCTTTCTTTAACTATCCAAGGACGATGAAAGCCGAGCGTGCCACCCGGCGCTAAAATGCGAGATTTGCCACCAAGAAATATTCTAGCACAGGCACTGGCACACTCACCGAATGCTTCCGTGTTAATACCGTGTTCTACCAAATAAGCTGAAATCGCCCTGCCTGCTGGGCCATAACCACCGGGGCCTGTTACCCGCAAAGTGTTTATCTCTGGATGATCGAACAGATAACTCATGACCTCTGTTCCATCGTATTCATCGAGTTTGCCATTAAATTCATAGCCCGGCGCAGCGACGGTCATATCAAGGGTAAGTGTATCACCTTCGATTGTGTAGCGGCTCTGTGCCGTTAGCGTGGAGGTGTGTAGGCCGAGGGATAAGAGGCAAAATAGAAAAGTTGGTTTCATTTGCGTTCAACACGAAATGCCGTTGGAGTTTGTGTCCAATTTTTTTTACCCTTCTGCTTCATCCAATAACCTCATCCAAGCCTTCATTTCGCGGAACTTCTCAGCTCTAATCTGGCGCTTCTTTAGCGTCTCCCATCCATGCATGAAATTAGCCTCTGCACAACGCTTTCGGCCTTGTTCTGTTTTGGGCCCGGTAGAGGCACCGCCGTGTGAACGGCACACCGATTTACCTCGCATAGCGGCTTTGCGGCATTGTAACTGCGATCTCTTTGAACGTGCTTGGCATCGAGGGACAGGAGTGTTTGAGCCGAAAAGGGTGATGTGGGTTTCATTGGGTATAGGCATGCCGAATCATAGCAGAGAGAAGTTTTCGCACCACCCCATGAACCGGTAACCGGGCTAGTTTTAACGGCACGTTTTACTACGAACTACAAAGGTAATGACAGGAAAAACCGCTGGTGCAAGTTTTGAGGTCAGAGACAACGCTGGCATACCTGAGCACAAGACAGCTAACGGAAATAAACAATTTAACATATTGATAAACAATAAGAATTATTAACATTATTGGTTGGGTGTGGTAGAGTGTAGGTACACGCAATGCGAATGAGCAGGCGTGTTCACCGCACTGATCAAATATTTTCAGTGTATAAATTAGAACTGCTCAATAAGGAGAGCAACATGAATGTTCTACATTTGGAGACGATCGAAACGGTTCTTAAATCAAGAGGCGTTAGTCGCTCAACACTTGAAGCGGAGATAAAAGATCACCGCTTTCCTCAACCTGTAAAAATTAGCCTCCGAAAGCGTGCATGGCCGACAGATGAAGTCGAAAAGATGATGCGCTTTTATATGAGCTCCCCTTCTCCGGAAGAGCTAAGAGCTTTTGTAAAAAAATTGGAAGCTAGACGTTTGGACGAGGAGGTTTCCGATGTCAGGTAATTGGCCGATAGATCCGAACCTGTCTGTTAAGGGCTTAACCTATCGTCAGTGGAAAGTTGATTATGATCCATTGTGTGATGAATGCATCGCCCGAGGCCGTACACACGACCTTTTTCTCAGTATTACTGGGTTGATCGAGGAGACCGGAAGACCTTCCGCACAGCATAACGCGATACTCAAAAAAATGGGTGGCGTTAATGATCATGCGTCATTCTATTGGTATGGAAAAATTCCAGTTGTGATGGTCGAACCTTATGGACGGCAGGATTTTGAGTTTGATGGTATCGAGTATCGCAGATTACCTGCAGCCTTAGCTCCCTACGGTACCTGTAATGGCCATGAAACTCAGTCGCTTCTCTGTGTGCACAGCGTGAACAAGAATGTTCTCGACCAAATTCAGGAGAAAATCTCGGAGGCTTTGCCGAGTTTGCCAGATCGTTATTCGGTTTCTGAAGAGGAGCGAGATGCGGCAAGAAAACGGGACACCATAGCGAAGGGAGGCAAATAGCGTGAAGGTGTTTACTCCCGCCGTTAAAATTCATCATCAAGGGCAGGCAACTGCCCTTGATCGTCTACATGGCTTCTCCATAACTGGAAATAGCGCGGCTATGAGGCAGCAGATGTTGGATGATGTCTTCGTTTTGCGTGACATAGCTCTCTTAGGGCAGTGGACGACGCTATACGCGAGCCCCAACACTGGAAAGACCCTAATTACCCTTTGGCTACTTGCAGAGGCGCTCAGGGAACTCAAAATTGATGGCCACTACGTGTTCTACGTGAATGCTGATGATAGCTTCAAAGGCACTGTTGAGAAGACGGAATTGGCAGAGAGATGGGGCTTTCACATGGTCACCCCTAACCAGAATGGCTTTACTAGTTCGGAGGTTCCGCAAATGATGCTTGAGCTTGCCGAAACGGGTGATGCTAAGGGCGTTGTGATAATCTTGGATACTTTAAAAAAGTTCACGGATTTGATGCATAAGCGCGAGAGCTCTGAGTTTGGTAACGTTAGCCGAGAGTTTATTTCTGCGGGTGGTACCTTGATTTGCTTGGCGCATACCAACAAGCATCGATCAGCAGATGGCAAGCCTATCTATAGCGGTACTAGCGACATTAGCGATGACTGCGACTGCGTCTACATCTTGGATAAACTGGATGGGCGCATGTTTGAAGATGAGGTTGCGGTTGAGTTCGTTAATGAGAAAAACCGAGGTGATGTAGCAAGTAGTGTGAGCTTCTCATACTCGAAAAAACACGGGCAGTCTTATGCAGAGTTGATCGACAGCGTGAAGCGCATTGATGATGGCACGATCGAAGAGCTGAGGTTGGAGGCAGAGATAACCCGTAAGTTAGAAGAAGAAGACGATGTTATTGCTTCTGTGCGATCAGCTATCAACCAAGCGGTCACCACTAAGGCTGCCATTGTAAAGTTTGTTGCAGACGAAACTGGTACCAGTCATGCCAAGGTCCGTAAAATTTTAGCTGAACGCACGGGCACTATGTACAGTCTTGGGCACCGCTGGAGCGTCGAAATCGGCGCACACAATAAAAGCACCTACTCGATCCTGGCTGCGGCGGAACCGGCACCGTAGGGGTATATGCAGGGGTACCCCTATTATAACTAAATAACTGTATATCTATATATCTGTATAACTATATAACTAGTAAGCTAGGTGGTTGAATTCCAGATATGCAGATATTCAGTTATTCAGGGGTGCCCGTGCAGGCCTTTGTTTGCGTGGAGACTGCCTTCGCCGAGTATCCTTGGGTGCCGGTGTCTTAGCCCCCTAGAACTGTGCCAGTATATTTTAGCAAAGGGAGTAAGGAAACATGGCTCGGAAGCGATATTCTGATGAAGATGTATTGAAGTTATTGAGCGACAATGATCACCATTGTGAAATACCGTATACAGTTAGACCAATTATTATTACTAAACCCAAAATTATTTGTGTCTTAGCATCCATTTATTTTTCCCATTTGTCTCTTAACCATAAGATACATAGAAAGACCGTTCTGTGACAATAAGAAAAGTTAAACGCCATATCGTCTTGGTTAAGTAATATTACTGAATCTTTTTGAGAAGTCATTATATTTCTGGGCGCTTCAATTTAACAAACAGCCAAAACTTAAATAGTCATCCTTATCTTGAGAAGTGATTACTTTTCTTTTTTTTCCTTTAAGGTACCAAAAATTTGAGCTAATAAAGTTTTCCCCGTCCTTCATGTATATTCTGCAAAAGGGTCGCCCACCTTTTATCGGGGTTGGATTATAAAATATTTGTTCAGAATAAGGTATTTTTTCTGGAAATGGATAAAATTCACCCAGATGAACAATACCATCAATTTTTGTTTCTCTAGGCGGCAAAAGCCAACGCTGTTCCATCAGCTTTACGTCACTAGTAATAATAAATTCTGCTGCTAAAACTGGAATTATAGGCACCTGACATAAAAAAAATAGCGATAAAATTTTTATTTTATTCATTTTCTATACCCTCTCAGCAGCTATCTTGCCCATCAGTTGTCATCTATACACGTTTCAAAAATGAAATCGGCCACTTGTTTAGGACTTCCCCTTAGAACAATAGAAGTCATTATTGTTATAAACGCTTGTTCAGTATTTTCACCAAATTCGTTTTCGTCCAACACCTTCAAACCCCAATCGATAAGTTCATCTTCATTGTATCCGTTTTTTAACATCAGCTTCGCGTCATATGCTAGGGTTGCATACAATTCACACTCTTTGACAGATGCGACCGCCTTAGTGCTTAATAAAGAAGTGATTGAAACCACTAAAAGGGCTAAACGCATAAGACTTATCCATAATTCATTCTACCAATTATCCTCGACCAGTGTTGCCTTTGGAATTGTAATCATCAACTGCCTGTTAAAGCCTGTCTAGCCCCTTATATTAGCCCATTTATTTTGATTTCTCAAAAAAAGGTTTCTGGCTCAGGCAATACAACCAGATCAGACCTCACCACGCACTAAACATGAAACCACCCGTCCCAGAAACCCTATTAGAGAAACCAAAAATCATTGGGTGAATTTAGGGGGCTAGACACCACAGCCAAAAGACTCCACAGCTGCGAATAACTTTGCTAGCTTCGCCTCATGAGATACCTAAATACAAAACTAATCCTAGTCGTTGCGGTGTTTACTAGATCGATCCCTGCGGTTAAGTTTTTCAGACTAGATTGCGCAAATTTTCAAAATACTGAAAGTTCAACCAATGCTTAACAAGCTTGCGATGCACTATGCACATTGGATTACCGATGGTGACTATAACACAGCCTCTGAGACTGCCATTGTCTGTAATGCGGCAAATATAATCTAAGGTGAAGACATGGCTGGATTTGTATATGTTATGTCCAACCCGGGGTTTGATGGCCGGGTGAAAATCGGTAAAACTATAAAGGACCCAACAACTGATAGAGTGCAGAAACTAAATTCCACAACATCGGTACCCGAGCCCTTTAAAGTGGAGTATTATTGTTACGTTGACGACTTTGATCAACTCGAAAGTACAGTTCATCGATTACTTCAACACGCTCGACCAAACAGAAATCGCGAATTTTTTTCAGTAGACCTAGTAGATGCAGTTAGAACAATCCAAGAAACTGCTAACGAATTAGGTGGGATAAAATTTGAAGAATTTTATTTCGATCCAGCCCTTTTAATTGCTGATCTGGATACAGAGACAAATATTCAAGAGTCGGCTGAATTTAAAAAAGATAATTTCGAGAGAACAACGAATATAGATGATTTAATTACTTCGTTTCCAAACGCGTTTCGGGTTATTGAATATAATTCAACTGCCAAAAATTATTTGGATCAGGTGGCTAATGTGCCGGGGAAAGCTACCGAAGAGTTTTTAGCTTTTTTGGAGAAAGAGCCAAATGTATCGGAGTATCATCTTCGCGCAATATTAAACGAGCCTACTTTTGCGCGGCATATAAAACCATTCAACGATATAATATCCAACTACTTTTTTGGACTATGCTTGAAAATAGGACCACAAATTTCATTAGACTTTAAAACTGATCTAGAACTACTACAGCCTACTATTACCCCCAAAAAAATATTTACTAATCTATGCCTAAAACATAATTTGTTGGTGGATGAATTTGATATAGAAGGTGCGGTGTTCGTTCAAAAAGTAGCCTCGAACATCAGTTCATTGACATATGTAAGTCTAAAGGAGGTTCAATATCTTTGCGCGGAGCTTGGATTAACAATATATGACAATTACTTAGGCTATCATATTTATGCTGACGGCAAAAGCCTATATAATGGTATTTCAGGTAATATCCTTTTGAAGTTGATGCAAGAAGGTCTTTCTGTGAAAGTTCTTGTTGCGGCCAAGGAAAGGCAGGAACAAAAAAATATTGCGGCCAAGGAAAGGCAGGAACAAAAAAACATGGCGCCAAGTATAAGGGATTTGAGTGTGTTGGAGCAAAAGGGACGAGCTTCCATACAACACAACGACAATTTACAAACCTCAAATAAACCGAAAATTATATTTATTTCTGTCTTTATAATTGGGTTACTTTATCTCTTGCTGAAAGTAACTTGAATTTTTTAATAGGAAGGTGAAATTTTTTCCACAAGGCTCTTAGCATTCACATGCGTGTAGGACGCCAACATCCTGTAATCTTTGTGCCCACTAATGGCTGCTACCTCCGGCACGCTTAAGCCCATCTCAAAGAACCTAGAAACGGCTTCATGCCGTAGATCATGAAAGCGCAGCCCTTCTATCCCAGCTCGCTTAACTAAACGATCCCAGCCATGCCGAATGGTATAGTCAGTGGTAGGGAATGCACGAGCTTCATCACGCGGCAAACCAACTAAAATTTGAGCCGCTTTTTTAGTTAATGGAACTTCTCGCTTCGAGCCGTTTTTAGTGTCAGGCAAAACTGCCATCCGAATATTAAGATCAACATTTTCCCAGAGCAGCGATAAAATCTCAGAGCGTCTCATCCCGGTCTCAACTGCAAAATCAACACAAGCCCAAATGTAGGGGTTTCGGCATTGTTCTGCTGCGGCCTGCAGAAGCTCATACTCCCCCTCTATAAGCCGCCTCTCGCGACGTTTGATGCCGTTTGGTATGCGAATGCCCTCTACTGGGTTTGTAGGCATGTTTACGCCCCATTCGAGCCGTGCGAGCTTTATGCAGTGCCTTATCAGAATAAGATCGATCTGTGCGGCTCTAACACCGTCTTTAATCCTACGATCTCGGAACTCAGCCATGACCGTACTAACAAGCTGCGATAGTCTGTAATCAGATATTTGATCCTTCAAAAGCCGGTTAATGCGACGTTGCTCCTGATCTCGTCCCTTCTTCTCAGGTGTAATTTCATTGGAGTAACGAACTAGCAAATCCCGCAGGGTAAGTGTTTTCGGCGCAGTTACGTTCACCTCTCCAACATCGATGCGCGCCTCGACGCTTCGCATCCAAACTTCTGCATCCCTTTTTAATGTAAAAGTCTTGCTTACTGGCTGTGCGCCTTCCCTGCGAATTTGTGCTTGGAACTTCAAACCTCGCTTACGAATACTTCCCATTTCACTGCTCCCTTGTGACTGCATTGTGACAAGGGTCTGTAGAAAAACCATTAAGGCGCTGAAAAGATATATATTTTCAGCAGTAGAGCAGCGGAATCATAATCCGCGTGTCCGGGGTTCAAGTCCCTGTGCCGCTACCAAAACTCAATTAAAATCATAATATTAACAGTAAACTTGCTTTCGTAGCGGGTTGGCTCAATACTTAGACACAGTTAGACACTTTTCTCAGGTGATGAGTTGATGGCAAAATCTGTTAATTCAAAGAAAACAATCAAGAAAATACGGCGTGGATTAAGCATCTATCGCACAGGCAGATCACCTTTTTGGCATGCAAGAATCTACGATCCCGTAAAGAAAAAGTATGTTGTTCGGAGCACAAAAGAGACGAACAGGATCGAAGCGATAGAAGTCGCAGAAGAAATACTTGAGACCTACAAGTCCAAACAAAACTCATCACATGCAACGAGCAAAGATCGCTCATTTGAATACTATGCCAAGCTCCTCGCTGACCTTAATGTTCAGAATTCCAAGTCACCTAGAAACAAATATACAGAGCGAGATCAGAATAAGTTACTGTTTCAGGAGCGGGAAGGTCTGATCAGCTACTTCGGTAAGTATGATGTCGGTAAGATCACATCTGGCATGGTGCGTGAGTACCTACTTTTTCTAGATAAGAAACGAGATAAGCCACTAGCTCTATCAACAAAGTCCAAACGCTGTGGTGTCATTCGTCAGGTAATGATGCTGGCGCTCGAAGATGGGATCATTGATATTATCCCGCCGATGCCAAAACAAAGACGCTTAGATAAGCCTCGTGTGTCGTTCACAGAAGCTGAATATAAGCTGTTACTCAAAACTGCTCGTGAGATAGCTGACGGGGGCGAAACAGTCGTCAGAGGCGTTTCAGTGACCCGTGAGCATTATCATGTGATTGTGTTCGCAGTGCATTCATTCTTACGCCCAGCAGAAACAGAACTCTTTGGTATTCGCTTTTGTGATATTGAGACACAAACAGACCCAGATCATTTACTAATTACGCTGACTGGGAAGACGGGATATCGTAAGTCAGCAACGATGCCGGAAGCAGTCGATATCTTACAGAAAGTTCAAGAGATGTATCCAGACGCATCTCCCACTGATTATGTGTTCATGCCTCAATATCCAAACCGTACAACAGCCCTAAACACCTATCGTCGTATCTTTAATCATTTTCTCGAGAAGGCGTCTCTCAAGTTCGACAAAGACGGTAATCCACGCTCTCCATATTCACTGAGACATTATGCATTACAAACTCGTCTGAGAAAGTCAGAGGGTGAAGTGAATATCTATCTGCTCGCTAAGAATGCTGGGACGAGTGTTGAACAACTCGAACGCTTCTATCTCAAGAACCTTGAGCCGAGTGCTGAGAAGGTGCGCAACCTTCAGACATTTGGTAGCAGAAATAAATAAAAAGCACCGCCGAAGCGATGCTAATTTGTTAAACTGACTTTTTAGCAATTCCCATTTTCATCGCACTCGTAAACTTCAAAATCAAGAAACTGTCCATAGACTGAGAGTATGATATCTTCCGCTTTTGCCCAAGCCTCTATCGCTGTTTGTGCTTCCACAAGTCCATTATCAAACACCCTTGTTTCATCTATGATATCGTCCATTACAAAAAGGTATTTTTTTAACGGACTATTTTTTAATACATCTTTTAGAGTATTAATTCTGATGAGTGCTTGATCGATGTCATTTTCGACAAACCGTTCTACGTAAACTCCTTTTTTCATTAACTCATACATTCGTCCGATGTGTTCGTATTCAGTGGAAATTTTTACTTCAAGTTCTGACTTCGGCAGATTTATTTTATTAGTATCAAGCATAATGGTTCCTCCTATAATTGCTTGTTATTTCAAAATTGAAAACGGACGAGACAAACGCAGCACTACAAACAAAGATTTTTCTGGAGTTTTATCAGTGAGCGTTTAGCTCTCATCACATATACATTTATAACATATAATTTATATTCGATCAAA
>Ga0206127_1005168_pt1 | contig 11103 bp, 11 predicted proteins | sample Helgoland_Spring_6_FD_148646 | JGI IMG/M metagenome (GOLD analysis project Ga0206127, IMG submission 148646) | Pelagic subsurface seawater microbial communities from Kabeltonne, Helgoland, North Sea - Helgoland_Spring_Bloom_20160419_1 | ecosystem: Environmental > Aquatic > Marine > Epipelagic ...
CTTCATTGTAGGAAAAACCCAACTTAACTGCGATCATGTCTTCATCGATGACGGTGATGTTTTCGCGAATGAGCGACTGCTGAAGCTCTGCAACAACTCTGGTGTAGATTTCGCTGGAACGGCTCACAGCGTTACGATCGCTATCTTCTCCAAGCACTACCACGCGGATTGGGGCCTCATGCCCAAGTGCTTTCAGTGGCGTTAAAACCGTGAGGGCAAAGAGCCCAGCTTTCAATAAATTCATTATAAGTCCTTCAAGAATCGGTTTAACTCTCATATTGATAATATGTTCTCGATTTTTGAAGTCGAGTCTTTTAGACCATTATCTATTTGCAACCTTTGACACGAGAGTAATCAGCGATGAGAATGCTACGGACCTTTTGCGTTTTAATTTTAAACTATTTTAAACGAGTTTTTCTAATTATCGCCTCTAGAACGATAGTCTCGTTATCGTTACTGTTGATTTTCGGGCCCTCATTTCTGGCTGCAGAACAGACCAATGAAAGCACGCGTTCACCCACAATTACTGTTGAGGTAAGTCTCTCTGGGCAAAAGATGAAAGTTTACCAAAGTGGCGTTGCTACGCACGAATGGTTGGTTTCGACGGCACGAAAGGGTAAAGTGACTCCTAAGGGAGCCTGGACTGCGAAGTGGCTGTCAAAGAACCACAAATCCAGCCGTTACAACAACGCGCCGATGCCGTATTCAATATTTTATAACGGCAACTTTGCTGTACATGGCACCGACCAAGTTGATCGACTGGGGTCCCCGGCTTCAGCTGGTTGTATCCGCTTGCATCCCAAGAATGCTGCGGTGCTTTTTGCGTTAGTTAACGCAGCTGGATTGAAAAACACCACAATTTCAGTTGTTAATTGAATAATCAATTTTAGACTTTTTCTGACGTATTTTTTAGTATTTTTAGTGGTCAAATTGTTACAGGTAAGTTGTTTCATTTATTTGCGTCGCAGTGAACTTTCGGGCGAAAATCCAATCTGGAAAAATGAATATGCTATTTTACGTTGCCCATTTTGTGAGACTGTTGAGTCTGGCTGTTTTGTGTCTGACCCTACAAGGGTTCGGCAAGGCTAATGCTGCATCATTTGATTGCAATAAGGCTATGACCTATGTTGAAAAGACAATCTGTTCCAATCCAGAGCTCTCTACCTTGGACGATTTAATGGCTAATAATTATCGTGTGATGAGGGCTGCGGGGATCGGTGCTGGTGCGCAATCTCATTTAAAACAATCACAACGCGGCTGGATCAAAGTTCGTAACAAGTGCACAAGTGTAACTTGTTTGAAGTTTCAGTATATGGAGCGCTCCTCGGCAATCTGTGAATATCCAGTAATTACGGGTGCTTATCCTCTGGGTTGCAAGGACCCTTATGATTTTTGATAGCATTTTACGGTGAAGTACATAAAAAGATTAACAATCGTTGGTTCCTTGGCCAGCTTGGATCTGTGACCTGCACTTTGTACTGTGTGCAAAGAGTCTGAAGTACTAATGGCTTGGTTAATTCCCACATGCGTCCTGCACCAACGACCACTTTGCAAAAGTCTCAGTAGTAAACTTCTGAGGCATACCTCTCAGCCTGACGGTAAATGGAATTTCGCAGTACTTCGTTACGACGCTTTTCGCATAAAAAGCGATCAAAACACCGCGTAGCGCAGCAACCCACGCTGATTGCTACACGTGCAGCTGACGTGGACAGGTCGGCACCAACACGACGCTTGTACGCGCTGTACGACGCCAGCTGTTTATGAAGTTGAGATTGTCCCTTGGCTGCCCAGCGGCTTGAGCCTGTCGTAGTCAGCCTGCGATGCTGAGCTCGATACAGCAGAAGGCATACCACCACCTGTAGCATTTGGGGCGGCCTGTTGGTTTGGAGTATTCGGCTTTGGAACGGGTGGAGCCGCAATGGCTTTACCAATAAGCGACTTCGGCTTCTTTGCGTTTACCTCGCCACCCTTAAGCCTGGCATCCAGTTTGTTAGCTAAAAAGCTAACTGTGTTGGCAAAGGTCTTGATGTCATGGACAGCCTGCTCGACGCTGCCACTGCCGGAGGCCTTCTCAATTACATTGAGGTGCCCCTAGTTTCTTAGACGCCTGCCTCGTTCATTCTCTGTTGTTTCATTTCATAGTCAGCCGGTGACAGCATGCCATTGTTCGTGTGCTTGCGTGTTGGGTTGTAGAACATCTCGATGTAGTCGAACACGTCCTGCCTTGCTGCGTCGCGTGTCAGGTAGGTCCGCCGCCTAATCCGCTCGCGTTTCAGCAGGTGGAAGAAGCTTTCTGCGACTGCGTTGTCGTGACAATTCCACACTATGGCCCAACACACGGACAAGTCTACCAAAGTGTGTGTTTGGAGCGTGAATTTTCTATGGCGCAAATTGCGCGCCATCACTTCTTATTGATAGGCTGCTACGAGACACCAAGGGCGGAAACTGGTCATTCGCTGCAAACGAGAATTCTGATTGACGGTGTGCCGAAGCAGACCTTTGTGCTGGTCGAAAAGGACTCTACACTTTCAATATTGAGACCGGCCAGAATGACATTTAAAGAAACAATGATGTGACCCTGGCAGCGCATGACATCGTTCGGATCCGCGCTTGGCATGCCAATTGTCGCAACGATCGCGGCCTTGCCTGACGGTTCGCGGGCGCTCGAGGACGCGACCGTGGGCCTGCCTGTCCATTTGGTCACCCAGCGAAAGTAGCTAAACTGCTGCTATTCGCGGCATACCCTTTGGGCGGAATAGCCGTTTCTGTGCCGCTATGCGAAACGGGGCGTTCGGTGCGCCGTAACCAGCGTAGCCATCTCTGCGCTGCGTGATCTCAATAAATATTCCACCAGCAAATGGTTGGGAATAGAGCTGATAGAACCCACCGTCACCATCTTCATCATAAAGGATGTGGAATGACTGCAAGTCCACCAAAGCCTCAGTGTTCAAATCAAACCGAGACGCCAAATCGGCGTAGTAATTTGCCGTCATGGGCATAGGCACAAAACCGTTTTCGAACAATTGTCTTGCCGTCGTGAAAATATCATCGGTCGCGAGCGCGATATGCTGGACAGATGCCCCAAAGCTGTCGGCAAGAAAACTACCAGCCATGGTCCGGTGGGTTTCCGCGCCATTCAGGGTAATCCGAAACGACCCGTTCTCATCTTCAATCGCTTGCGACCGGATCAATCCGTCCGGGTCAATGACATCAACGATAAGGCTGCGGTTCATGTCGAACAACGTGGAATAGAACAGCGACCAACTTAACATTTCATCATAGCTCATGGTTTGTGCGATGTGATCCACATGGGTCAGACCAGCGTCGCGTTGGTTTTCACCTGTTGGTGTGAATTCGATATTCCAGACATCTGACAGCCCGCTGTTATCGTCAGTGAAATGCAACACGCTGCCACTTAAGCCGCGTATCGCAGGGATGTCTAATTCGCTGGGTCCGACATGTTGTACAAATGGCTGGGCCCCCAAATGGGTCGCCCGCGCGACCGTTGCCGCCGCATCGTTGACACGCAACCCGATGTCGCAAACCGTGGTGCCATGAGCGGCGTAGGCGACGCTTGCATATCCTGCCACTTCCCGATTGACGACAATCCGAATGCGCCCGCTTGTCCAAAGGGTCAGCGCCTTTGCGACATGCGTGCCACTGCGAGAAAATCCGAGCGTGTGCAGAATGTTCTCAAGGGCTGTTGCCTCGGCCCCTTGGGTGGCGAACTCAATAAACTCCACACCGTCCACCGTCATCCGCTTGGGAATGTTTGGCAGGTCGATGACTGCCATAGGTTCCGCGTGTCGCACGTCGTCCATCAACGCAATCAGAGACCTATACCCATCTTTGGCAATCGTCTTGGCGCTGCCACCGCGAAATTGATCGTTGAAAATCTCAAGACTGATTGGTCCGGTATAACCTGCCGCCATGACGGCCTGCATAAAGCCAGTCACATTCAAATCACCTTCGCCCGGCATGTTTCGGAAATGACGCGACCAATATAGCAAATCCATGTCGATTAAGGGGGCATCTGCAAGCTGCACAAAAAAGATCTTGTCTCCAGGGATCCTGCGGATCGTATCAGGATCAGTTTTGCGGGCAAGTGTGTGGAAACTGTCCACAATGAGCCCTATTTGATCATGATCGGCACGCCGCACGATTTCCCATGCATCGCGGTGATCGTTCACATGAGTGCCCCAAGCCAGTGATTCATACCCCACCCTCAGCCCACGTTTGGCGGCTCGGTCCCCCAGCGCATTGAAGTCCGCCGCAGCCCGATCAATGCCTCCAAGGCTTGCTGGATGACAAGACGAACACATTAACACAAGGTCAGTGCCCAGTTCCTGCATTAAGTCGAATTTGCGTTCCGCGCGGTCAAAGGCTTTGGCGCGCAGCGGTTCCGGCAGCCCTTCAAAGTCGCGGAAAGGTTGGAACAAAGTTATCTCTAATCCAAGCGAACGCACCAGTTTCCCAATTTCACGGGGACTGCCGTCATGGGTAATGAAATCTTGTTCGAAAATCTCGATCCCGTCGAACCCAGCAGCGGCTATTGCTTCAAGCTTTTCTGGTAAACTGCCAGAGATAGACACCGTCGCGATGGAGGTTTTCATGACATTCCCTACCCGCTGTAGCCAACAAGACGCGGCAACCAAAGGACCAAATCAGGGAATAACATCATAACCGCCAGCGCCGCGATCAACACAGCAAGGAACGCCCAAATCTCGGCGATGATTTCGCGCAGCGGGATGTCGGTGACCGCGTTGATGACGAACAATAGAATGCCATAGGGCGGGGTGATCAGCCCGATCATGGAATTGACCACGACAAGAACGCCAAAGTGCACCAAGTCTATCCCCAGCGCCTTACAAGTTGGAATGAAAAGCGGCACGATCACGAGGATGATTGTGGTCGCGTCCAACACGCAGCCCAGCAGAAGGATCAGTAGATTGACCGCCAGCAGGAACATCAAGGGATGAATGTCCGCCCCGTCCAGCATGGCCGAAATCGCTTGGGGGATTTGTTCTGAAATAACGATGAAGTTCAGAATAAATGCCCCTCCGATCACAATCCCGACTGAAGCGGATGAACGGGCGCTGTCCACGAAAACTTGATACAATCCGCGCCATGACAAAGCGCGGTAAAACAGCATCGCCAATAATAGCGCATAGAATGCCGCGACGGCCGCAGCCTCTGTCGGGGTCGTGACACCACCGTAGATCCCATAAAGCAAGATCACTGGCATCAGCAGGGCGGGGAATGCATTTGCCGTCTTGCGCGGCAACTCGCGCAGCGGCACGGGTTCCTCCATCGCAAAGCCGCGTTTGCGCGCCAAATAGCAATTCATTATCATCAACACGATGCCCATCATGATGCCTGGCAAAATGCCGGCAAGGAACAGTGCCCCGATCGACGCATTCGACACCAAAGCATAAAGTACCATGGGGATCGACGGTGGGATGATCGGGCCGATTGTGGCCGAAGCGGCGGTGATGGCAGCGGCATAGCCTCTGCTATAACGCCCATCGCGGGTCATCATCGAAATGATGATCTTTCCGATCCCCGCCGCATCCGCGACAGCAGACCCAGACATGCCCGAAAAGATCAGCGAGGCCACGACATTCACATGCCCAAGCCCGCCTTTGAACCGCCCAACTGCCGCCACGCAAAACGCCAACAACCGGTCAGTGATTGACCCCGCATTCATTATATTGGCCGCAACGATGAACAGTGGCACCGCCAAAAGGATGGCGCTTTTGTAAAACCCTTGCAGGATTTTTTCCCCAGCAAGCGCCACGTCCAGCCCCGCCATTCCCAAGTATACGACCGCCGCCAACATGATCGCATAGCCAATCGGCGTCCCGATCCCTGACAACACAAAAAGTGTGACCAATAAGCCGATCAGCTCAACGCTCATTGCTTTGCCTTCGGCGCGTCAGCCTCGACGGCCAGTTCCAGCTCTGTCTTGGGGGGGCCATGGCAAAAAGCATCAATAGCCAGCCAAGCATAGCGGACGGCGACAACAATCATAAACCCGCCATAGACGGAAAAAATCGTACGCATCGGGATTTTGTCGCCTGTAATCGGGTTTCGGACGGTGGCGGTTTTGCGGATTTTCATCCAGTCGATGTAGTCAAGCGTCGGCAGCAGCGCATATATCATTCCGGCGACAATGGCGGCAGCAGAGACGATCGTGAATATGGTGCGGGTTTTGCGGGATACCCACAGATAGATGATGTCGAACTTCACATGGTCTTGTTCACGGACCACAAACGCGCAGCTAAAGAAAATCACCCAGACCCAAAGGATGCCGATCAATTCCAGCGACCACCCAAGGGGGCGGATTGCGGTCAAGGCGGGAAAGTAGTCCAGGTCGAAATGAGTGATAACCTTCGGCAAATACCGCGTTGCGATTTGCAGCAAGAAAGTGACAAAGATTGCCGCCAGCAAGCCGGCGGCAATCATATCTGCAAGGCGAGAGAACCATCTAAATGCAGCTTTCATCTAATCGTTCCCTCGCTGTTCTAAGTGAGCTTAGTTGCCCAAGGCGTTGATCTGGTCCAACACACCTTCAGGCCAGCTTGCAGCGAATTCAGACCCGACATATTGCGCCTGAACGTGATTGCGGAATGCTGCCAGATCAGGTGAATAAACCTCGACACCGTTCTCTTCCAAGAAAGACGTTAGGTTTGCTTCCATATCAAGCTGGCGCAGCCGCCCAACGGCGGCAGCGGCATCAGCGGCGGCCTGAACGCCAACTTGCTGCTCTGCTGTCATGGCATCCCAAATAGATTTGGAAATCGCAATGTAGTTCAGGTCAACAAGGTGGGAAGTCAGCGCGATTTGCTTGGTCACCTCATAAAATTTCTTATCGACAACAGTTGGCATAGGGTTGTCTTGGCCGTCAACTGCGCCTGTAGCCAGACCTGTGTAGACCTCAGAAAACGCCATTGGTGTTGGTGATGCCCCCAGTGCCGCGCCCAAGAACTGCCAAGCGTCCGTGCCCGGCATACGGAGGTTCACGCCAGCCAGATCGGCAGGTGTCTGCACGTCCAGTTCTTCTCGGGACTGACGCAGGTTCACGTGACGCTTGCCCAAATACATGACGGACAGCAGCTTTACGCCCAGCTCATCTTCAACCTTGGCTTTGAAGGGCATCATCAATGGGTCGTTGAAAACGCGGATTTGGTGTGCGGCGTCTTGATGCACATAACCAGTCGCAAAGATCGAAAACTCTGGGAAGAACTGTGCCAACTCTTGCGCAGATGTGATCGCCATTTCCAAGTTGCCACGGCTGATTGCCTCTAGCTCTGTGCCTTGCGCGAACAATGTCGCGTTATAGCTTGGTTCGTATGACGCAAAACCGGATACGGCAGGGCCAAATACATCAGCCATTGCGACCGAACGGGCATCAGTTTCGGAACCGGATGTCGACAGGCGCAATTGCAGGGCGTGGCCATCTGCAAATGCAGCAGTGGAGGTGATTGTCCCAGCAGCAATCATGCCTGCAAGTGCCAAACGGCGTGTGATAGTCATAGTCATGTGTGTCCTCCCAGACGTTGTATAAGCGCCCCGTTGCGGGACCGCTTTGAAAAAATCAATCCACGGCTTTGCATGTTGCATGGCGCGGTGGCTTAATGTGAACGGTTTGTTGTGTGGTTGCGGCGGTTTGGATCGCCTCGACGACTTGCATTGTGCGCAGGCCTTCACTGGCGGTGACTAATGGGGGTGTTTCCCCGCGGATCACCTGCGCAAAATGCGCGATTTGATTAATCAACGGATCGGATTTGGCATGGTGCACCTCAGAAGGTTGCATCGGATGCCACCAAGATTTTGTACCATCATGTCGCCAGATCCGCATATCGGGGATCGACAATGATCCATCAGAGCCGCCAATCAAATAGCACGACTGATCGGTCTTTGGGTAAATCGGGTATTCCGCTGACGTCAGTTCCCAGCTCCAGGGGGCCACGATGCTGTCAGATACTGTGATGGTGCAAATCGCACCGCTGTCGAAGCGCAGAACTGCGGCAGCCAGGTCTTCGTTCTCGAACCCTCTGGTGGAAGGGGCAAGCTGGGCCTGCACTGATATGACTTCACCACAGAAATACCGCATCAGATCAACGTCATGTACAAGGTTGACCGAAATTGGACCCGCGCCATGTTTCTTACGCCAAGGGGCCGCGTCAAAATAGTCGTCGGGTTTATAGAACCAGCACGTAGCTTGAGCCGCACGCACATCCCCTATGGCACCTGATTTGATCAAAGACGCCGCCTCTTGGATCAGCGGATTGTGACGACGATGATGGCCGACCAAGACGGGAACACCACTGGCCTCGCTTGCGTCAACGATGCTTTGTGCCTCCGCAACAGATGTGGCCAACGGTTTCTCGATCAACACAGGTTTGCCTTGTGCCAAGCAAGCCTGCGCACCAAAAGCATGCAAGGGCGTGGGGGTGGATAGGATCACAGCATCGACATCTGTCCCGGCAAACAGAGCATCGAGGTCAGCAAAAACAGGGGCTCTGAAGTCGCCACCATTAGGTTCGACGACGCCCGAAAGGCGCACGCCTGCGACCTGATCGATGGCCGCGATATGCCGCTGCCCCACAAGGCCGGCTCCTATAACAGCGATTTTCACTTGCTCGGTCATTGCGATTCCACGTGTTCGTTGTAGGGATGCTACCATAAATTCATATTTTAGCAATAATATATGATATTATTTACTTTAGATGATTTTATTCGGGATTGAGGATTGTTTGAAAATTCGATTATGATCAGACAACTGAACAGAAAGACGGTTATGACCCGCCAGAACAACACCATCGGCACCAGCACCTACGAGCGGGTCAAACGCGACATCATTTTTGGCGAATTGGCCCCCGGGTCGAAACTTAAACTTGACGGGTTGCGCGACCGCTATGGCACCAGCGTGTCGACCTTGCGCGAGATTCTGAACCGCTTAACCAGCGAAGGCTTTGTTGAAGCCCCCGAACAGCGCGGGTTTTTCGTTACCCCGGTATCTCAAAGCGACCTGACCGAAGTTGCCAATCTGCGGATCTTGCTGGAATGCTCTGCTTTAGAAACATCTATCGCAGCGGGTGACCCCGAATGGGAAGGCCGATTGGTTGCCGCTCATCACAAGCTGCATTTAATTGAACAGAAAATGACGGCTGGCGATCATTCGCAAAAAGAACTGTGGAAACGCTATGACTGGGAATTCCATCAGGCATTGATCAGTGCTTGTAATTCCGTTAATCTCGTGTCCCTGCACGGCACAATCTTTGACAAATATCTGCGGTATCAAATGCTGGTGCTGACCTACCGCGGCGCGGAAGCGACCGAAGAGCATCAGAAGATTCTGGATGCGGCACTGAAGGGCGATGCAACCAGAGCTGTCGCAGTTCTACGTACTCATATTCAAGAAGGTTTAATTCATACCTTGGCTGCCATGGGGAAGAGCAAGGATTTCAGTTAGGCTCTTCTCGAACAATGCGCCTGATGCTGGCATGAAAGTCCGCGACACAGCAGCGAATGGCCGCAATACGGGTTGTCGTGCAGCATTCCCACCGACCCGCGAAGGTCCGCTATGGGCCGGAAGAAGCAAACGCCATGGGGCAACCAAAAGTAGGCAACAAGCTACAAATACAGCCATTTCCAAAACTGAATATACTTGCGCATCACCACTGACCAGTAAAACAGTGTTCTTGGCAACAACCTCAAACACTGTGTTGGAAGACTGAGTTCGAGAACTGAGTTGAAGTTACTCTGTTGAAAGCCGTGTCCGCAACACAGCAGCCAACACAGTGTTTGCACCACACAAACCTTAACTACAGTGTTCAACACAGCGATTCAGCCCTAAAAATAGTCAGCAACACAGCAAAAAGTGTGTTTAAGGTGTGTTTTTGATTTTAGCCGTTTTTTGGAATTTAGCACTAGATTTAGTCATTGTTATTGTTGACTTAAATGGTTCCCGAGGGCGGAATCGAACAACCGACACGAGGATTTTCAATGGCGATGGCTGTAGATTCTTATATAATTACAGTATCTTAGCTTGTTAAATTTTTTGTGTGCGTCAAAGTGTGTTTTTGATGTCATTTTGAGAGTAGTGCGGAAATGCTGTGTTGAACACTCACATCTATTGCATCGCACAAAGAAGTATACACGATCATGAGTTTCCATGCATGACCCCTCCTGTCCGAGCTTATTACCTGTGAGGCTACAAAATATCCAGGGCCTTCTCGGCACTCTCTCCGATTACCACATCCGCCCCAATCTTGGAGAGCTGGCCCACGACCTCCTCAGGCCGCATCGGTTTGGCATGCACATACCCTTGCTGAGTGACAATATGATGATGCATCAGTGCCTGCGCCTGCTGAATTGTCTCAACACCTTCAACAATCACCTTCATATTCAAACTTCTGACAATCATCGCAATGCCGCTCACAATCGAACGCACCCTTTCCGAAGTGGTTAAGTCATCGATGAGGGTCTTATCCAGTTTTACCACCTCAATGGGTAATTCCTGCAGACGGTTGAGGTTACTCGACTCAACGCCAAAGTCATCGAGCGCGATAACAAAGCCGTTCTCACGTAGGGTCTTAAGTTCCGCCCGGAGCACGTCGAGGTCTCCACGCTGCGCTAAAGCCATTTCGGAGAGTTCAATCATGATGACGCGACCTGGAAAATCCTTCGCACTCCCATAAATGCCCATCAACTCTTTAGAGGCCCCAACGTAAGCCAACTGCTCGAGCGTATAGTTAAAGCTGACATAAGCGTCCGGGAAATCCGAAAGCTTCGCGAGGACATCCTTACGCATAGCGGTGTTTAACGCGGCAAAGGCAGGCTCACGCGTCACTTCGTCGAACACGCTCACAAATTGAAGCGGCGACAAGACCGTTCCATCTGCTTTTTGCCAACGAATGAGCGCCTCAAACCCTTCGATGAGCTGATCTCCAACATTCCAAAACGGCTGGACTGCATAATAAAACTCACCTGCCTCCAAGGCTAGCTGTACCTCTTCCGCGGTAATGAAAGTCCCGCGCAGCTCCAAGGCACGCAGCTCTTCCTCCTCGCCGGCACACACCATATTGCGTCCACGCA
>Ga0206127_1005180_pt1 | contig 11087 bp, 7 predicted proteins | sample Helgoland_Spring_6_FD_148646 | JGI IMG/M metagenome (GOLD analysis project Ga0206127, IMG submission 148646) | Pelagic subsurface seawater microbial communities from Kabeltonne, Helgoland, North Sea - Helgoland_Spring_Bloom_20160419_1 | ecosystem: Environmental > Aquatic > Marine > Epipelagic ...
GGATTGTTATTTGGTCGGGACGGCACCGCCCGAATTAAACAATTAAGTTGTTGTTAAATAACGATTTAATTTTTTACCTTTCTATATGTACCGTCAAATGTACCGTAATAAAATTTTGTACTACCCAGTCATTTAACGCTTCATAACCCAAAAACCCTGCAAAAAAAACTCTAATTCTCAGATACGCCGACCCTACCCCGGGGGTACCCCCCCTTTTGTCAGAAGGGACTCCTGCTCTACCCTAGTATTACTAATGCGCTGGAGTGGATTAGGTTATAGACACTTTTTGCTGCAACCCTAGAAGTATTTTCCTAAAACCTCCTGTTATTGCATAGTATTAATAGTGTTCTGCTCGAACAAAGGGAAGTTCCAACAGCTGCTTAATCATACCCCGTTATATAAGTTCCGAGTCGGTACACTCCTCGGAGTATGTCTTTCGAGCTAGCTTCTTTCTATCTGGTAATTCTGACTTATCGATTACGTAGTCTACCTCTTGAGCGGTCATATCATCATAAATCTGATGGCTACACATATACAATACAGCTGTTTCTGTGTAGCCATTCGTAGCATCTACAGAGGCTATCCAGTCTACTATAGCAACGTATTCCGACAACTCATTATTGCTACTGTTAGTTGCCAATTCTGGGCACTGTAGCCTTTTCGATAGTAAGTTTGTACTGTCAACCGACACTTCCCTAACCGGTCTAGCTACCGATGTAATCCGCCAGATACCGACATATCCTGACCTTTCAAATATGCTGCAATCACATCACCAACTTCAAAATTAAGTATTTGGTCACGCCACTGGGCACCTTGACCTGCTGATATAAAGCCAAATTTCCTACAGTCATCCCAGCATCTAGTCTCGCCTGTATTTCTCGTATTAGCAATAATAACTAGCAGCATGAATGTTCTAAAAAAAGGTTAGCCCTTTTATATTTATTCTTCAAAGGCTACCGACAAAAACCTTACCAATGTAAAGCTCGACAGTGCAGTTGCCATAAAAAAACGAATAGTATACTATACCGTCTGGACTGTTTACTATTGAGAAGCACTTATGAGCACCGCTGAAAAAACACGTATACGTATTCGCGCCTCCGCACAGGCGTTGGTTGCAGAGCATGGCGCTGGAAACTTGACGCTCGATTCTGTCGCACAGCACGCAGGTGTATCAAAAGGTGGTTTGCTCTATCATTACGCCAACAAACAGGCGCTGCTAGAGGCCATGCTTGAGGACTTGCTGTCGACTAGAAAGGCATTATTCCTGTCCAGCACAGCCAAGCAGGGTCGCAGTGCCCAGTTGACGGCATTGATCAACACTGAATTCGCCCTGACGCTGACCGAGCGAGCTACCGCCAATGCCATACTGGCAGGCGGCGCCGAGAATCCTGACCTGTTAGATCCTGCGCGGGAGTATTTTTCAATGCTGTTTGACTACCTAGTTCAAGAAGCAAGCGATCCCGCTCTTGGCACCACCGTCGTGCTTGCAGTGCAAGGCATGCAACTCCTCGACACCTTGGGGCTCTACCAATTTGAACCAGCGGAAAAAGACAGATTACAGCAACGCCTTTTAGCGTTGGTATCATGAAAACAGTTTTTGGGTTGCTCCTATACCTGTTATTGGGTGGCTGTAGCGAGGCCCCCTCTGAACAAGCGAGCCTGAGAATGGCTCGGCCGGCAAAACTGTATGCTGTGGAAAACACCACCGAACCCGTTGTGCATCAGCTTTTTGCCCGCATCCACAATCGCGACAGCATCGACCTGCAATTCGAAGTGTCCGGCCAACTCGTGGCCTTGCCAATTCGTGCCGGTCAAAAGATTAAAAAAGGTGAATTGATCGCGGCACTCGATGCCCGTGAACACAAGCTGGAGCTGGATTATGCCAGTACCTCCCTCATCCTGGCCACACAAGAACTCTCGAGGATGGAGAAACTGCATGACAAAGGTGTGGTCTCCATCTCTACACTGGAACAGGCTCGCACGCGCCAAAGGCTCCTGCATATTGAAGTTGGGCAGGCCAAAGAGATTCTCAGGGACAGCCAAATCCTCGCGCCATATGACGGCATTGTTCTGGAGCGATTCAAACAGAATCACAGCGCCATAATCGCCGGCGATGTAGTTGCTCGACTGACCCGTTCAGACATCGTCGAGTTGGTCACTGACATTCCTGAAACCCTAGTCGCAGCGATCAACCAACAGGGTGTTACCGCTGTTTACGCGCGCTTCACCGCACATCCAAGTCTCATCTGGCCACTGTCATGGGTCGAACAGCAGGCACAGGTAAGCGAAGCAACGCCAACCTTTCAAACACGTTTTGCCCTGAAAAAAATGCCCGACTGGCAGCCTTTACAGGGTATGACCGCACAAATTTTCTTGCAGCTGGCGCCGACGCTACAACAGACGCAGGTGCCGACGGCCGCATTACAAACAGACGTAGATGGCAGATTTTTCGTATGGATTACCTCATCCCCCAATTACACTGTCAAGAAAAGGCCGGTGGACGTAGGTAGGCCCTCCCCCGACTGGTTGACTATTACTGCGGGCTTAGCTGCCGGTGAAACGGTTATCGCTGCAGGGGGCAACGCACTGAGAGAGGGCGACAAAATTATCCCGCTAAACAGCCCAGCAGTTAGGTGAATCAGAGACAATGACTGAATTCGCACTGAAACACCCTCTCTATGTTTGGTTGCTCACGCTTATCTGCGTGGTCAGCGGCTTGTATGGTTTAGAAAATATTGGACGGCTCGAAGACCCCCCCTTCCCCATCAAACAGGCCTTTGTTATGACCCCGTATCCGGGCGCTTCAGCGCTTGAGGTCGAGCAAGAGGTCAGTGAAAAAATTGAGCTGTCACTGCGAGAGCTACCCTGGATATCTCGTATGGAATCGCGCTCTGTCCCGGGACATTCAGAGGTTGAAGTTGAGCTGCATCGCTGGGTTACAGCCGAGCAGGCGCCGCAAATTTGGGACGAGCTTCGCCGCCGAGTTTCTGAGGCGGCAGAACGTCTGCCCCCCGAGGCACAAACACCGCATGTGGAAGATGATTTTTCAGATGTCTATGGCATTCTGTATGCAGTGACACTGCCCGAGGGGTATTCAATCGCGGAGTTACACGATGCGGCGCGGCTATTGCAGAGTCGATTACAGATGATCAAATATGTCGCCAAGGTGCAGATTGACGGGTTGCCAGAAGAGCGCGTATACCTCGACTTTATTGATGCCCAATTGGTGCAACTTGGTATTTCCCGTGACGCCATCTTTGACAAAATTCGTGCGCAAACCGCTCTTAATGGCGCTTCTTCATTACGCTTTGGCGATAGAAGGATGCGCATCGCACCCGCCCCACTAGAGGGCAATATAGACCAACTCGGAAATATCCTAGTGGGTCAAAGCGGTTCCTCCGCTATGGTGTCGATCAGTGCTCTGGCTAATATCTCTAGAGTCGAAACCGACCAGCCCAAGATTATCATCCGTCACAACAGTCAACGGGTTTTCACCCTTGGCGTGTCTGTCATAACGTCGGCCAATGTTGTCGATGTGGGCAAAGTCGTTGAACAGCGGATCTATTCACTTAAAAAATCACTGCCGGTTGGTATGGATATTCAACCAATCTACGAGCAACATCGGGTGGTCGATCGCACCATCAGCAGCTTCTTGATAAACCTCTCCCTGTCGATTTTCACCGTCATTGTGGTGCTTTGCCTGTTCACTGGCTGGCGCGCTGGGCTGCTGGTCGGTGCAGTCTTATTGGTCACTGTACTGGGCACCATCGGATTCATGGCAGCCACAGGCATACAGCTACACCGAATTTCCTTGGCTGCACTGATGATCTCGATGGGTATGCTCGTCGACAATGCTATCGTGGTAGCCGAAGGCATGGTAACCGGCATGCAACGGGGCCAAACGGCACGGCAAGCCGCGATCCAAACAGTCGTCAACACACGCTTACCTCTCCTTGGCGCAACCATCGTAGGTGTGGCCGCGTTTTCACCCATTGGCCTATCGAGTGACTCAACGGGACAGTTCATGGCGTCGCTATTTTATGTGGCTGGCGGCTCACTGTTGCTGAGCTGGGTGTTATCCGTCACCCTCATTCCCTCGCTGGGCATACATCTGTTGCAGCCAACTACATCTCCCCAAGATGAGTCGACGATCTACAACGGTTGGTTATATAAGCTCTATTCGAGGTGCCTATCCGCGGCCCTAAAAAATGCCCGCCTGTGTTTTGTTGGACTGTTAGCCATCGCCATCGCAGGCCTGATGGGCTTCGGCTCGCTAAAACAGGGATTCTTTCCTAACCTGCCGACCCCAGTATTTTATGTCGACCTCTACTTTCCTGAAGGGACCGATCTTCACGCCACTGAACAGAAAACCGCCCAGTTCGAATCAAGACTGACCAAAAATCCCAAGATTACCGACATTACTGCTTGGATCGGCAGGGGCGCGTCTCGCTTTACCGTCGTCACGATTCCAGAACGGCCAAACCAAGCCTATGCACAATTTGCGATCCGCGCAGCCAATATGGATGACGTCGACGAGCTGGTACTATTTAGTCGACAACTGTTAGCCGGCGAACCGGACCTTGATGTCATGGTACGGCGTGCCGAAATGACACCGAGCGGCGCATGGAAACTAGAAGCCCGATTCTCAGGCGATGATGTGGCTGTTCTGCGCTCATTATCGCAGAAGTCACTGACGATTTTTCAGGAAGCGGGTTTGATGAATACTCGTTCCGACTGGCGACAACCGACCTTGGCACTAGCGCCAATGGTCGATGCTGCGCGCGCACAGGCCAGCGGTGTCGATCGACAAGACATTGCCGAGGCGCTAGCCTTTGTGACCACGGGCTCACCCGTCGCCGTACTGCGAGACAATGACAAACAGGTACCAATCATCGCTCGCAGTCGACTCATGCCCACGCAAAACCAGCTCATTGATGGCAATGTCTGGAGTCGAGACCAGCAAAGATACGTGCCCCTCCGTCACGTTATAGACGAGCCTAGCCTGATTGCAGAAGATGCAACAATTATCCGCCGCAGCCGCATACGCACCCTGACCGCGCAGGCAAATCCAGCCCACGGCAGCACCGCGGCCAACGCATTGACCCTCGTTCGCGCCGACATTGAGGCCATTGAACTGCCCGAGGGGTATACGCTGGAATGGGGCGGAGAATACGAAGCCAATCAGGTCGCCAATGATTCTCTCGGCACAAAATTCCCACTAGCGCTACTAGTTATGATGATGGTAACACTGGTTATCTTTGGACGTATCAGACAGACCATCGTTGCCTGGAGCTGCCTACCATTGCTACCTGTGGGCGTGCTCGGCGCCCTGCTGATCACCCAACTGCCATTCAATTTTCCGGCACTTCTTGGTCTGATCGGCCTAATTGGTATGCTGCTTAAAAATGCGATTGTTATGATCGGCGAAATCGATCGCCGAACAGCGGCAGGAACCCTCGACCAATCGACCATCGTCGCCAGCTGTGTTTCCCGCTTTAGACCTATTATGTTAGCCGCAATGACCACAGTCGCAGGCATGGCACCTCTGCTATCGGATGTGTTTTTTCAGTCTATGGCCGTCACTATCATGGGTGGATTGGCAATAACCTCGTTACTGTCACTGTTATCCCTACCGGTGGTCTACACTTTGGTGCATGGCAAGCAGGTACTTTCGCGATAAGTGCAACAAAAGCCTCACAGCTAAAAAGCCATGGACTCAAAGTCTATTGATTCCTAAACAAGGAACCTTTGTTATATAGATGTATAGTATGTCTATGAAAAAATTAGTTATCAGCATCTTTTAAATCGTTCAACTGCGGTAACCGAGATGCTACCAAATTTACATTATCTTAAAATGAACAACTCTGGTGAGCTAGCCCATCCGTTATATTTAAAAGCAGATTTGACGCCTATAGAATGGGTCCATAAATAGTATTAGTAACAATCATATTTAATAACAAGGACTGTTAACTTGCCAAATAAAAATATCACAAGCGCATCAATGAGCGCCTGCGGCTGGAAAGCCGGACTATTATGCTGGCGTTATGAGGGGTGAACAACTAGTCCAACTCCCCTATAGTAAGATGACTATTAAAAGTTAGGAACTGGCTTCATCACTTCCATTACTTACCATCCTGTTACCACCTCTCAATTATCTTCTCCAGCACCTTAAGTTCTGCCATCTTTGCCGGCCTTGCGGCACGAATAGCTCTTGTCTCCCCCCCGTGGATAGTCTTTGCATCTGAGCAGCGCTTTTTCCCATGATCTGTAATTGGACCTTTTGAAAATGCCCCGTGCGTTTTACATATGCGTTTCTCCCTAACGGCTGGTGCGCCGCATTGCTGTCTGGTGCGTTTAGATAAGGCTTGGCATCGCCTACACCGAATCCTCCCGGCGGCTAGAGTCATGAATGGTTCCCTGTCAGAGGGAGATTGATCTGTTTTCATCACAGGACCTCATGAACTGAGTGGAACTGGTATCGAATTCAAACTCTTAATTCTCATAACTTCATAGCGCCTCCCTCGCATATTATTAAAATGCGCTAATGCGCTAATTAACCCCTATTTACAAGAAGTCTTTATAGGATCTATTTGTAAGAGATTCTTAAAAACAGCCATAATTAGCGCATTAGCGCATAACTTCATATATCACTGGAGTGCGCCAATACCAAGCCATGTGCGCTTGTCTTCCCTTAATTTAAACCCCTTGGCCTTAAGTTTCCGTGACAATCTGTTCGCCGACACCCCATACAAACCATTCACGCTGCACCACTGCGTGTACCTCAAGTACAGATTTGTCTTCGGTATCGTTTTCTCTGGTGCAGTTACACATTCATCATCTAGAAATTGCTGGACCACATCCTGTTCTGTCCGGTATTCCTGAGTAGCTTTTGAGAGAGTCTTTGGCATTTCGAGACCTTTTTCAAAGTAAGTTTTCAGTGCATCCAACAAGTAATTTAATATGCCCGGGCCCTCTGCAATCAGTTTTTCTAATAACCTTTTATCCTGTTGTGCTTGTGGAATCGTTACCGAAAAAGGGTATAGCACAACCCGTCGCCAAAACCCGTGACTATCGTCGGAAACAGTGGGATGGTAATTACCAACAACAACTAATTTATGTGTGGGTGAAAATGAGATATGGTTATTGCTGTACAGGGGACGCCCTATAATTGTGTCGTTGCCCGTAAGATCCTTCAAACGCGCATCATCCAACCTCTGCCCTTCTTTTGTCTCATTGCAAAAGACCAACCGTTTTCCCTGAAGTAACAGCAAGTCAGGAGCAGCACCGGCTGAAGATCGGTTGTGTTGCATCAGCATTTCTGTAGGTATTTTTGTAGCATAATCACCCATCAAGTTTTCCAGTAAAGTGATAAGCACTGATTTACCGTTGCTACCTACACCATGGAAAAAGAACCAAAGTTGCTCAGTCGAGAGGCCGGTTAAAAAATAGCCCAAAACGATGACTAGAAAATCACGTTGCTCTTTAATTGGCACTACTTGCTCTAGAAAAGCACAAAACTGAGGGCATTTAGCCTCAGAGTCAAAACCAATATTGCAATATTTTGTTACTAATAGGTTCGGATCAGGGGATAACAATGTGCCTTTCTTAAGATCTACAACGCCATTCTGAACCCCGAGAAGATAAGGGTTATTATCGAGTGCTGAAAGAGCTACCGACATCCCGGACTCTGATCTCGCCAGTTTAATCATGTCCTCTAATGCACGGCGAGAGCTACTCCTCTTGATGTCCGATAACATTAATGTTGTGCCCTTACCATCTCTCATTGCCACTGCGCAGGCCTCAGTCATCTTGGCAACAACCTCCTTCGCTGCTTGCATCGGTAGATCCGAATTGCCGCGAGTCCATCCCTTAACTGCATCAAAATTCAGCACATCTCCTGTATCACGCACAAAACATAGTGTCCCGCAAAAGTGCTCGCGGAAGCGTTCACCATTACGTATGTCCATGCGATCAATGTTGGCTGGCAGTTCTCTTATTGACTCACTCATTGGGAGAGACTTGTCAGTATTAATCAAAGTCTCTGAATTTGAGGCAGAACAAGTAAAGGGCGACTCGTATTCAAGACTAGATTCGGACCATCCAGCATGCGTTCTAGCAAGAGATAGTAAATGGTTTGCACCATATCCATCTGGCTTACCTTTAAGTTCATTTAAAGCTCGATCAAAACGTCTATGACATTCGTCACTGTTGTAACCAACGTAATGCGTACCCGCATAGTCCCCCTTGCTGTAGGACTGAAAATAAGCACATCCTTCCTCACCATAGACTCTCGCCAGCACGTTAACTGTGTCTGACCAAATTTGCTCGTCAACATGGTCAACACATGCCAGTACCGCCTCGAGACAGGGTTTGGTCAACTTGCTATAAGATGTATTTAGGGTTGTTGATATAGATTTTTGAGCCGCGTTGCTTGAAGCCGTTGTGCCTGATCCCCCTGTACTTTTAGCCCAACGATTTAACTCTTCAAGGATAGCCTCCAGTTCATGACTTGATACAAATTTAATCTCGGCAGTAGATGAACTAAAAACCTGCCCCGTGAGGGCCAAATAAAAACTACGACTAAATACTTCAATCTCTCTATGAACATATTTAGTAACGTTTGGGTACTCATCAGCAAAATCGGAGGGCCCAAACTTGATCTTAGATTTGCTCTGGGGTAGTCGATCGCAAACAAAAAAGTACTTGAAACCAGTTCCGCTAGGCGATATCTCAGTATACGAAGGAAATGACTCTACAAAGCTCAAAACACCATCATCAACCTTATCGCTATTGGGCTCAGCGAAACCATCAAAGTCGAGGCACCATAGATAGCCCGTATGCGTCTCCACATTAACTTTGACACCTTCCAGAAGGCTAATCCCCAAACCCAAATCCCTCGCCTTAGAGAGCCTCTCCTTAGCTAATTCGAAAGGCATAAGTTCATCAGTATTGTTATGGGCGATCCCAATTCCTGCACTTGAAACAGGCGACTTAGTCATCTTCCCATCCCCCTTTCTAATGTTTTTCCAAAACATAAAGGATTCAAGTGACTGTATCTCAGAAGGGATATGATCAGGTTCAATGTGCATTAGACACCTCCCAATTTATCTAGCTCGACCTTTGCTGCACGAAGTAATTTAATGTGCTCCTTCATTGATCGCTTCAGATGCTTTTTAATCTGCTTCTTTGAAGGTTCTGACGGTCCCATTTCAATTAACGAAAGACCAGAAAAAATGACCATTTCTAACTGAATTTCATTCAGAACATCCTGCGGTAATTCATTCATCAGGCGTTCAGCATCATGAGGTATTTTCATTATTTCGACACCTCATCTATTAACTGATCGATATCTTCAGCGCGCCACATTTTGTAATGTAAACCAAGTCGAAGTGACCCTTTTAGAAAAGCGTTTTTTCTAATACTAAGTTGCATTTATTTCCTCTCTTTATATTGAATTTAGAGAGATCGAACCATGTTCAGACAAACCATGCAATAGCTAAATTTTGGATTTATACCATAACAAGTTATAGTGTAAATAGTGAGTAAATACGGGCTTTTCAGGCGATTCTAAATAATTGACTAATTTTAGAGTTAGGGTCATTTTTTTGAATTTTGACTCGCCACAGGTATTTCGAAAATCACATTACTCATCGAATTTGCTAGTAAGGAAACTGGTATCGACGAACCATATCGACCAAAAGTTTCTCCTATTTGCTCATGTCCAAGAAGCTCTCGGATGTGCTCATTAGGCACGCGGCACATAGTCAATTTGTCCCGCAAAGTATGTCTAAAAGAGTGAAACACTTTAGTGCCCTTAGGAAGCCCAAGAGATGTTTTGTAGCGCCCAAACCATTTCGAAGGCTCATGGCCAAGATTAGTATTAGTTCTTCGTAAATCAAATAAAAACGACCCTACTGGACGACTGCGGATAAGATCAAGAATCCCGAGTTCAATTAGGTCACTGTGAATCGGGATTTTTCTTACCGAGCATGATGTCTTGACTCTATTTTCACTATGCCCATCACCATGAATATCTAGATAATGACACTCATCAGTTAATTTAAAATCCTCTACTTTTAGCTGACACAACTCTTCGATTCTGGCTCCGGTGTATAAACCGAGTAATGGCAGCCAATATTGCCACTCACGCTTGTAAGCCTTATGAGTATAAAGGCGGGTTCCAAAGAGTAATTTCAAATCATGGTCGGTAAACGAGCTTCTCTCAGAACGAGCCGAATGCACTCTCCGAGGAGCTACCCCTAGGAACGGATTCTCATCTTTATACCCCTGCTTGACCAACCAATTGAAGAACGAAGATACACGGCCAATGATGTTTCTGACGGTCTCAAGACTAATCGGATCGCAACCCTGCTGAATCAACTGATCTATGGTTTTCTCTCTACGGTTACCCTTGTGCCGATTAGCGGGATAGCTAAGTAATGTCTGCCGATAGTCACGCACAACTGATTTTGTTACGGCCACGACTGGTAGGTCTCCGATCAGCTCTAAAAGCTGCTTAAAGGTCGCTTCATTTTGAGCAGCCGTCCGGGTTCCCCAGTTTTCGATCATTTGCTCACGCTTGTAAAGGGAAAATCCTTCGGATAACAAAATCAGTGTCTTATCTGATTGGGCTAGCTTGAGACCCTTTGCCTCTGAGCGCCCTTTTTGACCGACAATATCTGATACTTGTTGCCTTAGTACTACCTCACAAGAATGCGCGTTAGCAAAAATAGGGGCTATTTGATTAACCTTCCGGAAGGCTGCCATGGGGTCTTTAGTGTTTAGAGACTGCCTTATGAATTGGTTATTCCACCTCAGGTTAAGGTAGTAAATGCCATTTCTTTTGATGGTATACGGAACTGATAACTTTCTCATTGTGTGACACCTTTGTGTGACAAAGTGACTTCAATTGAAAGTTTTTTGGAGAAAAACCCCTGCAAGAACAGGGGGTTATCTTTTTTTGGTGGAGGCGGCGGGAACTGTTATTAGACTGTAAGCTACTAATTAATATAGGTTTAATGAGTTCAAAAATCTGCTTTTGTTACATCCTTTGTTACATCCGAAATATAGTCTTTAATTGGGAGTAG
>Ga0206127_1005181_pt1 | contig 11085 bp, 8 predicted proteins | sample Helgoland_Spring_6_FD_148646 | JGI IMG/M metagenome (GOLD analysis project Ga0206127, IMG submission 148646) | Pelagic subsurface seawater microbial communities from Kabeltonne, Helgoland, North Sea - Helgoland_Spring_Bloom_20160419_1 | ecosystem: Environmental > Aquatic > Marine > Epipelagic ...
CGGGGTCATCTGTATCAAGTTTGATTAACAGTTCTCCCTTAAAACTATATTTTTTAACGACTTTTCCAACGAAGAAACAATCTTCCTTTTGCATCGCTAAAGAGTTTTATTCTTCTTTTTTAGTTGCATCTGCCTCAGGAGCAGCTTCCTCTGCAGGAGCTTCTTCTACAGTTGCCTCTGCCTTAGGAGCAGCTTCCTCTGCAGGAGCTTCTTCTACAGTTGCCTCTGCCTCTGCAGCAGCTTCCTCTGCAGGCGCTTCTACCTCAGTAGTTGCCTCTGCTACAGGAGCATCTGCAGGAGTAGCTTCCTCTACAGGTGCTACTTCCTCTTCAACAACAGGTGCATTTGCAGCCACACGTGCAGCGTTAACTGCTTTCTCTGCAGCCAATGCTTCTGCTTTTAATTTTCCTTTAGCGTCTGCTAGTGTTGCTTTTTTAGCCTCAACAGCATTCCCTTTTCCTTCTAGCCACGCGTTATATTTTGCGTCTGCTTGCTCTTGTGTTAAAGCGCCTTTACGAACACCGCCGGCCAAATGATTTTTCATCATTACTCCTTTGTAAGAAAGGATAGCTCTAGCAGTATCTGTTGGTTGCGCTCCATTTTGAAGCCACTGTACAGAACCATCAACATCTAGGTTGATTTGTGCAGGATTAGTGTTTGGGTTGTAAGTACCTAATTTTTCAAGGTATTTACCATCTCTTTTTGCGCGGGCATCTGCCGCCACGATCCAGTAAAAAGGTTTTCCTTTTTTACCGTGTCTTTGTAGTCTGATTTTTACAGGCATAACATTAATTTTTGAAGTTCACGACTTCGGTTTTAATTTTAAATTTTCAAAGGGATCTTTATACAGGTTGTGTTTTAAAAAACAATACCCCTTCCAGATTTTTGAGTGCGCAAAGATACCCTAAATTATATTTGTAATTCAAGCAATTACACTATTTTTTATAAGCTTTACTAATCTTTGGATAATACTTCCGCAAAAAGAACTAACCACTGGCTGCAGTGTTTGTTTGTAAGTGGCTATTAGTTGTTGGTTTTTTCTTTGTAAATGTGAACAACTAGAGATAACTTTAGGTCTTGAAAAACACATAATTTTTTACATTTACAAGAGGGGTTTTGCAGGTTGTTTTTTACTTGTAAATGCTTGTTTTCCCATGTTTTGTTGGGCTCTTATACTTTTTTAATTCTAAAATCGCTTTGACTTGTATTTAATTTTTGATACCGAAACCACTGGACTTCCTAGAAATTGGAAAGCCCCATTGACAGATAGTGATAACTGGCCGCGCTGTATACAGATTGCTTGGCAGTTGCATGATACCATGGGAAGGGTTATAGAGCATCAGGATTATTTAGTGCAGCCAACTGGATACAACATCCCTTATGATGCAGAGAAAATTCATGGAATTTCTACAGAGTTAGCACAGCAAGAAGGGATTGAGCTTTCTTTGATGATAGAGAAGTTTCAACAGGCGCTTTCTAAAGCTTCTTTTATTGTTGGGCAAAACGTGAAGTTTGACCTCAATATTATGGGAGCAGAGTTTCTGCGTTTAGGAATGGAAAACCCTTTGCCTAGCATGCCTCTTTTGGATACTTGTTCAGAAACTACGGCGCAAATGTGTCAAATACCAGGGGGTAGAGGTGGAAAATTTAAATTACCAACCCTAACAGAGTTGCATCAATTTTTATTTCAACAACCCTTTGCACAGGCTCATAATGCCACTGCAGATGTAGAGGCTACAACACGATGTTTTTTAGAGCTTGTTCGTCGTCAAATCTTTACTCTTGAGGAGCTTGACTGCCCACCAGATTATTTTGAGCATTTTTCTAAAGAAAATCCTCAAACCATCCCTCTTATTGGTCTAAAACATATTAATCTCAAGAAGGCCTCAGAGAAAATAAAAAAACAGTTGGAGGCAACAATGGTTTCAGAGAAAGTATCTTCTCAAAAAATCAAAGAGAATATTGCTGTATTAAAACAGGCTCCTTTTGCCCATCTGCACAATCACTCTCAATATTCTATTTTGCAATCTACCTCAAGCACTCAAGATTTGGTGGATGCAGCAGTGGCAGACAACCAGCCTGCAGTAGCTATTACCGATACGGGTAATATGATGGGAGCGTTTCATTTTACACGTTCGGTAAATAACCATAATAGATCCTTAAAAGCGGCCTACAAGGCAGATTTGCAGGCCTACAACGCCATAGATGACACTGCCACAGATTTTGATGGCGTAGTGCCAGAAAAACCCCAAGAGCCTACGTATTTAAAAGCAATAGTAGGTTGTGAGTTTTTTGTGTGTACAAACCATAAAGACAAAACACAAAAGGATAATGGCTACCAAATCATACTAGTAGCAAAGAACAAAAAAGGCTACCATAACCTAGCCAAAATGTCAAGCATATCATACATAGATGGTTTTTATTATGTGCCTCGAATAGATCGTGAGGTAATTTTAAAATACAAAGAAGACCTTATGGTGTTTTCTGGCGGTATGTATGGTGAGGTTTCTAGTAAAATTTTAAATGTTGGAGAGAAACAAGCAGAGGAGGCTCTTTTGTGGTGGAAAGAAACCTTTGGTCCTGATTTTTACTTGCAAATTATGCGTCACGATCAAGAAGATGAAAATAGGGTTAACCAAACCTTGGTTTCATTCTCTAAAAAGCACCAGGTGCCACTAATTGCTGCAAATAACACCTACTATATTGATCAAAAAAGCGCAAACGCACATGATATTTTATTGTGTGTAAAAGATGGTGAGAAACAGGCTACCCCAATAGGTAGAGGTAGAGGGTATAGATACGGGCTTCCAAATCAAGAATATTATTTTAAGAGTCAAGCTGCCATGAAGGCGCTTTTTAAAGACCTTCCGCAGGCCATTGCAAACATTAGTGAGGTTATAGAAAAAGTAAGCCCCTTTTCTTTGCAGCGAGATGTCTTGCTGCCAAAATTTGATATACCACAAGAGTTTCTTGTTGAGAAAGACCAAGAGGATGGCGGGAAAAGAGGAGAAAACAAGTTTTTAAAACACCTTACTTTTTTAGGCGCTCATAAACGCTACCCAGCTCTTACAGGGCAGAGTGATGCGCATAAAAAAGCAGCTGCTGACATTACAGAGCGTATCAATTTTGAGTTGGATGTAATTCAAAACACAGGCTATCCAGGGTACTTTTTAATTACAGAAGATTTTATTAGAGAGGCAAGGAATATGGATGTTTCTGTGGGTCCTGGTCGTGGTTCTGCAGCAGGTTCTGTTGTTGCATACTGCTTATGGATTACAAACATTGATCCTATTAAGTACAATCTACTTTTTGAGCGTTTTCTGAATCCAGATCGTGTATCGATGCCCGATATTGATATAGATTTTGATGATGAAGGAAGAAGTAAGGTTATGGATTATGTCATAGAAAAATATGGTAGCAATCAAGTAGCCCAAATTATCACCTACGGAACCATGGCAGCAAAATCTGCAATTAGAGATACCGCCCGTGTGCTTGATTTGCCGCTCAGTGATGCAGATCGCGTAGCCAAGTTAATACCAAACATGACCAAGCTTAATAAAATATTTGGCATGGATGAAAAAGCGCTTCGGGGTAAATTCAGAAGTGATGAACTGCCCAAAGTGCAAGAACTTATTGCCCTTGCAGATGGTACAGATTTGACTTCTCAAACCATAGGGCAGGCAAAAATATTAGAAGGTTCTATCCGTAATACTGGTATTCATGCCTGTGGGGTAATTATTACTCCAAGTGATATTACCAATTTTGTACCTGTAGCCCTAGCAAAGGATAGTGATTTATATGTTACCCAGTTTGATAACTCTGTGGTAGAGAGTGCAGGACTTTTAAAGATGGATTTCTTGGGTCTTAAAACCTTGACTCTTATCAAAGACACGGTAAAAATAGTAAAGCACAAACATGATGTTGACTTAGATCCAGACAACTTCCCCCTCGATGACCAGAAAACCTATGAGCTGTTTCAAAGAGGAGAAACCGTAGGGATTTTTCAATACGAATCTGCAGGAATGCAGAAGTACATGAAAGAGTTGAAGCCTACTGTTTTTGGAGATCTTATTGCAATGAATGCCTTGTATAGACCAGGGCCTTTAGAGTATATCCCTAGCTTTATTAGGCGTAAAAATGGAGAGGAAGCCATACAATATGATCTTCCTGCCATGGAAGAGTTCTTGGATGAAACCTACGGTATTACTGTATATCAGGAGCAAGTAATGTTACTCTCTCAAAAGCTCGCCGATTTCAGTAAAGGTGATGCAGATGTCTTGCGTAAGGCCATGGGTAAAAAGCAAAAAGCAGTACTTGATAAAATGAAACCTCGTTTTATAAAAAATGCAGTTGCCAATGGTCATGATGCGGTAAAACTAGAGAAAATATGGAAGGATTGGGAAGCCTTTGCTAGTTATGCCTTTAATAAAAGTCACTCTACCTGCTATGCCTGGATTGCCTATCAAACCGCTTATTTAAAAGCGCATTACCCTGCAGAATATATGGCAGCAGTTTTGAGTAACAACATGAGAGATATCAAACAGGTTACCTTTTTTATGGAAGAGTGTAAGCGCATGGGGCTTGCCATTTTAGGGCCAGATGTAAATGAGAGTTTTTATAAATTTTCTGTAAATGATAAAGGTGCTGTTCGCTTTGGTATGGGCGCTATAAAAGGAGTAGGAGCTAATGCGGTTGCAACTATTGTGGAAAACAGAAAAGACGGACATTATAAATCTATTTTTGACTTGGCTAAACGCATTGATTTGAGAGCCGCCAATAAAAAAGCCTTTGAAAACTTAGTGTTGGGAGGAGGTTTTGATAGCTTTAATAATCATCGTGCTCAATACATGCATGAAGATACAGACGGCATTACTTTTTATGAAAAAGTATTAAAGTATGCTGCTCGTTACCAAGAAACAGAAAATAGTAGCCAAGTGAGCCTTTTTGGAGAGGCCAGTGAAGTGCAAATTCCGGAGCCACAAGTGCCACCGTGTGAAGATTGGGGGACCATGAAAAAATTAAATTTTGAGAAAGAAGTAGTTGGAGTTTACATTAGCGGACACCCACTTGATGATTTCCAAGTAGAGATGGATACCTTCACAAACTGCCGTGTGGCAGATTTTTATTCCTTAGAAAAACATATTGGTAAAGAACTCACCTTTGGAGGCGTTGTTACAGATGTGCAGCACCGAGAAACAAAAGCAGGAAAAGGTTGGGCTATATTTACGGTAGCAGATTTTGGCGAAAGTTATGATTTTAAAATATTCAATGAAGATTATTTAAAACTCAGACATTTTTTGGTGCCCAACACCATAATACACGGTAAAATTTATATCAAGGAGGGTTGGATGCAAAAAGACACCGGTAAACGCAGTGATCCAAGAATGCAATACAATGGCATGCAACTATTACATAATGTGATGGATAGCCAGGCTAAGAAAATAACCATACAATTACCCATTGAAGCCTTGCAGGATGACACCCTCTTGTTTTTAAAAGAAATGGTAGCTACCCATAAAGGAGACAAGCAACTATTTTTTACGGTATACGAAGTAGAAAACAAAATAAAGCTCAACATGCCAAGTAGAACCCATAAGGTGGATATTTGTAATGAGTTTTTAAAAGGACTTCAAGACCGGCAATTAAAGTATCGATTAAACTAAGCTAAAGTTTTTGTGGGCTCTATAAATAAAACCAATTAAACCATTGTTGAAACTGATACTTTGACCCCGGGTTTTACTGCAAAATTTAACTACTTTTGTAACCAGATTATTAACGATATTTTCTCTGAAGAGAAATGTAAAAAGAATATAGCTATGGCATTAGAAATAACAGACGCAACATTTGAAGAAATAGTATTAAAAAGTGATAAACCAGTATTGGTAGACTTTTGGGCTGCATGGTGTGGACCTTGCCGCATGGTAGGACCTATCATTGACGAAGTGAGCAATGATTATGAAGGTAAAGCTGTAGTAGGTAAGATGGATGTAGACGCTAACCAAGAATTTGCTGCAAAATATGGGGTTCGTAATATCCCTACCGTACTAGTGTTTAACAACGGTGAACTTGTTGGACGTCAAGTAGGTGTTGCACAAAAAAGTGTATATGCAGAAGCCATAGACAGCCTTTTGTAATAAATAAAATAAAATCAGTTAAAAGGCTTGGCTTTATGTCAAGCCTTTTCTATTTTTAAACAAATGCTATGTGTTGTAGTTTCTCATGAAATTTTATAGCCGTGTATTGTTGTATAAAGAAAAAATGAAGTGTTCAAATGCAGTTGTGCACGCCCTAGATTATTAAATAACCGCCACCCTGCATGCATGGCACTAGTATAAAAATACAATATGAGTACTCAAAAGAAATCTAAAGTACAGGACACAATAGAAAACCAACAACTAAATGATCGTACTATATTTTTATGGGGCGGTGTGGACGATAAAACAGCACGTCATGTAGTTGACCGCTTACTATATCTAGACTCTTTAAATCATGATGAGATTAAATTCTACATCAATAGCCCAGGAGGGTATGTAACAAGTGGGTTTTCTATTTATGACACCATCAAGCAAATTAAATCTCCAGTGTCTACCATCTGTACAGGATTGGCGGCAAGTATGGGGAGTTTACTGTTAAGCGTTGGAGAAAAAGGGCGAAGATTCATACAACCACACGCGCGTGTTATGATACACCAGCCAAGTGGCGGGGCAAGAGGGCAAGCAAGTGATATTGAAATAACAGCACAAGAAATTTTAAAAACAAAAGAGATTAGCGCTAAAATTTTAGCTGATAACTGTGGGCAGACCTATGATAAAATCATGAAAGATTTTCAGCGAGACCACTGGATGGATGCCGCAGAGAGTATGAGCTATGGTATTGTAGATGGAATTTTAGAGTAATAGTTATTTATTATAAATTAACACGTGAATTTAGAAAAGGAAATAAATGAAATTGTAGGGTTTAAAAACCTAGAATTGCTAGCTACCCAGGTGGTAGAGGGGTTTATTTCTGGCTTGCATAAATCTCCATTTCATGGTTTTTCCGCAGAATTTGCAGAGCACAAAATTTATAACAGTGGCGAAAGCACCAAACATATAGATTGGAAGCTTTTTGCTAAAACAGACAAGCTTTACACAAAGCGCTACGAAGAAGAAACTAATTTGCGCTGCCACCTTATACTAGATAATAGTAGCTCTATGCATTATCCGGCGCTACAGGATATGCACATTGACAATCTCAACAAAATTGGCTTTGCCTCATTAGCCAGCGCCGCGATTATGAATTTGATGAAACGCCAGCGTGATTCTGTGGGTATGAGTATCTACAGTGATCGCTATGAATTTTATAGCAACGAAAAAGCAAGTGAGCGTCATCATCAAATGTTATTACAACAGCTCAATAAAGCCCTTGGGAGTAAAAGTAGTGGCGTACAAACAAATACCTATGAGCATCTACATTTAATTGCTGAAAAATTAAAGCGCAGAAGTTTGGTTTTTTTGTTTACAGACATGTTTCAAAGCGATAAACAGCAGCACGAGCTTTTTGAGGCACTGCAGCATTTAAAGTACAACAAACACGAAGTAGTTTTGTTTCATACCTATGATAAAGAGAAAGAACTTCGCTTCGATTTTAACAACCGTCCAAAGAAGTTTATTGATACTGAGACCTCAGAACATATCAATCTCTATCCAGATAATGTGAAAGAAAACTATGAAACTGCAGTGCAATCTTACTTTGATACCCTGGCCCTAAAATGTGGACACTATAGAATTAAATACGTTCCTGTAGATGTAAATGATAGCTTTAATACCATTCTCACCACTTATTTGGTGGAGCGTGCAAGGTTTGGTTGATGCCTCATGCAAGACAAAGGCGGGATATCAGAGCATTACAAAAAAAAACAGAAATATTTAAAATAAATGTTTGCAGTTATAAATGGTAGTTTTATATTTGCACTCGCTTCTAGCAATAGAAGTTAAAGACAAGCTTTTAAAGTCTCTAAAATAGTAGCACGGTCTGGTAGTTCAGTTGGTTAGAATACCTGCCTGTCACGCAGGGGGTCGCGAGTTCGAGTCTCGTCCAGACCGCAGAAAAATGTTGTGTTGAGTCCTTTAAATAGGGCTTGTGGTTTATTAATAGACCGATGAGAAGCTTATCCAAACGGATGGGCTTTTTTTGTTTAAGATATTGACGTATATTACGAACAAAACCAACAAATGAGCACATCATCAAATTCTTTCCCAAACCCTATTCATTCAAATAAATACTTAGTCAACGGTGTTCTTAAGCCTTGGACAGGTGCTAAAGCTGAGGTCTATTCAAATATTTATTACAAAGATGGAGCGCCAACGCTATTGGGTTCCGTTCCTGATATGGATACAGAGGCTGCCAACGAGGCTATAAACTCTGCAGTTGCAGCTTTTGATAAAGGGAAGGGTGATTGGCCAACCATGAAAGTGAAGGATAGAATTGCTTGCATGAATACTTTTGTCGAGAAGATGAGGCCACATAGAGAAGAGGTCGTGAGGCTACTGATGTGGGAAATAGGAAAGACTAAAAATGATGCTTGCAAAGAATTTGACAGAACAATAGATTATATCCTAGATACCATTGAGGCCTACAAGAAACTTGATAGAAAGAGCGCAAAGTTTGATAATGAAAGCGGAATATTTGCTCATATTAGAAGGAGCCCTCTTGGTGTTGTACTCTGTCTTGGGCCCTATAACTATCCATTAAATGAAACTTTTTGTTTGCTTATCCCGGCTTTAATTATGGGGAATACTACCATATTTAAACCGGCCAAGCTAGGAGTACTATTAATTACACCGTTATTAAAAGCATTTCAAGAAAGCTTTCCGCCAGGGGTAGTAAATATTGTATTTGGTCGTGGGCGAAAAATTGCTGCTCCAATAATGCAGACTGGTTTTGTAGATGTACTTGCTTTAATAGGTCACAGCACCTCTGCCGTAGCCCTTCAAGATGAGCATCCATTTAAAAACAGACTGCGATTAATTTTAGGTCTTGAGGCAAATAATCCAGCAATTATTCTTCCAGACACTGATCTTGATCTTGTTGTTCAAGAATGTATTTCAGGTACATTGTCTTATAATGGGCAGCGTTGTACTGCTTTAAAAGTACTGTTTGTACATGCAGATATCGTAGATGAGTTTAATAAACGTTTTGCAGAAGCTGTAGATACATTGAAATTTGGATTACCGTGGGAGGATGATGTTTTTCTTACGCCACTTCCAGAAAAAAACAAACCAGCATATATTGATGGATTAATTAAAGACGCGGTTTCAAAAGGAGCTAATATTTTAAACAAACGTGGCGGTGAACTTAGTGAAAATTATTGCTATCCAGCCGTATTATATCCTGTTTCAACAGATATGAAAGTCTTTCAAGAAGAACAATTTGGTCCTGTTATTCCGATCATTTCTTTTACTACTATTGACGAGCCACTGGACGCAATTGCAGCCTCACAATATGGGCAACAAGTAAGCCTTTTTGGTAAAGACACCAAGCAGCTAGGACCCCTTATTGATATACTCGCCAATTTGGTTTGCAGAGTGAATCTAAACAGCGCTTGCCAACGAGGTCCAGATATTTATCCATTTACAGGAAGAAAAAACTCTGCAGTAGGAACATTAAGTGTTTTTGACGCACTAAGGAGTTTTTCAATACGCAGTTTTGTGGCCACAAAAGACAATGAATATAACAAAGAAATCCTTGAAAAATTATTAGCATCAAAAGATTCTAATTTTATAACTACAGACTACCTTTTGTAGCGCTTTTAATTGCATATTCTTTGAAGTGGGTTGATGTAACTGCAAATACAATTCTAGTTTTGAGATATTGTCTCAAGGACTACAGCTATCTCATTTCTCCTAAAAAATAGATCATAAGGAGGATTGTATCCAAAGCAGTAAAATTCGTTGGTGTGCTCAATATCATTGGCCTTTAAAACGGCAATTAATGTGTCTTTATTTTCTTTAATTGTAGCATCACTAACCCATCCAGAAAAGGTTATTACAGCCATTGTTTTTTGCGGCTCTTGTTTAAAGGTGATGTCTGCTTGATTTGGTTTTGGCAGGGCCTCTTTTGAAATTGCCTGTGGAACCATAAACCCCATAGACGGTGTATCACCTAAAGACATGCTAACGGGAGAAGTCATTGCAATTTTTTCGTTACGTGCATTGGCCCCGAATATGTACCCGCCTAATTTAGAAAACCCTTTGCTTGCATTTTGTTTATACCCTTGATTTGCAAGAGGTACGTTTGTAAATAACCTTGCTTTATAGTTTCTGATTTCTATACCTTCCAAGACATCTGCTACAGTGTAAGGGTACATCTCAATATTTGTACTACTTCTATGAATAAAAAACTGGGCCACAATAAATAATACAGCTACTGATCCAACTACTATATAAATTGTTTTCATTGTTTTAATTTATAGTGAATACACCAACCTGAATGTTATAAATCTTGGTTGTATGAATGTTTCTGAAGTAAATACAGAAATATTACTGGCGCTGTTTTGAACTTGAGAATCTATACCCAAAATATTTGTAGCACGAATTTCATATTCAAGGCTAGCATCTTTATCTTTTCTATAAGACAGTGATGCATTCCAAGTTTGAAATGAGTTAATTTCCTCCACCTCATCACTGAGTCTATTGTAAGTAAAATCTGATCTAAGAGTGAATGCTTTTTTAATATAAGCATCAAATTCTATAGAGGGTGCATTGGTGGTAAAGGTAGTGGAACTTGTTCCTTGGTCATTTTGAGCTATTGTATGTCTATAGCGCAACGTTACATTAGGAGCTACTTTAAAGGTGGTGCGTATACTTGGGGTATAGCTTTGTGTGAATCCTTCGTTAACAGATTGTCTTCCTTGAACGAACTGATTAATTTTACTGTAATTTAAATTCACACTCAAACTTCCTCTAATCTTCCCGAAAGTTCTTTGCATTCTTCCAAAAGCAGTTACCGTCTCATCTGCAAAACCTGAATTAAAATAGGTGCTGGTTCTAATTACATTTTCAAAGTCTGTTAGACTTCTAATTTGGTCTATGTTTTTTGAATAAG
>Ga0206127_1005183_pt1 | contig 11083 bp, 10 predicted proteins | sample Helgoland_Spring_6_FD_148646 | JGI IMG/M metagenome (GOLD analysis project Ga0206127, IMG submission 148646) | Pelagic subsurface seawater microbial communities from Kabeltonne, Helgoland, North Sea - Helgoland_Spring_Bloom_20160419_1 | ecosystem: Environmental > Aquatic > Marine > Epipelagic ...
TTATTTCAGGCTGTTTTGTTTTCGATTGAATAAAATGTACTTTAATTCGTCAGGTGTGTGGCTGGCGATATTGCTTCCAGTTGGTCAAGGCATCCACGCTAAAACAAACGCAATAGTCGCATCATAAACTGTAAGTATATGATAGCGTTTGAATTAGACTGGCTTCGTTTGTCTGGTTTTAGCCTTTTCAGCGCGGGATGTGACGACACTATGTGCCAGTTCGAGGGTGTAAGACTGTAGTTTAATCAAGGTGGCCTCGGTCTTGGCGGCATCCTTTGCCTCGAGCGCGTCGGCAAGATTGGTGTGCAGCGCGACAATGGTTTCGCGCGAGCGCGCGGTAAAGGTGATCATGTTCATCAACGGTTGCATCGCCTCGACCGCTCCGGCCAATTGGTAGCTAAGCACTGGGTTTCGGGCACCGTCAACCAGCGCACGGTGCAGGGTCACGTCCGACGCGCAAAATGCTTCGTCAGTCAGGCCCGGTTGCGCTTGCCGGTGAATTTCTGCGCGCATGGTGGCCAGATGATCGGGCGTGCGCCGTTCAGCTGAAAGGGCCGCACAGGCGCGTTCCAGCGCATAGCGTGCTTCGCAGGCAACATCAAAGCTGACCGAATTCATACTGAGCAGCAGGGTCGAGGTTGTCACCTGCTGGTCGTAGGCTTCTTCAAATCGCAAGCGATTGACGAATGCGCCGCCTGTTGCGCCGCGCTGGGTGCGTATCAGTGATTGGGCTGCCAGACGCTTGAGCGCTTCGCGCACCGTGGGGCGGGACACTTTGAATTGGTCGGCCAGTTCCGCTTCGGAGGGCAGGCGCTGATCGACGATCAGTGCCCCGCTTACAATTGCATCGCGGATGGCCTGTGCGATTTGGGCGGAAAGGTCTTCGGAGCTGTCAGGATCAATTTTCATTTGTCATACATATTAATGTCTGACATTTAATTCGGCAACAGTTGAGTCGTGGGGGAGGTTCCATGCCGCATTTGATCCGCAGCGTCCTTTGGTTGGGCTTTTTCGGCCTGATCTTGATTTCTTGGTGGTTCATGTATGCGATGAGCATAGACATGGACCTCGACCTTTTGGGGCGTCCGGGCGAAATGGGCGCGCGCATGGCCGCGATGGACCCACGTATGCCGATGTATATGCCAATGGCCAATTTCGGACCGCTTTTTTGGATGTGGGCGGTCATGATGGCAGCGATGATGCTGCCGACGATGGTGCCAACGCTGCGCAGCTACGAAGACCTGATGATCAGTGCCGATGGTACCCGTTTGGGATGGTGTGGTGTGATCGTTGGGTATTTTGTTGTTTGGCTGGCCTTTGCGGCGCTGATCACGGGTGTGCAACTTGCCCTTTTATATGGCGGGGTGATCGACATGCTGGGCATTCTCAAGACGTCTGCATTTGCGGGGCTGTTACTGGTGGTGGTTGGGGCTTTTCAATTTACCCGCACCAAAGAGGTTTGCCATGGCGTCTGTCACAGTCCGATGATCTATTTTCTTGGCCACTGGCGCACTGGCTTTGCCGGTGGTTTGCGCATGGGCTTAGGCCTTGGGGCATTTTGTGTGGGATGTTGTTGGGGGTTCATGGCGCTTGGCTTTGTTGGCGGTGTGATGAACCTTGCGTGGATGGGTCTGGCGACCCTGTTTATGATACTCGAAAAACTGCCCCAGATTGGGCATGTTGTAACCAAACCCATGGGGGTGATCCTTATCATCTCTGGTCTGGCTGCTTTGGCTTGGCCTTATATCGGAGGAGTGTGAAGATGGCTGTGAAAAAACGGGAAAACGCAGACAAGTTGCCAATCAGTCAAAGGATCGACAGTCGGATGCCCAGCACATCGGGCCGGCGACAAATGACGCCGACAGAATGGGCGATCAAGGGCGAACTGTTTCTGAACTGCTCTTGCGAGGTGTTTTGCCCTTGTGTTGTCTCGCTGGGGGCGCACCCGCCCACTGAAGGGCACTGTCACGCTTGGATGGCCATTGCCATCGATGAAGGGCACTTTGAAGGTGAAAGCCTTGCCGGTCTGAATGTGGGCCTGATGGTCGACATCCCGGGCCGAATGGGCGAAGGCGGCTGGCGCGTTGCGGCGTATGTAGACGAGCGGGCTACTCAGAAGGCGTATAACGGCATCTTACAAATCTTCTCTGGCGCTGCGGGCGGCACGACGGGTCTGTTTACGATGCTGGTCAGCGATATCGTGGGCGCAGAGCGCGAAAAAGTAGAGATTGTGCGCGACGGCAAAAAACGGGGTCTCTATATCGGCCGCAAGATTCAGGGAGAGATCGAGATGATCGATGGGGGCAACCCTGATCATCCAGTTATGATCACCAACTCTAAATACTGGATGGGCCCCGATATCATCGCTGCCCGTGGTTTGAAATCCCGCGTGCGCGACTATGGACGGATTTGGGACTTTGGCGGCAAATCGGCCGAGATTTGCCCCATCGATTGGAAAGGTCCCAAGCCTTGATGGTGGTGGGTGCCCCATCGGAGGTCGGGCCATGATCGAGCCGGGTTATGTGCGCACCATGGCCCGTTACAATGCCTGGCAGAACCGCCAGTTGATGGACCTGCTAGACGATGCGCCGGATGATCTGCTGTGCGCGGATCAGGGCGCGTTCTTTGGCTCCATCATGGCGACGCTGAATCACATCCTGTGGGGCGACACCCTTTGGATGAACCGGTTTGAGCCGCGCATCAGCGCACCTGCGCACAATGATCATGTCAACTTTACTCCGACCTTCGCGGTGTGGAGCGCCGAGCGCTTTCGCCTCGACGGAGCGATGCGGATGTGGGCGGACACGCTGCGCGGGCTGGACCTCAAGCAGGACATCGAATGGCAGTCCGGTTTGCTGGACCGCACGTTCAGCCAGTCGTTAAGCTTTTGCATCATGCAGCTTTTCAACCACGAAACCCATCATCGCGGCCAGGTCCACGCGATGATGACTGCCGCAGGGCTGGAGGCCCCGGTGACTGACCTCGTTTTCATGCCAGAGGATTAGATATGGCTGTGATTTCCCCTTCGCGCCGGTTGCGGCGCACTCCCTTTTCTGATGGTGTCGAAGCGGCGGGCGTCAAGTCGTATACCGTATACAACCGGATGCTCTTGCCCACGATGTTCGAAAGCGTTCAGGCCGATTACCGCCACCTTAAAGATCATGTACAGGTGTGGGACGTGTCGGTCGAACGGCAGGTGGAATTGCGTGGGCCTGATGCGACCCGACTGATGCAGATGCTGACGCCGCGCGATCTGCGCCGGATGCTGCCGGGGCAGTGCTATTATGTACCCATCGTCGATGAAACTGGTGGCATGCTGAACGATCCTGTGGCTGTGAAACTCAGCGAAGATCGCTGGTGGATTTCAATCGCAGACAGCGATCTTCTGCTTTGGGTTAAAGGGATCGCCAATGGCTACCGGCTGGATGTGCTGGTGGACGAACCTGACATTTCGCCACTCGGGGTTCAGGGACCCAAAGCCGAAGAGCTTGTTGCGCGTGTCTTTGGTGACCGGGTCCGCGATATCCGATTTTTCCGCTTTGATATGTTTCAATACGAAGGGCGTGATCTGGCCATCGCGCGCTCTGGTTACTCCAAACAAGGTGGGTTTGAGATTTACGTGGACGGGACCGAGATTGGCATGCCGCTTTGGAACGAACTATTTGCTGCGGGCGAGGATCTGAACGTGCGCGCGGGCTGTCCGAATGCCATTGAGCGGGTCGAAGGTGGATTGCTGTCTTACGGAAATGATATGACGGACGACAACACGCCACATGAATGCGGTTTGGGGCGGTTTTGCGACACGCAAACGGCCATCGGCTGTATCGGCCGTGATGCGTTGCTCCGGGTTGCAAAAGAAGGCCCCGTGCAGCAGATTCGCCCTATCGCGATTGACGGTGACGCGGTACCCGCATGCGATCGGGCATGGCCCATTTTCGGCAATGGCAAGAAGGTTGGGCAAGTAACGTCCGCTGCCTGGTCACCGGATTTTGGGACAAACGTATCCATTGGTATGATCCGAATGACACACTGGGAACCGGGCACGCGCTTGGAAGTTGAGACGCCAGAAGGTATGCGCGGCGCAACAGTACAGGACGCTTTCTGGTTGTGAGGGTGGGAGCCTTCGGCGAGAGTTTATTTTGCAAGATGAAGCAGGGGATCTATCCCCAGAATGGAGTTGACGATGTTTGATGCACTTGTTGTGAACAAGGACGAAGAGAGCGGCAAGACGTCGGCTGCGGTGACGCAGCTGTCTCTGGGCGATCTGCCCGAGGCAGAGGTAACGGTCGCTGTCGAGTACACCACCGTAAACTACAAAGACGGGCTGTGCATTGGCCCCGGTGGCGGTTTAGTTCGCAAGTATCCTCATGTGCCGGGCATAGATTTTGCGGGAACGGTGGAAGCGTCTGACGATGACCGCTACAAGCCTGGTGACAAGGTCGTGCTGACCGGCTGGCGTGTGGGAGAGGCCCACTGGGGCGGATATGCTCAAAAGGCGCGGGTTAAAGCTGACTGGCTGGTGCCGCTACCCGATGGTCTTGACACGCGTCAGGCCATGGCTGTTGGCACCGCTGGTTTTACGGCGATGCTGTCCGTTATGGCGCTGGAAGATCACGGCATCAAAGAGGGCCCCGTTCTGGTCACCGGTGCGGCCGGTGGCGTGGGTTCGGTTACGACTGCGATCTTGGCCAATCTTGGGCACGCTGTTGCGGGCGTCACCGGGCGGCCTGAAACCGCCGATTATTTGACATCACTAGGTGCCAGCCAAATCGTCGCGCGTGAAGAGTTGAACGAGACAACAAAGCGCCCGCTCGAAGCTGAGACTTGGGGCGGCTGCGTCGACGCTGTGGGAGGCGCAATGTTGGCCCGGGTTTTGGGCCAGATGGAATATGGCGCTAGCGTAGCGGCGGTTGGTCTTGCGGGTGGGGCGGGCTTGCCGACGACAGTTATCCCGTTTCTGCTGCGCGGTGTGAACCTGTTGGGTATTGATTCCGTGATGCAGCCCTATGCCAATCGGTTGCGCGCTTGGGAGCGGCTTGCCAAAGATCTACCGATGGATAAGCTTGAAACGATGATCCAGCCCGCAACCCTCTCGGAGCTGCCAAAACTTGGGGCCGACATCCTTAAAGGTCAGGTCAAAGGCAGAGTTGTGGTTGACGTGAACGCCTGAGTAGATCCGTTGCGGTAGACTTGTCGGGCGGTTTTCGGGCCGCCCGTCTGCGTTTGATACAGATTGCCAGTCAAAGTGCGTTTATGTCCTTGACCCAGTAGAAATGGCACACTTTGGCGTTTGACGAGGTACCTGAAGCGTCTTGCAACATCTCATACGTTGAAATCTTTGTTGTCAGGCTGCATTGGGTGATTCAAGATTTTCGCATAACGCCTTTAGTCTATGAAAGATGACACAGGATGCAGCCCATGACCGCTTATGACGACCAGAACATCTTTGCTAAAATCTTGAGGGGAGAGATCCCGTCAATCAAACTCTATGAGGATGATGAAACGTTGTGTTTTATGGATATCATGCCACGTACGGATGGGCATTGCCTTGTCATTCCCAAAACACCCTGCCGCAACATTTTGGATGCGACGGACACACAATTGGCGGCTGTCATGGTGACGGTGAAAAAGGTTGCAAATGCGGCCAAATTGGCCTTTGACGCTGATGGTATCACACTGCAGCAATTCAGCGAAGCCGCAGGCGGGCAAGAGGTGTTCCACCTGCACTTTCATATTCATCCGCGCCATGCCGATGTGCCTATGCGTGCGCCGGGCCAGATGGGTGATATTGATGTTATCAAGGCCAATGCCCAAAAAATCTTGGAGGCCTTGGCTTGAGGTCATCGGCGCGTGATCAGGATCTGTTTGTTGCCGGGCGCGCGCCATGATGCGGCGGATCAAGATCTGTTGTCGGATCGGTGACATTGGCTTACATCTGCCACCAATATTGACGGAATTTGGCAAGTTGAAGTGGAGAGGGTTCGAACGGCTTGCCTCTGGTGATAAGTGTCGTATCGTACGCTCACTTCGTGGAAAGGCCCCTTCAGATGACACTTGATATTGATTTTGTTCGCGCCCAGTTCCCGGCTTTTTCCGAGCCGTCGCTGCAAGGGCAGGCTTTCTTTGAAAACGCCGGAGGCAGTTATACGTGCAAACCGGTGATCGACCGCTTGATGCGATTTTACACGCAGCGCAAGGTGCAGCCCTATTCGGATTACGACGCCAGCCGTCTGGGCGGTGAAGAGATGGACGAGGCACGCGTGCGCATGTCTGCAATCCTTGGGGTTGAAAGTGACGAGCTGAGCTTTGGCCCATCCACCACGCAAAATACCTATGTGCTGGCGCAAGCTTTTGCGCAGATGATGCAACCGGGCGAGGCAATTATCGTAACAAATCAGGATCATGAGGCTAATACCGGCCCATGGCGCAGGCTGGCGGATCGCGGTATCGAAGTGCGCGAGTGGCAGGTCGATCCGGGCACCGGCCATCTGGACCCTTCCGCACTGGAGAATTTGTTGGACGAACGCGTGCGGCTGGTATGTTTCCCCCATTGCTCGAACGTCGTAGGCGAGATCAACCCGGTGACCGAGATCACTGCCTTGGCGCATGCCGCGGGGGCCTTTGTTTGCGTTGATGGCGTCAGCTATGCGCCACATGGCTTTCCGGATGTGGGCACGTTGGGGCCTGATATCTATCTTTTCTCGGCCTACAAGACGTATGGGCCGCATCAGGGGGTCATGGTGACCCGGCGCGCTTTGGGGGAACTTCTGCCGAACCAAGGCCACTATTTCAACGCAAGCTCTCTCTACAAGCGGTTCACGCCTGCTGGCCCTGATCATGCGCAGGTGGCGGCCTGTGCCGGGATGGCTGATTATGTGGATGCGCTATACGCTCACCATGTGGGCGGAGAGGCGGATGCCTGTGCCCGGGGCATTTCGGTACATGATTTGATGCGTGCCCGCGAAGAGGTGGCGCTGAGCCGGGTTCTTGATTTTGTTTCGGACCGCAATGACCTGCGGGTTATTGGCCCTGTGGACGCCGCTATTCGCGCACCAACTGTGGCACTTGATCTGGGTCGTGATCCGCTGCCTGTGGCCCGTGCATTGGCCAGACATGGCATTATGACGGGCGGAGGCGATTTTTACGCTGTTCGTGCGCTGACCGCCATGGGAGTTGATCCTGATGTGGGCGTACTGCGTCTAAGTTTCACCCACTATACTGACGACGCAGAGATCACCCAGTTGCTTGAGGCATTGGAGGCGGAGTTGTGAGCCGTGATGCCTGTGCACAGCAATGATCCGTTGGCCTGACTTGGGCGTATCTTAAAAAAGACTGGAGCCGGGTGTGGGCAATTCTCCGATCATAGTGTGGTATCGCCGCGACTTGCGGCTGAGCGATCACGCAGCACTTTCGGCGGCCAAAGACGCTGGCGTACCCGTGATACCTTTGGTGATCCGTGATGAGAGCGTTCATGCGCTTGGAGCAGCCCCGAAGTGGCGATGGGGCTTGGGCGTGGATCACCTGGCCCATAGTTTAGATGCGGTCGGCAGTCGGCTGATTTGCCGATCAGGCGATGCCCTGCAGGTCTTGCAGGCGCTTGTGGCTGAAACTGGGGCGGGGGCCGTGTACTGGTCGAGGCTCTATGATCCGCAGGCTGTCGCACGCGATTCCAAGATCAAGTCTATTTTAAAGGCGCAAGGCGTTCAGGCCCGCAGTTTTGGTGGTCACCTTATGTTCGAGCCTTGGACAGTCGAGACAAAGACGGGCGGATATTACAAAGTTTATACACCGTTCTGGAATATGGTGAAGGGGCGCGACGTGGCTGCGCCCTTGCCCGCACCAAGCACTTTGCCTGCACCCGACATTTGGCCCCAGAGCGAAGAGGTCGCCGATTGGACCCTAGGGGCTGCAATGCAGCGCGGTGCCTCAGTGGTGCGACCATTCGTGCAGTTGGGCGAGGAGTCGGCGCAAGCGCGACTACACACCTTCATTGATACGCGCGTGGCCAGCTACGTCGCAGGGCGCGATATTCCGGGACAAGACAGAACATCAAACCTTTCGGAAAACCTCGCGCTGGGCGAGATCAGCCCCCATCAGTGCTGGCACGCAGGTCAGCGCGCATTGTACGAAGGCAAGGCAGATGCCGAAGTCTTCCTCAAGGAACTGGTTTGGCGCGAATTTGCCTACCACCTGATGCACCATACGCCTCGCATTCTGGATCAAAACTGGAAAGAGGGTTGGGACGCGTTCCCCTGGAACACCGAAGAGACTGCCGAGGTCATGGCATGGAAACAGGGGCGAACGGGGATACAGTTCGTCGACGCGGCCATGCGTGAACTTTATGTAACGGGGCGGATGCACAACCGGGGTCGTATGATCGTGGCCAGCTATTTGACCAAGCACTTGATGAGCCATTGGAAAATCGGACAAGCGTGGTTTGAGGACTGTTTGATTGATTGGGACCCGGCGAGTAACGCTATGGGCTGGCAGTGGTCAGCAGGCTCCGGCCCCGACGCAACGCCCTATTTCCGAGTTTTTAATCCGGTGACGCAGTTGGACAAGTTCGACAAGAATCGTGACTATGTCAGCCGCTGGATCGCAGAGGGGCGGCGCACACCCCATGCCGATGCCTTGGCGTTTTTTGACGCTGTTCCGCGCAATTGGGCCCTGTCCCCCTCCAATCCGTACCCCGCGCCGATTGTTGCAGCCGACGTTGGCCGTACGCGCGCGCTAAGTGCCTATGGAGCGAGAGAATTTTGAACCTTTCTCCACCTGAACAGTTGCACCTGCGATGGTGTCAAGCTAGCGTTACACAATTGCGAAATTGGGGGCACGCATGATCCTGACGACAACCGACGGGCAAAAGAACCTGCCGCGTTATTTCGCGCGTGTGTTCGGAATGGCGCAAGGGATGAACACCGGGCGGGTGGATTTTGTGCTGGAAGACGGGCGTGTTTTTCAGGCCGAAGGACCCAACCCCGGCCCAATGGCCGAGGTGCATATCCATAACCCTGACCTGTTTGCTCGATTGATCCGCGAGGGTGATCTGGGCTTTTGCGACGCCTATTTGGATGAGTGGTGGACCACGCCAGACTTACAGGCATTCATGGACTGGGTCCATGCGGACAATGAAGGCATCTATGACGGGTTTCCCGGCATGAGTCTGGTGCGTAACTTTGAAAAATTTCGGTTTTGGATGCAGCGCAACCACCGCGCTCAAGCTAAGAAAAACATCAGCTACCATTATGATCTGGGCAACGATTTTTACGGTTTGTGGCTCGATGATACGATGACCTACTCCAGTGCGTTGTTCAAAACTGGGCAGGAAAGCCATGAGGCGGCGCAGATCGCCAAATATGCCAGTATGGTTGATCAGATGGGCGTACAACCCGGTGACCATATCCTTGAGATCGGATGTGGTTGGGGTGGGTTCGCAGAATATGCGGCCCAAGAACGTGGACTGAGGGTAACTGGCCTGACCATCAGCGAGCAACAGATTGAGTATGCGCGTGAACGTATAAAAAAGGCTGGGCTTTCTGATCTTGTCAACTTCAAGCTTCAAGACTACCGCGACGAACGTGGAGTATACGACGGCATCGCTAGCATTGAGATGTTCGAAGCCGTTGGACAAAAATACTGGCCTGATTATTTCAAGACCGTGCGCGAACGGCTCAAACCCGGCAAGAACGCGACCCTGCAGATTATTACAGTCACAGACAGCCGCTGGGACGTGTATCAGCGCGGCGTTGATTTCATCCAGAAATACATTTTTCCGGGTGGGATGCTTCCCAGTCCCTCGGCGTTGCGCGTGCAGGTGGACAAGGCTGGGCTTGCAGTAGAGCGATCAATCGAGTTTGGTCAAAGCTACAACATTTCGTTGCGGCGCTGGCATGACACGTTTAACCAAAAATGGGATCAGATCGCCGAAATGGGCTTTGATGACCGCTTTCGCAGGATGTGGAATTTTTACCTCACGTCTTGTGCTGCCACATTCCAAAGCGCAAACTGTGATGTCACTCAGATTACCATAAAACGCCCCGGCTGATGTTGATTTGCGGGTGCAAGCACCCGAGACGGTTTAATTACGCCGATGATCTGGAGATAATGGGTTGGGGTCGTGCGAAGGCTGGTCCCCACTGTTATTTGAGGCTTGGCGTGCGGGTTCTATAATTTGAAGGGGATCTGATTGTCCCTTTGCGCCAGATTGGATTACCAAATCATGAAAAATATGTTTATTTACGGAACTCTACGCTACATTCCTTTGCTTGAGGCCGTGATAGGTCGCGCATTGGATGATCTGGACATATCACAGGATTTATTGCTGGATCATGCTGCAATGGCAGTGGCCGAGGGCCCTTTCCCGATGATCATTGCGGCTGCGAATTCCCAAGCGGAGGGCTTGTTGCTGCGCGGTTTGTCAGCCGATGATATTGAGCGGCTGAGCTATTACGAAGCGGGCTTCGAATATGATCTGCGATCTGTCACACTGGCGTCTGGCGTTCCAGCCGAGGTGTATTTCCCTCGTGAAGGTGCATGGACGCACAATGGACCATGGGACCTTAGGGCGTGGGTTGAAAAGTGGGGGCAGGCGACGCTGTATCAGGCGCGCGAAATAATGGACGGCTTCGGCACCGTGCCAGCGGCAGATGTGGCGCAGTGGTTCGACCGTATCCGCGCGCGCGCATGGTCTGCCGTCAATGCGCAAACAAGCCGCCATGGGGCCGGGACCCTGCAGGGTAAAGTCGAGGTGCTTGCGCGGTCGCGGCCCTATTCCAGGTTTTTTGCCGTCGAGGAAGTGCAGCTGCGCCACGAAACCTTTGATGGCGCGATGTCCGCGCCGCTACGGCGGGCGGTCTTTGTGTCGTCTGATGCGGCGATTGTACTGCCGTATGATCCGGTGCGCGACCGGGTCTTGCTGGTTGAACAGGTGCGGATGGGGCCATTGGGGCGAGGAGATCCGGTTGTGTGGCAGATGGAGCCGATTGCAGGCTTGATTGATCCTGGTGAGACAGCCAAAGAGGCCGCGCATCGCGAGGCATGGGAAGAAGCGGGGCTGCGGATTGCGCGATTGGAAGCAGCCGGT
>Ga0206127_1005185_pt1 | contig 11078 bp, 8 predicted proteins | sample Helgoland_Spring_6_FD_148646 | JGI IMG/M metagenome (GOLD analysis project Ga0206127, IMG submission 148646) | Pelagic subsurface seawater microbial communities from Kabeltonne, Helgoland, North Sea - Helgoland_Spring_Bloom_20160419_1 | ecosystem: Environmental > Aquatic > Marine > Epipelagic ...
CTTTCGAGCTAGATATTTTATCGCTTCTGGATAGGTAAAATGTTCGTGCTCCATTAGAAATGATACCGAAGTTCCACCCTTTCCTGTTGAGAAATCTTTCCAGATTTGTTTTACAGGGGATACCATAAAACTCGGAGTCCGTTCTTCACTAAATGGACTTAAACCCTTAAAGTTACTCCCCGATTTTTTTAATTGCACAAAATCGCCAATCACCTCCTCTACACGGGCAGTGTCAAAAACTTGATCTATAGTGGATTTTGATATCAAAATAAATGCTAATTTTAATTGATTTTTTATGGCTTATAAAAATACGAGATTAAAACTAAATACATTGTACTTTTTTTGTTATTTTTGAATCATGTCATATAAAATAGTAATTACTTTTCTATTGATATTTCTGAGTTTTAGCTGTAAAAAAGACGAAGAAATAACACCCACTGAACCTGAGGTTGTTTTATCCGATAATATCTTAGTTTACGATTCCGAGAAAATCCATAACAATTTAAGCTTACTTGTAAAAAATGCAAGTTTAACATCTCTTTTAGTAGATAAAATGGGTAACACAGTTTATGAGTGGAATTTTGATACAAAACTTGGCAATGACTTTGAACTGTTGCCAGATGGAAAAAGCATCGGAATGTTCAAAAGAACGGACCCTGTCATTAATTTCGGTGGATACGGAGGAATCGTTAAGATTTTTGACGAAAATGGAACTGAATCCTGGAATTACGATTATACCAATGGTGATGACATCGCTCATCATGATGTTGAAATGTTACCAAATGGAAATGTAATTTTTTTAGTCTGGGAAGAAATTGATGCTGCTGAAGTACAAGCTGCAGGAGTAGATTTTAACTCAAATGTTTATACTGAAACATTAATCGAAGTGAATCCCAGCACAAATCAAGTGGTATGGGAGTGGCACAGCTGGGATCATATAATTCAAAATCATGACCCTAATGCAGCTCATTATGGTTCAATCGCAAACAACCCACAGCGCATAAATATTAATTATAACATAAATTCTAACGGAGATTTTATGCATGCCAACGGCATAAGTTACGACACAGCCAAAGATGTTATATATATAAGTGTTAATTATTTTAGTGAAGTATGGGTCGTGGACCACAGTACAACAATAAGTGAAGCAAGTAGTAGCTTGGGTGGAAATTACAATAAAGGTGGCGATTTATTGTACCGTTTTGGAAATCCAAGTGCTTATAATAATTCTGCTGGAACAAGAATATTTTACAACAATCACTTTCCTAATTTATTGAAAAATGGTGTTCCTGGAGCTGGCAATATGTTAGTTTATAGCAATCTTGGACCAGATGGTTTAGAACAATCTTCAGTTTATGAAATGATGCTTCCAGAACCTTTTTCATTACTACCTAATATTAACAATGAACCAACAATTGTTTGGAGTTTTACTGACGAAGACTTATTCTTTAGCAAAATTTCAGGAGCGGACAGGTTGCTTAACGGAAATACACTAATTTGTGAAGGTGACTTTGGAATGTGGGAAGTTACTACTGATGGGGAAGTTGTTTGGAAATATGAAAGTGATGTGCGAGTTTGGAGAGCTTATGGCCATGAACTGGGAAGTAGCGAACTCGAGTACATTATTGATTAACTATCTACTTATTTCGTTCGATTACATAATTCACCATCAAAATCAATGATTTTTTATAGGCTGATTCTGGAAAAGGTTCCAGCAATTGTAACGCCTGTTCTTGAAAAGCTTTCATCTGAGAAACGGCATAGTCCAAGCCGCCATTAGTTTTTACAAAAGCAATCACTTCCTTGACCCGTTTGGAATCTTTGTTGTGATTTTTAATGGAGTTGATTAACCAACTTTTTTCTTTTTTAGAACACTGATTCAACACGTAAATGAGCGGAAGCGTCATTTTCTGTTCTTTGATATCAATCCCCGTGGGCTTTCCAATTTGTTGGGTGCCATAATCAAACAAATCATCTTTAATTTGAAACGCCATACCTATAAGCTCTCCAAATTGTCGCATCGTTTCCACCTCTTCAGATAATGGTTTCACAGAAGCGGCTCCCAAACTGCAACAAGCAGCGATAAGTGTAGCGGTTTTTTGACGGATAATTTCGTAATATACAGCTTCCGTAATGTCTAGGTTTCTGGCTTTTTCTATTTGAAGTAACTCCCCTTCGCTCATTTCACGAACGGCTACTGAGATGATTTTTAAAAGATCAAAATCGTTATTATCAATACACAACAAAAGCCCTTTTGACAATAAAAAATCACCGACTAAAACAGCAATTTTATTTTTCCAAAGCGCATTTATCGAGAAAAACCCACGACGTCGATCGCTTTCATCCACCACATCGTCATGAACCAAAGTCGCAGTATGGATCAACTCAAGGACAGATGCACCTCTGTAAGTGCGTTCGCTCACCTGTCCGTTGGAAATCATTTTGGCAGTCAGAAACACAAACATCGGACGCATTTGTTTTCCTTTCCGGTTGACGATATAATGTGTAATACGGTTCAGAAGTGCCACCCGACTGGACATGGATAATCGAAATTTCTTTTCGAAAAGTTCCATCTCATAGGTGATTGGTTTTTTTATGGTTTCAATTTTCTTCAAACAGTCCGTATTGAAATCCAAAATTAAACATATAAAACCTATTATTTCTTACAAATACGTTAAATAATTGAAGCCGTCATGTTCTGAATATTGAATCCTTAAAATTGTTTTATGAAAACTAATTTATTGAGATATATTCCCTTTTAATTTCATAAAACTCTCAAAATGATACAGTAACGGTTTGTTCTATTTGTGTTATTTAAAAATTTTGTTTAATTTTACATTTAAACCAATAAACAAAATATTATGAAAAAAATTACTTTTTTAGCCATTTTAATGGTCTCTTTTCTAACAAATGCTCAAGTGATATTTAGTGAAGATTTTGAAGGCTCCGCCTTAACTTTACCAGCAGGTTGGGGTAATGAAAACCTTGCACCATTAGGAGATGCCGCTGAAGTGTGGACTATTGAAAGCTCTGGAGAAGCTTATTATGTTACTGGAGGAGAAACAGCAATGTATGATAGTGCAGGAATGTTTGGCAACTATGCTATTTTTAATAGTGATGCATACGGACAGGGAAACGCTGAAGATGTTGCACTCACATCGCCTGCATTTGATTGTTCTGGTCTAAGTACCGTGATATTATCTTTTAATGAGTGGTTTACTGGGGGCTATGGAGGCTCAGCATACGTTGAAATTTCAGCAGATGGAGGATCAACCTGGACAGCAGTTCAAACCTATGACACTACTGTCACTGGACTTGAATATGGTGAGCGAATTATTGATATTACGACTCTTGTTGGAACATCTTCTACTGCTCATGTAAGATTTAGATATGCTGGAGACTGGTCTTATTACTATGCTGTTGACAACATTGTTGTTCAACAACCTCAGGGCAATGCTCCAGACGTATGTACCAACATGGCGCCTATTGACCAAGCAACAGACGTTGAAATTTCAGTATCAAATGCTGGTTCAAAAATGATTATGTTTTCTTGGGATGCAGCCACTACAGGTGATCCTGCAACATCTTATAACTGGGTGTTTGGAGAAACAGCTGAAACTGTAACTCAAGTAGTTGCAGGTGTTGATGGCACTGTTGAAGGCATGGGTGGTATTACATGGGGTAATACAGTAGAAACAGGCTGGCAAGCAAACACGACTTACTATTGGAAAGTTCAGAGTGTAAATATTGCAGGAACTACAGATTCACCAATCTTTAGTTTCACAACAGCTGCATCTGATCCGTTAGGAATAGAAGAGCTTACAATTAACACACTGAATGTATCTCCAAACCCTGTCAAGGATATGATCACTATTAACAGCCCTGTAGGGTTTGACAGTGTTGAAGTGTTTAACCAATTAGGTCAATTAGTGTTAAAATCTAATGCAGAATTATTAAACAATAATAGATTAGATCTTAGTGCTTTAAACCCTGGTATGTATATGTTACAAATCAAGGCTGAAAACAAAAGTAAAACCGTAAAAATTATTAAAGAATAAGGTTTACGAACTATACTAAAAAGCCTGTGATGTTAACATCACAGGCTTTTTTTATTATAAAACTCAAAGTGTACTATTAAAACAACTGCGAAGCAATAGCTTTGATGTTATCACTTTTTCCCATGGAATAATAGTGCAATACTGGCACCCCAAAGTCCAGTAATTCTTTGGATTGCTGAATGGCCCATTCGACCCCCACTTGTCGTATTTGAGTATTTGAGCTACAGCCATTAACTTCTTTGATGAGTGCCTCTGGTAAGTCTATTTTAAAAACTTGAGGTAATAACTGCAAATGCTTTTGAATAGCTAAGGGTTTGATTCCAGGGATAATCGGAATGGTAATCCCCATTTCACGAGCCATCGTTACAAATTTAAAATAGCGTTGATTGTCAAAAAACATTTGAGTAACCACATAATCGGCTCCGGCATCTACTTTTTCTTTTAACCGCAACAAATCCGAATGTAAAGACGGTGATTCAATGTGTTTTTCGGGATAGCCCGCAACACCAATACAAAAATCGGGCTTGTTATCTACCTCCACAACTTCGTGTAAATAGGTTCCTTGATTTAATTTATGGATCTGTTGTACCAAGTCTGTTGCATAATGGTGCCCGCCTTTAGTGGGTTCAAAATATTTTTGATGGGGCATGGCATCCCCACGAAGTGCCATTACATTGTTGATCCCTAGATAATGACAATCGACCAATAAGTATTCTGTTTCTTCTTTGGTAAACCCTCCACAAAGCACATGCGGAATGGTATCTACCTCGTATTTGTGTTTGATCGCCGCACAAATCCCCAAAGTTCCTGGACGCATTCGAGTGATTTTTCGATCAAACAGTCCTTTTTTCTCAATATAGATGTACTCCTCTCTTGAAGTGGTGACATCAATAAAGGGCGGGTTAAATTCTATCAAGGGATCAATATTGTCATACAACTCCTGAATGTTTTTTCCTTTTTTAGGTGGAATTATTTCAAAAGAAAACAAGGTCTTTCCGTTGGCATTTTTTAAGTGTTCTGTAACTTTCATAATGTGCTCTTTAGTTTGTTAAATTTGGATTTAACCATTTTCGCGCGTCTTCTATACTAATTTCTCTTCGTTTTGAATAATCGATTAATTGATCTTCGGTAATTTTTCCCAGCCCAAAATACTTGGCTTCAGGATTTCCAAAATAATACCCACTCACACTGGCGGCAGGCCACATGGCCAAGCTTTCGGTCAGCTCCACTCCTATTTGTTTTTTAACCTCTAAAAGTTTCCAAATGGTTTGTTTCTCCAAATGATCTGGACAAGCAGGATAGCCCGGTGCCGGACGAATGCCTTTATAACTTTCTTTGATTAACTCGGTATTAGATAAATCTTCATCAGCGGCATACCCCCAGTGATTCACACGCACTTCCTTGTGTAAATATTCTGCGAAGGCTTCTGCCAATCGGTCTGCTAATGCTTTAATCATGATGGCGTTGTAATCGTCATTATTGGCTTCAAAATCATCGGCTAGTGCTTTGGTTCCAAAGCCTGTACTCACACAAAAACAACCCATATAATCAGTTTTTCCACAGGATTTCGGAGCGATGAAATCGGACAGTGCGATATTGGGAACTTCTGCCCGTTTTTTGAGTTGTTGACGCAGGGTTAAAAATGTTTGGAGTGTGTTTCCACTTTCATCATAAATCTCGATATCATCTTCATTGATGGTATTGGCTGGAAACAATCCAAAAATAGCTTTGGCACTCAGTAATTTCTCTGAAAAAATGCGTTGTAACAGTTCTTGTGCATCTCTAAACAATTCGGTGGCTTGTGTTCCTACGATTTCATCTTCTAAAATATTGGGATATTTTCCATGCAAATCCCAACTTCTAAAAAAGGGACTCCAATCGATAAATTCTTCCAATGTTGTGATGTCAAAATCTCGGATCACTTGAATCCCTAATTTTTTAGGTTTCACTATTTTGGTTTGATCCCACTTAATTATATATTTTTTTGCACGCGCCTCCTCAATAGAAATGTATTCTTTTTGTTTGGTTCTGCTCAAAAAATTTGCTCTAAATAAATCGTAGGATGCTCTCAATTCACTGAGATGTTGCTCGTTGTCTTTTTTGAGTAAATCGCCTACTACAGTCACGGCTCTAGAGGCATCGTTCACATGAATGACTGTATTGCTATAATGCGGTGCAATCTTCACAGCTGCATGGGCTTTTGAGGTTGTAGCGCCGCCAATCATTAAAGGAATCGTAAGATTTGTTTTTTCCATTTCTTTAGACACATAGACCATCTCATCCAAAGAAGGAGTTATGAGTCCACTGAGTCCAATAATATCAACTTTTTCTTTGATGGCGGTTTCAATAATTTTTTCGGGAGGAACCATCACCCCCAAATCTACAATCTCATAGTTATTACAACCGAGAACAACGCTCACAATATTTTTACCAATATCATGCACATCTCCTTTCACGGTGGCCATTAATATTTTACCAGCATATTCGAATTTTCCATCTTTTTCGGCCTCAATAAAGGGTTGTAAATACGCCACCGCACGCTTCATTACACGGGCTGATTTGACCACCTGTGGCAAAAACATTTTACCACTTCCAAACAGATCGCCGACCACATTCATACCAATCATTAGATGACCCTCAATGACCTCAATAGGCTTTTGGGCCAGTTGCCGTGCTTCTTCTACATCTTCGACAATAAACGTATCAATTCCTTTGACCAAACCGTGGGTGATCCGTTCTTGCAAAGAGTTGTTTCGCCATTCCAAAACAGCGACCTCAACATTGTTTTTTTGGCCTTTTAAGGTTTCTGCCAAATCCAAAAGACGTTCGGTTGCATCGTCCTTTCGGTCAAACAAAACATCTTCCACACATTCCAATAGATCTTTAGGGATTTCATCGTAAATCTCTAACAGTGTCGGATTAACGATTCCTATATTCATGCCATTTTTAATCGCGTGAAACAGAAACGCTGAGTTGATGGCTTCTCTGACAATGTTATTGCCTCGAAATGAAAATGAGACATTACTGACTCCGCCAGAAACATTGGCATAAGGTAAATTCGTTCGTATCCATTTGGTGGCCTGAAAAAAGTCTAAAGCATTTTTTCGGTGTTCGTCCATTCCTGTGGCCACAGGAAATATATTGGGATCAAAAATGATGTCTTGTGGTGCAAATTTCACAGTCTCTACCAAAATATCATAGGAGCGTTTACAAATATCTATTCGGCGTTGGTAGGTATCGGCTTGTCCAATTTCATCAAAAGCCATTACAATTACGGCAGCTCCATAGCGTTTGATTAATTTGGCTTGACGAATAAATTCGTGTTCGCCTTCTTTAAGACTGATTGAGTTGACCACACATTTTCCTTGTACGACTTTAAGTCCAGCTTCAATGATTTCCCATTTAGAACTGTCAATCATAATGGGTACTCTTGAAATATCGGGTTCAGAAGCGATGAGATTCAAAAAAGTGGTCATTGCATGAACACCGTCCAACATGCCCTCGTCCATATTGACGTCAATGATTTGAGCACCGCCTTCCACTTGATCTCTAGCAACAGAAAGAGCTTCTTCAAATTTTTCTTCTTTGATTAACCGTAAAAATTTTCTTGACCCTGTTACATTGGTACGTTCGCCAACGTTTACAAAATTGGATTCTGGAGTCACCACCAAGGGTTCAAGTCCAGAAAGGGTTAGGTATTTTTGACAGTCACTCTCCATTATCGTTGGTCTTTGTGTTGGCGGGGATTGTAATTTTTGGACACTTCAAATATTGAATTGATATGAGCAGGAGTGGTTCCACAGCACCCTCCAATAATATTAATTAAATTGTCTTTAAAATAGGCTTCAATAAAGGCGGTCATTTGTTTTGGAGTTTCGTCATATTCACCAAAAGCATTTGGCAACCCTGCATTGGGATGTGCCGAAGTATGAAATGTTGTTTCATTAGAAAGTCGTTGTAAATACGGTCGGAGTTGATCCGCTCCCAAAGCACAATTAAACCCAACACTCAATAGTGGGATGTGCGAAATTGAGGTTAAAAACGCTTCTACGGTTTGCCCTGAAAGCGTACGCCCAGAGGCATCGGTAATGGTTCCTGAAACCATGATTGGAATATCAATTGCGCGTTCTTCTTTTACTTCTTCAATCGCAAACAAGGCTGCCTTGGCATTTAAAGTATCGAATATCGTTTCTACTAAAAGTAAATCGACTCCACCATCTATTAATGCTTCGACTTGAAGTTTATACGCAATGCGTAATTCATCAAACGTAATGGCACGGTATTCAGGTTTATTGACGTCAGGCGATAAACTCGCTGTTTTGTTTGTTGGACCAATACTTCCCGCAACAAACCGAGGCTTGTGAGGTTCAGCTATTGTAAATTGATCTGCAACACCTTTGGCAATTTTGGCAGATTCATAATTCAGTTCATACACTAAGTTTTCCATGTCATAATCTGCCATGGCAATAGAGGTGCCCGAAAAGGTATTTGTTTCAACGATATCAGCACCGGCTTCAAAATATTTGTGATGAATTTCGGCAATAGCTTCTGGCTGCGTCAAACTCAACAAATCATTATTTCCTTTTAAGGGTGTAGGATAATCTTTAAAACGTTCGCCTCTATAATCTTCTTCAGAAAAATTATAATCTTGAAGCATGGTTCCCATAGCACCATCTAAAATTAAGATTCGTTTTTGTAATTCGTTATAAATGTTTGACATCCTAAATTGAGTATTTCTAATTGGTTATACTAATGCTTTTACAACGGCTTTTGGCGCTTCTTTTCGACTGCCATCGAATCCATCAATTCCACTTACGGTAGTATATTTTAAGACATAGCGTTTGCCAGGGTTGATGATTTTATAGGCGGCTTGACACATAAGAGTTGCTTCATGAAATCCACATAGAATTAGTTTTAATTTTCCTGGATAGGTGTTGACGTCTCCAATCGCAAAAATGCCTGGTATGTTTGTTTGATAGTCAAGTGTATCGACTTTAATGGCATTTTTTTCGATTTCTAACCCCCAATTAGCAATGGGACCTAATTTTGGAGACAGTCCAAATAGCGGGATAAAACAATCGGTTTCAATTAAGGTTTCTTCACCATTTTTGGTAACCACCACATGCTCTATTTTATCTTCTCCACCAATTTTGGTTACAACCGCTGGGGTGATTAAATTTATTTTTCCTTGCGCTGTAAGTTCTTGTACTTTTTCTAAAGAATCCAAAGCTCCTCTAAATTCATTACGGCGGTGAATCAAAGTTACCTCTTTGGCAACGTCGGTTAAGAAGATACTCCAATCCAAGGCTGAATCGCCTCCTCCAGAAATCACCACACGCTTGTCACGATATACTTCAGGGTCTTTAATGAAATAATTAAGCCCTTTATTTTCATAAAAATCACGGTTGTCCAACTCTGGTTTTCTAGGTTCAAAAGAGCCTAAACCTCCTGCAATAGCAATAATTGGTGCGGCATGTTTGGTGCCTTTATTAGTGGTGACTATAAAACTCCCATCTTCAAGTTTTTCAATCGTATCCGCGCGCTCGCCGAGTGTAAAACCAGGCTCAAATTGCTTGCCTTGTTCCAGTAAATTTTCGGTGAGATCTCCTGCTAATATTTCAGGAAACCCTGGAATATCATAAATGGGTTTTTTGGGATAAAGTTCTGAACACTGTCCACCGGCTTGTGGAAGTGCGTCTATAATGTGACATCTCATTTTAAGTAATCCAGCTTCAAAAACGGTAAAAAGTCCTGTAGGTCCAGCACCAATTATTAAAATATCTGTTTGAATCATTCTCTATTATTTTTTACTAATTAATCCTTTTGTAAATTCATTAAGCGTTTGAACTTTTTGTTCAAAATCGCCTTTAATTGTTTTTCTAAATTCGTTTAAATTTTGAACTAAATCGTCCACGTTTTCTGGGACAACATCTTCAAAAAATTGACGCAATCTTTTTGCTGTTGTAGGCGATTGTCCATTGGTTGAAATGGCAATTTTTACATGCCCTTTAGTGACAATTCCCCCCATATAAAAATCACAATAGGGTGGATTATCTGCAACATTGACTAGAATATGTTGGGCTTTGCAATCGTTATAAACTTCCACATTAACGTCTGGAACATCGGTTGTTGCTATTACCAGATGTTTTCCTTTAAGAAATGAATTATTATAGGAGTCATAAATTAACTCAACATCAAAAGATTTGGCTAAAGCAAGTGTCCCTTCTCTAAACATTGGAGAGACGATCGTTACTTTTGCATCTGGGCTCGATTTTAACAAAAAATGTAATTTTTCTTCTGCCACATTTCCACCTCCAACAATAAGCACATGAAGTGCCTTTGCTTTCAGAAATATTGGGTATAGGTTGTTTCTAGATTCCATTAGTTCTGAGATAAAGAGTAGGTTTGAACTTCTTTTGAGATAGAAGCTAGTTGAACTCGGTTAGAAACGACTTCTCCAATCACAATGATTGCTGGAGAGCTTAATTGTTTTTCAGCTACAACGGACTCGATTGTTTGAATTGTTCCAAAGCCTGATTTTTCACGATCTGTCGTTCCATTCTGTATGATGGCAACGGGGGTGGCTTCTTTTCCTGCTTGAGAAAAGACGTTTACAATTTGACTTAACTTTCCCATCCCCATTAATATAACAATGGTCGCAGTTGATTGTGCTGCGATCCGAATGTCGGAGGAAAGTTGGTGGGTTTTGGTAGTGCCTGTGATGACCCAAAAACTTTCAGAAACGTGGCGCATTGTTAAGGGGATTCCTTGACTGGCGGGCACTGCCAATGCAGAGGATATACCTGGTACTACTTCCGTTTGCAAGTTATGTTGTTGTGCAAATTCAATTTCTTCTGAACCCCGTCCAAACACAAAAGAGTCACCTCCCTTAAGTCGCACCACATGCCCATGACGCTGTGCTTTGGCAACGATCAAATCGTTGATTTGTTCTTGTTGATAGGAATAGCAACCCCGACGTTTTCCTACAAAAATCTTCTCAGAAATAGACGAGGCGTATTT
>Ga0206127_1005190_pt1 | contig 11076 bp, 1 predicted proteins | sample Helgoland_Spring_6_FD_148646 | JGI IMG/M metagenome (GOLD analysis project Ga0206127, IMG submission 148646) | Pelagic subsurface seawater microbial communities from Kabeltonne, Helgoland, North Sea - Helgoland_Spring_Bloom_20160419_1 | ecosystem: Environmental > Aquatic > Marine > Epipelagic ...
ATCCTTGTTCTTACAGCGAGGCGTCTCGTGTAGTTGGATGACCGCCTGGATGAAATGAAGACAATTGACGTGGAACGGGAAGTCTTCACCGCGATGTGGTTGAAGTGGCTGCAGTCCAGCGTAGGTCACGATTCCACCTTCCTGATGGTCGGAGGCTCCGATGCTCGCAGCAAATCGAAAAGCTGCCTCAGCGTATGCCTTAAACTCACCCAGAATCTTGATGTCCGACTTCAAGTTGAGGGTGACCTGAGGGTCGAATGGCAAGTAGCCGTTCAGAAAAATGGTGAGTGCCTTCTCGACCCCTTCCTTCGTCTTCAACAGGCCTAGTACTTCCAGGGTGGCGCTGTACTGCCAGGCGTCCTCTGTGCCGAATGCTCTTGGCTGCTGTTTCAGGTAGCAGTTTCCCGCACAGAGTGCACAGTGATCCCGCAGTGTCGAGATCTCGTGCGCTGCCCAGTTCCCAAGTAAGTCGAGCGGTCTGAAGTCGGTGCTGTACAGCGTCTCAAAGAGAGTTGCGGTGAGACTCTCGTTGTTTTCCTTGATAATCTCGTCGATTTGATCTGAGTAGGCTTTGTTGTCCCTCTTATAGGCTAACGGCGGATTCTCTGAGTTCAGAACGGCCGTGATGTCAACCAATGTCAGATTGCTATTCGCGAGCAGGAATGCGGCAAAGGCGTGAAAGCAGTGGCCCAGACTGATGATGCCGCTCTGTCTTGCGCTGTCGATTGCCTGGAGGAACTGTACCTTCAGTGCGTCTCCTGGATCTCTGTCGTCTGACCAGCTGTGAGTCTCCAACTCCACCGCGCTGACTATGCCCTCAAACTGTTGGCACGCTTGCAGGACTTGTCCGATTGTCTTGAACAACTTGTGTTCTACTTGACGCGTCAGGTCTAGGGCGGGCTTCAGATAGACCCTCACGTCCAGTTCCTTCTTTGCTGACGAAAACAGAAGCGTGATACGCTGTCTCTGTTTTCCTACCAGTTCTGTGTAGAATAGTTTGACGTCTACCCTGACCTGGTGAAGCAGCACTTTGTGGAGGTGTTCTAACTCGTACAGCTTCGCTATGAGACTGTGGCAGTTCTTCACTGGCTGACAGTCGTTTCTGGCTGCGATGGCTGCAATTTCCCAGACTAGATGCGGATTTACTCCTAGCAGATGATCTAAGTCTATGCCTGCCTGACGCAGCACTGGTAAAGTGGCTGCCTGCTCGAAACCGTGCTGGGAGTCCAAGAAGATCAGCTGACTGTTGTTCGCCTTGACGAGGATCTCGACGCTTGGATCCAGGTCGGTGCTCCTCCGTGTGTCTTCTATTATCTCGCGTACCCGACTGATGGCGGCTGGCTCGTATACGTAGATATCGATCACGAGGGACTTGGGCTCGAACGCGGCGATATGTTGTTTTCCTCGAGAGATGTAGTTGACAATGCGGATCTCAATGTCAGCTCCGAGGCGCTTCTCGAGTTCTTCCACAAATGTGTTAGCCTGTATGTTAGTGGCTAATAAATGATTCCGGCGGAGTTCGTAGTCTGCAACCACAAGGGATTTGTTGTCCGCCTGCTGGAGCAGCACACACGCACGTCGTTAGCGTATTGTGTTATAAGCGAACCCTTAATGTTCGTAACAGTAAAGGTCGCTTTTCTATCCCCCCCCCAGTGTTATCAAGCTGTGTCTAGTGTACTAACGCAGCAAATTTCTAGGTTGAATACTCTAGAAAACTGTAGTTACCATATCAGAGACACGTGATTAGACTTTAGCAGTCTCGTCGCAGTGCGTCTCTGCTCTTTCTAATGCACTGTCTTCCTCGTTCGAAGTCTCTCCCGATAGGCGGCAGTTCGCTCAATCGCTTTGACTCAGTATGGCAGTGGTAGCGGTTTCGTCTATCGTTTCAGTACAGGCCGAACGCAATGAGGGCGGTGCTGATGATGCTAGACGCTAGGCTCAATCGGGCTGGAGGACAGATCCCGTATGACACGCAATACACTAGGTGCTAGTCGATGATTCGAACTATGCCACGCTTGTTTCTGTTGTGAAAGAACTTGCTTTAATACAATTGAATGGAACCGCTCCGGTTCAGATTCAATCTACAAAGCTAGCTACACCAGATCTTCGTCTTGAGTGTAGTCCTAGGCATTCTTGATGCCGCGCCAGCGCGGTGCCTTTACCAGCGCATGGTCGAATATCCGTAGCTCTTGGTTTTATGCTTGGCCGTTGGTGCTTTGATTCTTCGCGCCAGCGCCATATTTCACATCTGTGTATAGCTACGGACATGGACAGATCATTAGCGAATGACAAAGCTATCTGGTAGACACTGATGGAAACGGTCTTGAGGGTCTCATTCAGCGCGTCAGTTCGGCGCAGCTGGATCCTATTTCACTTCATCTTCAACTGAAGACTCAAAGGTTACCGATCAGTTATGCCTTCGTTGACTGTCCTATCTGTACTAGTACTAACCGTGAACTACATGTTCCGGCAGTACGGGTTGGCGTGTTAACCATGGACATCCTTTAGCGCCGGTACCAGCTGTCAAATACAGCTGCACCGCGCGGATTTTGGAGTTGAATAAATCTAACGTCCGTAAGAATTCTGGATGTATCTCCTGGTGGTTTACCGCACCCCTAGTACCGGTGTTTAACCCAGTATTAGTATAAGCTGCAACATCTCGGCCGCGCATAACTCGAGTACATAATTCGGATCGTTCGCGCATCCGCGCGATGTCATGAATCGAATATGTCCGGTTTCTCGCTGGTAAGTATCCGAGTACTGATACAGCTGTAGAATTCTATCGGGTGTTTCCCGAGTCAGCACGCGAAGTTTCATCTGTTGAAACCGCTGTACTTTTCATAGAATCTAAATCCCACAATGGGTATTGCTGTACTCTCGGTACTACCTCGGTCGGTGGAGCTAAAGTAAAGTAACCTGTAACATCTATTGCATGTATCTGATCTTCTGGATAAGTTACAATAACTATATCCCATGCAGTTCAATGTCTGGTACTTCCATAATAAAGAACCCTAAGATCTTGGTAGGAGAGACCGTACGGTCGACCGCAGTTGGAACGCTCCGTATCTCACATCCCCCCCCTAGACTACACCGTCCAGCGGTGTACTCGATCACAATGATCCGTCCAGTTGCGGATCTTCGTCAAGTGTTCTTGTTCTTTCTTTTTTTTTTTTTTTTTTTGTATGCAAATGTACAGTAGTCAATGAAAATCTTGGTTGACTTCCGTCATTGCTGCATGTCAGCATCGTCCTTTCTGTCATATCAGATTTCCGCGCAGTGGGAATCTCTGTAGAACCAGGTACGGCTTGTGCATGTATTGCGTCAATTCATTCCACTGGAATCCGTTCATGTAACTGGATCCAGTTTGTATTTCATATCAAGTACTCCCGTGGCAACTTCGTGTTGTGACTTGAGGAAATGAATTCTTGAAGAGCAGATCGTTTATTAGCTAACTCCGGCTGCATGGTCGCAATGCCTGCATTATCTTTCTAGCGGCTAGTGTCGGCGGCGCAATGCCTGCGGATACTTTGTGCCTGCTAGTGTCCGGAAGTTGCTGAGATGGAGCCTTTGAACTTAGAGCAGCCGTCGCTGCAGCTCGGTCTCATATTTGTTGTTGAATGCGGCGAGAATCCGCTTGCTGTTCTTCAGATTGCTGGCGGGTTCCCAGGAACAGTCGTCCATAGGATACCCTTTCCATTTGATCAGATATTGTAAGTGATCGTTTTCGCCGCGCCTGGTCAGGATTTTCTCCACTTCGTATTCGCCAGAGTCCGTGGCGGCAGGGAGCTGGGTCCCGTGCAGTCCAAGGGTCTGTGAATCGTCAGCTGGCTTGAGCAGGCTGCAGTGAAATACGTCATGAATTCTTGCGGCAGCTGGGAGTTGTAGTTGGAAAGACACGGGTGATAGCTGACGCAGTATCTTGTATGGCCCGTAGTATAGCTGACGAAGCTTTTTGCTACGGCGCTCTTTGTCCCATGGAAGTGTTATCCCATCGGTTGAAAGATATGCATATGCACCCGGATGAAGTAATGTGGACATGTTTCTGCGACGTTTGTCTGCGTCCCTTTCCATCCATCGTCTTGTAAGTTCCATCCTTTCTCGTACTTCTTGTTCAATATTGTGAATTCCAGCTACGAATTCTTCTATGTCGGGGTCTGTAGAGTCGCCACGACGTAGAATGTTGTCTCTGTCTAGATTCGTAACAGCGTGTCTGCCCTTTTCTATGTAATATGGGGAGAGGCCTGTCGCTTTCGATGGCGAGCTGTTAATTGAGAACTGAATCTTCGGCAGTAGTTTGACCCAGGTGTTCTGTCTGTATGTTATAGACATGCGCATGGCTTCTTCCACGAATGCGATCATACGCTCTGTGGTGCCGTCAGTAGCCTGGTGTCTTGATGAAGATAGCTTCAGCGCTGTCCCTAGGTGCGCGTGGAAGGCTGTCCAAAATTTGGATGTAAATTTGCTATCTCGATCCGATACTATTTCGAGGGCTATGCCATTTTCATAAATTATGTGTTTCAGGAAAAGCATGGCAGTAACCTCTGCTGTTGCTGTGCCCCAGGTTGGAATCAACCATACTCGCTTTGAGAAACGGTCAACGATGACCAACAGGGCATCAAATTCTTGTCGTGAAGAAAACGGCAGGTGCGTAACGAAGTCTAGCGCGTAGTGAGTGCCTGGTCGACGCGGCACTGCAAGGCTCTGTAGGAGACCTTGGGGCGCTCGACGGTTGATTTTGTTTTGCTGGCACTTTGCACACGCTGCTAGGAAAGCATGTATGTCATTGCGTATCCGGGGCCAATAAGCATGTCGTCTAATCTCATATTCGGTTCTGTTGGAACCGAGATGCATGGCTGTGAGTCCTTGGTGGACCTCGCTCATGAGTTTGTTGCGTAATGTTGGCATTCCGTGTTGCAGGCTGTCATCTGGCACGCAGACCAATTCCTCACCGGTGTGGCTGGTATGGTAAAGCATGGCTTCGCGCATCAGGTATTTCCCTGTGGCTATTGCTTTCTGCGCTTGCGCTTCTGTGACGATGAGCTTACCTTTTGGAATTTTCTGTTTGTCAGATCGCATTGTAGACTGCTTTGTCATTTGTGATTGCAAATTTTTCAATAGTCGATCATCCAGAGTAAAATCTGTATCGGAGCTAAGCTGCTTGTATATCGTTCCGAAATCGGGGCATAGCTTGTAGTGGTCCGGTGTGATGTCGATGAAAGTTTGCTGTACGTTCGCTTGATAATAAAGTATCGATTCATGTTGTGCTTCATAACGGTCATAGCCGAATTCTGTGAAGTCTATGTCGCGATCCGAGAAATGATTAGTCTCATTCGCGTTGTTCTCACTGGTAGAACTGTCAAGTTCTAGCAGCCCTTGGGACGCTTGCCAGGCAATCTCGGAGTGCACTTCGGGGAATAGCGACGCCAACTCCGCCGTTTGACGAGGTCGGGTCCCATCCGCGATGTGTTCCGTTTCAATGGCGACAAGGCGGCTCAAGGCATCACCTAGCAAGTTCGATTTTCCAGGCAAATATTCAATTTGGTAGTTGTATTCCGAGAGAGCCATTGCCCAACGGGCGATACGGCCTCCCGCTTCACGACCTTTTTTGAGATATTGAAGTGATTGGTGGTCACTCATTACCTTGATTTCGAATGGTGATCCTAACAAGTAGTGACGAAATTTCTTTACGCTGTAAACTATGGCCAGGCATTCGAGCTCTTGTACCGAATAGTTGAGTTCATGTTTGTTCAGTCGTCGACTGACATAAGCCACGGGTAGTGGGTCTTCTCCATAGCGTTGCCAAAGTACTCCACCTATAGCAAAAGCGCTAGCATCGGTGCATAAGAAGATGCGCCGTTGTGGATCGAATTGGCGTAAGATAGGGTATTGTGTAATCGCCTTCTTCAAAGTTTCTACGGCCTCCGTATGTTGTGGGGTCCAATCTTTGACGACGTTAACTCCCTTCTTCAGTAAATCTGTCAATGGTGTCACTATTCTTGCGTATCCGTCGATATGTTTCCGATAAAATCCTGTGAGTCCTAGAAAAACTCGGATTTCTTCTTGTGCTTTGGGGCATGGCATCGTGATGATGGCACGCACCTTCTTGGGGTCCATTGCTAGCTCGTTGTTGCCAACGATGCAACCTAGGAATCGTACGTATTGACAAAACCAAGCACATTTTTCGACTGATAAGTGTATTTTCTCTTCTGAGAGAACCTTGAGTAGACGGTTAAGATGCTTCTGGTGGTCCTCGGCACTATTAGAAAAGACAATCAAGTCATCCATATAGCACGCCGCCCATCCTTTACATCGTTGGTTGTCTTGGTCGAGGTATGTACCTTCGGAAGTATCTCCGATGTTGACGCGTTGCCATAGCAAATTATGTTTCTTGAGGCGACCTTCCACCCAGCGTTGAAATGCTGCTGATGCGGTTAGTAGGCCCATGGGCAAAACGCGATATTGAAATGTTCCGTATTCACATGAGAACGATGTCTTGTGACGACTTTCTGGGTGAAGTCCCATTTGCCAAAATCCGTGACGCAAATCCAATTTGGAAATAAATTTTGCGTTGCGGAGCTTCGCCCACATTTCTCCCAATTCGGGAACCATGTATTGTAGGCTCTTTGTTCTAGCATTTAGTTGTCTGAGGTCTACTACAAAACGGTAGCCTTTGTTCTCGTGTGGTGCTCCTTTTGGAATTATAAGCACCGGACTGCAGAATTCACTCGTTGAGTCCTCTATCCAACCAGCATTCTTCATCTCCACGATGAATTTTTCAAGGCTTGGTAGTAGAGCTCGAGGGATTTTATAGCTTCGGTTTGGAATGGGGCAATTTGAGAGGTCTGTTTTGTCTTCTATGCGCACCATTTCTTCGATCGGCATGTCCCTATATCCGTCCATGGGTTGTAGGCATAGATAATCCTTCTTCAATGTGTTGTTGACCCATGTGGCTTGGGAAGCATGCGTTGCATCGATGAGCTTTTCTGGTAATTTGCTTTGCAGAATTGTTTCAAACATTTCGTTGTTTTTGTTGGCTAACTCTCCTTCTTGGGGTTCCAGCTGTCTAGCGCGGTAAGCTTCCAGTTTTCGCTTGCTAGATGCACAAAGGTTTTCCTTAGTAACGGCTCGGGGTGTTTCTTCGTATCCGTTTTTGGTAGTAGAAACGGCTTGGGGTCTCAAATTTTTGTTCGTTGCTCGTCTTGGCGTATTTTTGCTGTTTTTCGACTTAGTAGAGGTTTCTGTCGAAATCGTCGCGTAGCATAACATCGAGTCCCGGAGTGTACTAATTTTTGTATCAATTTGGGTAACATCTATGTTACCTGCAGAATTTTCCATAGGATTTTCCGTATGATTTGAAAAATCGAATTTTAATTTCCGCTGCGCGACAGGCGCGGCCACCCGTTTAGGATGTGTCGCTCCCTGCACGCTAACCTTATGCTGCTGAGTGTTAACCGGCTGTCCATTTGTTTGGCCAGCTAATATGCCGTCGGGCATGGCCTGCTTGTGCATGTGCCGTGATCGTGCTAACGAGTAGTCCGCGGACTTCGTTATAGCCTCGACCTCGGCGTCTGCCTTGTCAGTGTCGGACCGCGGCTGCATTGACGCTAGCTCACTTGGAGTTAGGTTGTGTCGCTGCTGCTTCGCTACCTTGTGGCATCGTATTGAGCACGCCATCATTAATCGGTCTGGATGGCGGCGGCAAGGTAGGTTAATAGCTGCTGCTGTGCAGTTGCTATTCTCGCATTTCCTAAAGGAATTCTTTTGGCGTTTGGCTGGTGCTGGCTGCCATCGTTTAGCTTTGTCAGCCTGCACTGCTGCTTGCACCTCCTTTAGCAGAGTTGCTGTCGTCAGAACGTATGCAACTTCGTCATGTAGCGAGTCTTGTTGGGTTAGAGCTGGATTTTGCATCCTTTTGTTCTGCGCTTTCTCGCGCATTAGTCGTAACCTTTTTCCCAGCTCCACCGAGTCCACGATTTCTATATCTGAATCGGTTTCACTGTGTGTTCCTAGGGTTAATATGTGATGACGGAGCTGATTGGCTCGACCGTCTGGATGAGTTGTATCCCTTTTCGGTGCGCTGTGAACCGGCATTATTGTTGAGCATCCATGTATGCATAAGTGTTTGTTCTGCTTTTTGCTGAACCATGAGCATTCTGCTCTCGCAGGACGAATCAGTATGTCGAATTTGCTAAGGAAGTCATTTCCTAAAATCAGATCAATCCCGTTAGGTAAGCTGGGTAGAATTGCACACTGTGCAGTCAAATCGTCTGTTGCAAAATTCAGCTGTATGTCCACGCCTTCACTTGCATTTGCTGTACTGCCGTCGCCTAAAGAGACGATCAGTTTTCGGTCGTATGTCTGAATGGATGTATGCTGCAGGAGCGGGTTTGCTCGCAGCTTCTCCACGACCTGCTGACTTGTGAAGCTAATGCTCGCTCCAGTGTCAATCATGCATCTCGCTTTCTGTACCCCATACAGGAAGGATGGTATGATAAATTGTTTGTTTGCCAGTTTCGTTGGTGCTGCATCATTTCTGAATGCTGTGTTGCCTGAGACTGGGGGCTGGTTTGCGCGCCGCCTATGTGGCGAGCGTGCGGGTGGGTTGCGTGCTCTATGCGAGCTACGCGTCGTGGCACAAAGGTTCGCTAGTTCATTTGGGACTCCCACTTCCTCGTCCTGGTCATAAATGACTCTTAGATGCGAGAAAGTGGCTTTTCCCTAGCGGCGGAAATTATTTCCTCGCCCTTGTCCTCTCCCCCCATTTCGTTGTCCACCCTGTCCTTTGCCTTTGCCTTTGCCTTTGCCCTTTCCGCCTCTTCTGGGTGGAGTTTGGCATGAGGTCATGTCATGGCCGGCCTTTTTGCAAATTAGACACCAAGGCTTACCTTGAACTGTGTCTTTGTTGAAACTGTTTCTGTGGCGAGGGTCCTTCGGGTTCACACCTGGTTTGATTTTCCCGTCAGGTCCCACTCGCACATTCCATTCGGCATCGCTGTAATTCGTGCGGAATAGTCTTGTGGAGATTCTTGGTTGAGAATCGTTGTTGCCAAACGCGAAAAGAGACGCTTTGTTTGGTCGCCGGCTTGTCACCCTTTGCTTCTTTTTGAAGATGGCCGCGTTCAAGTGGCCCCTATTTTTGGAACGGTTGTTCGATCTCGTGCGGGGATTCGAAAATGTTCGATTTCCGCGCTTCGACATCGTGTTCAATGACTCGTTCCTGGCCGATCTTGATGCATTGTTGACGGCCAACTCTCTTGTCTTGCAAATCCTGAGGATTTCGTCGACTGAGTATTTCAGGTGGTTATGCCTACTCGCTATGTATTCGGATAGCGGGGCAGATAGTGCTCGCAGTATAAGTGCACGATCCAAGTCTTCTGGTAATGCTTCTGCGCCTAAGCGACTAAGAATTCCAAGTTTGTTGGTTCTAGTCGTGATCAAGTCTCTCACCGTTCCTTTACCCTGACTCAATGTCAAGTAATCTAGGAGGGCATGCTCTAATCTCCCAGGTCGATCATAGGTCTTCTTCAGGAATATGCATATGTCTTCGAAGGGGATCAAATCAGACTTCTCAGCCTCGTATTTGCCCTTAAACTTCTCTCTAGAAAAGTTCGATCTCACGGCGGCGGACACCTTTGGGTCCAGCGCAACTCGCAAGCATAATGGTGTCAAGTATTTCTCCTTCACCCATGTGCATTCCGACATAAAATTTTTCCGCCACACGATTGTGTCCACAGATCCGTTGCCTGGTCTAAACTGAGCGTTAGCCGTCAGCTTTTCCGGATATTGGAGACTTCTAGGTATACGCTCGCGCTCCTTGTCTATGTGTTTCTTCTTACTATAATCATAAAAAAGCTCACCTATCGAGGCATTTGGTGCTTTTATGACCTTAGCTAAGTAGACAGCACGATCCAAACCGCTTTCTTTAATGCGTGCCACATGCTCTGGGCGCTCTAATAATTCGTCGAAAAATTCTTGGGGCGGCTCTGTCGTGCTTTCGCTTGAGCTTGTGCTGCCTGCAGCTAGAGTTGCCACTTCAGGCATCTCCATCAGCTCTGGAATCTCCATCTCTTCAGACTCGTTATCTGAGGATGCAGTCAAGTCAATGGCGATAACACCTAGATGTACATGTTCTATCGTGCCCATGGAAGAGAGGGACTCCCTCTTAATTTTCTTCCTTTTCTTGGCCGGCTTGTGCTGAGATTTGGAGTCGCTGTGCTCACGGCTTCTATCAGCTTTTGATCTGCGATCGATCTTTGACCACTTATTATAGTCAGCTTTCCATGATGGCTCATCTTTGTGTCTTTCGATTCGCATAGGTTTCTTTGGTTCGGGTGACTTCGATCTGTCTCTGCTCACTGGTGATCGTGATCTGCTTCTGATCCGAAATTTGTCTCCAGCTGGGCTTTCTGAGCGAGATGATCGGTTTCTGCGATGGGCTTTTAGAGGTTTACCTCTTTTCATTGCACGTCGTCGCCTGTGGGCCTTTCTTTGGCTGGCGCGCACGTCCAATTCACTGTCAGAGCTAGAGTCGTCACTATTGGAAGCACTGTCCGATAGGCTCCCACCCGAATCCGAGAAGGCTGGAGAAGAAGCTCGTTCTTCTGCTCCTACCAAGGCATGCGGGTGAGGCGAAGACTCTACCGGACTCATGTAGTCATCCGTGTCAGAAGTTTCGTCTCCTGTTCCCCTGTCATCGCTCGTGTTTTTGTCAACGTGTCTGCTGGGCTGTCGCCTATCATCTTCTGAGTCTGATGATGAATCATTTTGGTTTGGCGCAGAACGTGTTGAACTAGATGCATGACGCGATCTATATGAACTAGACTCACCTTTCGCTCTGGTACGCGATTCGGTCTCTTTTGATCCAGTTGTATCGTCAGATCGTTCTCTCTTTTGCTGTTTGATCTCCGCTGAGTTTTGCCGGGTCCAACTATCCTTTCGGACTACAGGGCGTGCCCCTCGGAATTTCTTTTCCGATGATGGCTCTGCGGCTGCTCTCACCACGAACTCTTTGTCGTCTTCGTGCTGCTTCAGGGATTTGTCCCTGGCCGCATCTGTTGCATTCTCATGGTCTTTAGT
>Ga0206127_1005191_pt1 | contig 11074 bp, 11 predicted proteins | sample Helgoland_Spring_6_FD_148646 | JGI IMG/M metagenome (GOLD analysis project Ga0206127, IMG submission 148646) | Pelagic subsurface seawater microbial communities from Kabeltonne, Helgoland, North Sea - Helgoland_Spring_Bloom_20160419_1 | ecosystem: Environmental > Aquatic > Marine > Epipelagic ...
ATCCCTAATGAGTGGAAAGCCTTCCGTGACCAAGTATCAGACAATTTCCGCGTCATAACCCATGAAAAAATTCGGGTTTTGGGGTAGCAGCGGTATACCGATTCAGTTTGCATGCACTTTCCGTGGAAACTTATCGCACGGAAAAATTTAGCCTTATCAACTCCTCGTGGAAAGTTCACTTGCTCCATCATACTATCAAGTTTTCGAGCGGCTTTAAGCGGCCGATTATCGCTTACAAAATGCATGCGGTTCACAGAAGTTCTAATTGAATCTTGAGTTTTTTCACAGCATATTTTAACTGCTATGCCAAACTCACTAAGAGTGTATGATCCTTTATGATGAAAAAGCCCAAATAGATCGTATAGGCGATCAATTTTATCTATCGCACTTGCCATCGCAGAGAACTTATCGGGTGCTCGAATCTCTCTAAGGAGAAAAAAATCTTCTTTCGAATTAAGTGTCACGAAGGAATGTCGGAGTTCATCTTCAGAGATATGCTCTGGAATTTTTTTGGAAAGTTCCATCTTAAACATTCGAAGCACTTCTTTGCGAACATTCCCTATACTCGTTTCAATCTTCACCAAGATATCATAGTTGTGGGAATGAGGAAAAAGTTTTCGAAAAAACTCTTCCAAAACCTCCTCTCCCTCCACCTTCGATTCCGAGAAGAACGTCTCAACTACCATTTCATTTAAGTGCTGTCCGCTGACTTTGAGATTTTGTAAGCTTGAAGAAATTTCTTTTGCAAGAAAATCTATCTCCGACTTCTTGCCAGACTTTATCGCAACCTTCAGCAGCTCTAATCCAGTTAGCGTATAGGTTCTCGAATCAAGCTCGCGCTCCAAGACGCGTAGCTTTCGGATTATCGCGCTTACTTGATTACGATCGTACTTGATATAACTTTCTAAATGTAGATTCAACATTTTTTTGACGATTGAGTTGGACTTCAAGCGTTCTTCTAGTTCATCAAGAATATGAAACGAACTATTCGGCGAAGTTTCCAATTTTTCGCATAAGACAAATGAATTTATTGCCTCTTGTACAAGGAAGGGAGCCGTGGTTGTTGGCGCCCTATAGCTGTCCAGAGTGTAACTGAATGTTAATTCATCCATCCTTTGAGCGAAAAAAAGCAAACCTTTACATTCGTTCAGGTTGGTCCAATTTTTTAGATTCCGGTACTTCATGCTAACCCAATCACTCGCCTAGAGTGTAGGCTTTCACCTTAGTGTTGAATTGACAATACCAGTACATCTATTTTCAAGAACAATTTCACATACTCGACATAGTGACTCAATCTGCCCCCACCGCACTCACCCCTCACCAATCCTTAACCAACTCCCCGCATTCTCCTCCTCGGTTAACCACTGAAATCAGGATCACAGACTCGTAGCAATGCGAGCGCCTTCGATCTTGCGCAAGACGACGGGGTGAACAGCCCCCAGAGCGAGCAAAGGGATTAAAAACCCCCGAGACCTTCCAACGATCCGCTTCATGGCGGCCGCCATTTTTAGAATTAAATCAAACACCAACGCGGCAGGGCAATCAGCCTCGCCGCCGTTTGGCGTGCCCTCGCGTCACTCCGCCCGAACCGCACCAACCCACAAATCCGCCTCATAATCCGCGCCGTAGGCCGCCAAGCCCACGCTGCGCACATCTTCAGGCGAGATCGTAGCGGGCAGCAATCCGGTCGAGCGTTCAAACGTGCTCAGCTCCAAACGCACCTCTGACCACGCCTGACCCGCCACAAAAGACGCTTTGTAATTGTGCCAAGGCAGGCGCGCTTGGCGGGTGCGCAAAAAGACCGTGTAGCGTTCACCATTGCCGCGCACCTTCAGAACCAAAGCCGACACATCCGCGCTCAAACCGTCCTCAAATTCACGCCGCACTTGGATGAAACCACCGTTGTTGTCCGTGCTCACCTGCCCCGTCAGGTTCAACCCCTGTGCCGTGATTTGAGCTTGCCCCGCTGACACGCCGCCCATCACGTTGTCCCCGATATAGCGCCAGCGCGCCTCGGCTCCGGCATCGAAACGTTCGTTCAATTGCACAGGTTCAGCGCTGCTCATGGTGGCCATCAAAGCGAATATACATGCGAGAATTCTCATCTTGTTTGCTCCTTCGTTACCGCTCTAATTGGCGCAAAAGGGCAGCAAGGCAAGGCGCTAAAGCGCTTCGCCCTTTTTCAGCAGTTCTTCCAGCAAGTCTCGGTAAATCCCGTTGCTATCCCCACCGCCGAAATGCTGCGCACCGCCCGTATAGGCCTGCCCGTAAGAGCGCGCGAGGTTCACAGTTTGGATCAGGCCCGACACCAGTTGTTCGCGCTCCAGCGGCGAGAGCGGATGGATAAACACCCCCCACACGCGCCCTTGCGCAACAGCGTAACGCGCATCCAAAGCGGTGTCGAAATTGGCCTGCATCATGCGTTGCAGTTCTTCGGGCTCCAGCCCGTCGGCACTGCGAATAGGCACCATCGCGCGCATACGGTCAGAGGGTTCATCGACGATCACCATGATCGGCACATCATCAATTGTGAGTTCCGTTGTAATCCCGCGCTGCACGGCTTCTGGGTCAATCGCCAACAGAATTGAGTTCATCCGCGCACCCGTCATCGCAGGTTCGCTGTCTTGTGCAAGCAAAGGGCTCGCCAACATCGTTAAACAGATCATCAAAATACGCATCGTTGAGCCTTTCGCTAGGGTTGGCTCAGCATAAACAGGGCGCGTGTGTTCTGTCGAACCACGGCTACGTGACTACGCCGTGTGCGCCTCGATCGCAGCGAGGGCTTTGGCGATCGCGTCTTCGATGCTCATTTCCGACGTATCAATCAGCACCGCATCATCAGCTGGTTTCAAAGGCGCTTCAACGCGCTCCATATCGCGCGCGTCACGTGCTTTCACATCAGCCAGAACCTGTTCCCGCGTGCTCGCATCGCCCTTGGCGGACAACTCCAAATAACGCCGCTCCGCGCGCACTTCGGCAGAGGCCGTGACGTAGAGCTTTACCTTCGCATCCGGGCAAATCACCGTTCCTATGTCGCGCCCATCCAGCACCGCTCCACCTGCACGCGCACCAAACGCACGTTGGAAATCCACCAATGCGGCACGCACCTCAGGGATTACGGCCACCTTGCTCGCCGCTTGCGCGACTTCGGGCGAGCGCAGATCCGTGTCGTCCATATCGGACGCGACAAGTTTCAAGGCCGCTTCGATTGGCTCAACCCCCAGCAACGTTTTTGCGCCAACCGCACGATACAAAAGTCCCGTATCGAGATGCGCAAAGCCAAAATGTGCCGCAATCGCTTTGGATAGCGTGCCTTTACCAGCCGCAGCAGGCCCATCAATCGCAATGGTAAATCCCATTATCCGCGTTTCCTTGATGCTAAGAATGCAGAGATCAAACAAATCGCCGCTACCGAAAATTTCGCCAATGTGACCCAATGCACCGCACTGACCTCAGCCGTCAAGATTGCAGGGTCAAGATTGCCTTTGCTCGCCAGTCCCATACGCACTGCGAGCATCATGTTTTCGCTGAAATCCAGCGCCATAAAGAGCGCAGCAATCGCAACGCCCCAGAACCGCCAAAGCACAGCACTGCGCATCATATGCACCAGCATCACCCACAGACCAAAAACCAAAATGAAGAGGAAATCGACAATTAGGAGCAACGTTTTATAAAGCTCATCAATACCAGCTTGGCGCAACTCTATTGCCAAAGACGCCAAGGCGCTATCTGGATATGCGCTCAGTTCCGCTTGCGGCAGGAATGTTACCTGAGGTGCGATCTTGAGCTGCAAAACTCCAGCCAAAATGATAAAAAGAGCGAGCGCGCTGAAACCCAGCACACGCACAAGTCTCAGTGGGTTGTTCACGCGTTGCGCCGTGTGATTTTCGCCCCAAGCTTTGCCATGAGCGGCTCGAAAATCGGGAAGGACGTCGCAACCGGACCCGCATCATCAACGCGCACAGGATCTATCGTACTCATTCCAAGCACAAGAAAAGACATCGCAATCCGGTGATCGAGATGGCTCGCACATTCTGCCCCGCCTTGCACATTGCCCATGCCGCGCCCTTGCACGATCCACCAATCAGGACCGTCCTCAACCTCAACGCCATTGGCGCGCAAACCTGTGGCCATCGCGTCAATCCGGTCACTCTCTTTCACGCGCAACTCTTTCACGCCGCGCATCACTGTCGGCCCACTCGCATTCGCAGCAACCACCGAAAGCACCGGGTATTCATCAATCATCGAAGCTGCACGCGCAGGCGGGACCTCGATACCCTTCATGTTTGGCGAATAGCGTGCACGCAGATCGGCCATCGGCTCACCGCCCTCAGTGCGCTCGTTCTCATATGTCAGATCCGCTCCCATATCGCGAAGCGTCTCAAACAACCCGGCGCGTGTTGGGTTCAAGCCGATGTTAGGCACCAAAACATCCGACCCTTCAGTGATCAGTGCGGCACAAACGGGAAACGCCGCGGAAGAAGGATCGCGCGGCACTGTAATGACTTGCGGTTTTAACTCAGGCTGTCCCGTTAGCGTAATCACATGACCTTCGTCGGTGTCCTCAACCGTCAGCTCAGCGCCGAACCCTTGCAACATCCGCTCTGTATGATCGCGCGTCGCTTCCTTCTCGATAACAACTGTCTGACCAGGCGCATTCAGGCCCGCCAAAAGAACCGCCGACTTCACCTGAGCCGATGGCACAGGCGTGACGTAGCGCACAGGGACGGGTTCTTTCGCGCCAACGATGGTCATCGGCAAACGCCCGCCCGTCCGACCAACCGCCTCAGCCCCAAATAGCGCCAAAGGATCCGTCACACGCGCCATTGGACGCCCATTCAAGCTCGCATCACCCGTAAAAGTCGCCACAATCGGCGTGCTTGCCATGGCGCCCATGATCAAGCGAACACCAGTACCAGAATTACCGCAATCAATCACATTTTCAGGCTCTGCAAAGCCGCCAACACCCACACCATGAACCGACCACTCACCGCCGCCATGATCCGTGACCTCAGCCCCAAACGCGCGCATCGCGCGCCCCGTGTCGAGCACGTCTTCGCCTTCAAGCAAGCCGGTTATCCGCGTCTCGCCCACCGCCATCGCGCCCAAAATGAGCGAGCGATGTGAAATGGATTTATCACCGGGAACATCAGCGCGCCCCTTCAATGGTCCACATTTGGAGGACGACATCGGGACAGGAACACCATGTGAGGACATGCTTGGGACTCTCTTCGAAAAGCTGTTTCAAGCCTGATAACGCAAGCCCGTTGCGCCGTCCATGAGCCGCCCCTTCATCTTTCTAAATAAACTTCCGCCGGAGGCTTGAGTGCGCAAGGCGTACTCAAATCAAACCTCTATTTACGGATAAATGTTAGATAATGCGGGACACGACCTTCACGCAGCGCCTTTTGCTCGTAACGCGTGGACACCCAATCGCTCCATGGTTCTTTCCAGTCAGCGCTCGTCTCAGCGGTCCAAGTAAATCCAGCGCGCGGAACCTCTTCCAAAGTCTGACGCACATAGTCCTCAATATCCGTTGCCACACGCAACTCTGCGCCCGCGTGCATCACAACGGCCAATGCCTCTAAATGCTCAGGCGTCACGAACCGACGCCGATGATGACGTTTCTTCGGCCAAGGATCGGGATAGTTCAGAAAGACCTTCGACACTGAGCCCGCGGGCAAAACATCAAAAACATCGCGCGCGTCACCTGCGTGAACGCGTAGGTTTGACACTTTCGCTTCACGGATCTTGCCAAGCAACATCGCCACGCCGTTGATATAAGGCTCCGCACCGATCAATCCCACATCAGGATTTTGCACTGCTTGGTGGATCAAATGCTCTCCACCGCCAAACCCAATTTCAAGCCACAGGGGCCGATCTCCGAACAAGCCCTTGAGGTCAAGATTTTCACGCTCGGGGTTTTCTTCCCACCCCACCGCACCTGGTGAGAGGCTCTCAAGATCTTCTTTCAGATAGACTTGCTGAGACCCGCGCAGGGTATGCCCTTTAAAACGGCCATAAAAATTACGCCAAGGCGCGCCGGACGGGTGCTTAAGATCAGGTTTTTCATCGCTCATGGCGCGCCTGTTAGCCCGCGCGCGCGATCTTGTCGAGTAAATGCGCCAAACCTTTCGGATCCGCAAAGAAGGGCGAGTGCGATGTTTGCATCTCGTGGCGATCCTCAGTGGCAAAACGCGCTGCCATTTCCGTCTGAAATTCAGGTGGAATCGTGCGATCATCAGCGCAGCGAATATAGGACTTTGCGACGCTGTTGTAGTTCGCGCCCAACTCCAACTTGGTCGCCTGAGGCAAGATCGCTTGCGGTGTCAAATGCGCCTGCGCAAACGCTACAACTTCATCTGAACAATCATGATAAAACGTCTCGCGCGCCTTGCTCACAATCGGTGTCCAACTCAATCCATCCGCGCTCTTTTCTATCGCATCCAGCAAGGGCTGACGTTTCGCCAATTTGCGCATCTCAACCAAAGAATAGCCAGAGAACGGCGCGTAAGCACATAGGTTCACCAAGCGCGCAATTTTTTCCGGCGCCTTCTCTGCCGCTGCCGCGATCGGAAAACCCGCCATGGAATGCCCTACAAGCACAACAGGCGCGTCAATCGCCGCCAAAATCGCATCGCGATAAAGGTCGAGCGTCACATCTTTGATCGACGTTTGATCAACCCCATGTGAGGGCAAATCGATAGCACGGGCAGAGTGACCTAAGCGCGCAAGTTCTGGCAAAACGTCCCGCCAGCACCACGCCCCATGGCACGAGCCGTGGATCAATAGAAATTCAGCCATCCGTGCCGTGACCGATGCTATCTAGGAAACGCATCAAATGTTGCGCGTAAAGATCAGGTTGCTCCACGCAAGGCAGATGCCCCGCCTTACGGATCAACTCATACCCCGCACCCGGAATAAGCCCCATCAACTCACGCACCATATCAGGCGGGGTGGAACCATCCTCAGACCCTGCAATCCCCATCGCAGGCAAGCGCAAGCCAGAGGTTACTGTGATCATATCCGTCCCCGCAATCGCGGACATGCAGGCGTTGTAGCCTTCTGCTGATTGGCGCGTCAGCATATTGCGCCACATCTGCAACTCAGCCGTTTCATGGAAGGCTTTGGAAAACCACCGCTCCATCGTTGCATCCGCGACCGCTTCGATCCCGCCAGCCGTTACCGCATCAATGCGTTCATTCCACATGTCCGCGTTGCCGATCTTTGCGCCCGTGTTGGACAAAACGACCCCGCGGATCAGATCCAACCGCTTCACTGCCAAGCCTTGCGCGATCATTCCACCCATCGATAAACCGACAAACACCGCGTCTTTCAGCTCAAGGTGGTCCATCAAACGCTCTGTATCAGTGATCAGCGCGCCCATACCATAAGGGCCGTCGGGACTAGACGACAAACCATGCCCGCGCGTGTCATAGCGAATGTAACGCAAACCCTTTTTCGGCAACCGTTCCAATACAAAATCCCACAGCCGCAGGTCGGTTCCAAGCGAGTTGGAAAAGACCACAGGCGCACCATCAGGGTCACCATCCTCGCGCCAATGAAGCTGCGCGTCGCCTGCATCAAACCAGTTCATCGCTTGTCTCCTCACTCATCATTTAACGCCAAATGCACCATGATCTGACCGTGATCCGAGGCCAGCTTGTTATACGGTGCCTCTGCATGGCTTCCGTCGGTCAAATGGTCATTGAGAACGCTGAAATATTCCATCTCACCGAATTTTCCGCCCGCTTCGGGGACAAAATGGCGCGACAGATAAATCTGGTCAATGCTCTCAAACACGCCTCCAAAGGCCGATGTATAAACCATATCACGTAGCGATTTTTTCACGAAGAGTTTTTCGGCGGAGTGAAGCTGCACCGATCCAATTGCTTCTTGGATTTGCTCGTTTTCTTCGCGCGAATAGCGGTCATTGGAGGCTTTGGCGTTGTGCCGCAACATCCAAGAGTAGTTCTTGAACGCCTTCTCGCCCGCAATAATCTCACTGCTCACAGCGTGTTCGCTATCGTTAAAATCACCCATGACGATGACGGGATGACCTGCTTTGAGCTCCGCAACAATCTCACCGCGCAGCACCCAGGCTTCGGCCATTCTGCGCAACGCCGCGCGTGCTGACCCGAGTGCACGACCAACAGCATCATAATTCGCGAGGTCAAATTCAGGTGCAAATTCAGCAGCTTCAGGACGCACAAATTCACCAAGCTTGGATTTGAGGTGCGTGTTAAATACCGTCACCACATCGCCCCCCATCGGGACGCGCGCCTTAATAATAGGACGCGACAGTCGTGAAATTCGATAATGCCCCCCATCGCCGCCACCCATGTCCTGAAACGGTATATCAAGCGGTTCGGACAGATCTTGGATCACCTCTGGTGTGCCTTCAAAACCAAACCGCGACAGGATCGCGACACCCGGGCGGCGATGACCTGCCTCACCATCATTTACATTCGGTGCAAACGCGAGCGCGGCATCCTTGTACCCCGTGTAGCTGAGCTTGCGAAAAATGGCGCGTTTGCGATAGCGTTTGGAGCGATCCGGCACGGAGACTTCGTTGCTCTCTTCACCAATCTCGTCCGCTTCTTCGATCACATCGCGCAGCGCAGCTTCCTCGAAAATCTCTTGGAACCCAACGACATCGGCATCCATAGTCACGATTTGCTCTGCGAGCCAGTCAGATTTCCACGCGTATTCTTCTTCCGTATACTGCTGGAATTTATAGTATTCTTTGTCCGCCCCAATAAGGTTTTTGACATTAAAACTCGCTACGCGTGCGCGTTGCATATGCACTACTCCAAAGTTGCCAAAGCACGCTCGAACACGGGCTTGTCTACATTTCCACCGGATGCGGTGACGATCACAGTGTCGGCGCTAAGCTGATCGCCGTGAAACAGCGCAGACGCCAGCGCAACCGCGCCGCCCGGCTCAATCACAACGCGCAAACGCTCAAACGCCAGCGCCATTGCGCGCAGGCAATCATGCTCAGACACAACAATCCCGTCACCGCACAAGCGCTTCATAATCGGGAAGGTCAGATCGCCGGGTTGCGGCGTGATGATCGCATCGCAGATGGAACCTGTCATCGCATCATTGCGTTGGATTGCCCCTGCGCGAAGCGAACGCGCAACATCATCAAACCCTTCGGGTTCGGCGGGACGCACATTGAAACCCGGCTGATCGGCTTCCAATGCCATCGCGATGCCAGAGGTCAGACCACCGCCACCGCAACAGGTAATCACATCTGCATCCACGATACCTTCTTCAACCGCTTGTTCAGCAATCTCCAGTCCACACGTTCCCTGCCCTGCAATCACCAAAGGCTCGTCGAAAGGTTTCACCAAGGTCAGGCCCCGTTCTCGGGACAGCTTGTCCCCGATCACATCGCGGTCTTCCGACCCTCGATCATAAAGCACAACTTCCGCGCCCAGCGCTTTAGTGTTCTCGATCTTCACGCGTGGAGCATCCGCAGGCATGATGATCACCGAACTTGTGCCGTGCATCCGCGCTGCCAACGCGACCCCTTGCGCGTGATTGCCACTGGAAAACGCGATCACGCCTTTGGCCCGCTGTTCGGGGTTCATGGCTGACAACGCCGACCAGCCACCACGGAATTTAAAGCTACCAGTGTGCTGCAAACACTCTGCTTTCAGGAATACGCGCCGCCCTGCAATCTCATCCAAAAACGGCGAAGACAGCAATGGCGTGCGGCGCACATGGCCTTTGCCACGCACATAAGCGGCGCGGATCATCTCGATGTTCATTGCATGTCCCCAATCCATTTGCGCAAAGCTTCGACAGCTTCTGGTTCATCCAAGAACGGCACATGCGCGCGATCTTTCACCACAGCGCCATGCGCTTTCGGCAGGCGGATCATCATTTGATCATAGGTGTCTTGCGCCAATAAATCAGAATTCGCACCCCGAATAACTGCACAAGGCAAACCGTTAAGGGCATCAAACCACGGCCAAAGATCAGGCATTTCCGCTTGGCTCGCGACCTCCACTGCTTCGCGCAGTTTGGGATCATAGCTCAGCGCGAGGCCATCATCGGTTTGCACGAAAAACTTCGCAACCTCTTCATCCCAGCGGCTTTGCGGCACGTTCACGAACTTTTCTCGCATCACGTAAGCCAGCCCCGCCGATGCCTCTGCGAGTGTATTAGCTCTGGGCTTCACACCCAAATATACCATAATCGCTTCTAGCCCTTTGGGATCAAGCTCTGGGCCGATGTCATTCAACGCGACACCGATCAAACGCACTTTCACCGTCGCCGCTAAACCCATCGCGATAATTCCGCCGCGCGACGTGCCAAGGATCGCCGCCTTTTCCAATCCAAGATGATCAAGCAGCTCAACCGCGTCCTGCGCTTCGCGCATAATGTTATAGGACAGAAAATCATCCGCCCAACCCGACTTGCCACGTCCCCGATAATCAAGGCGAATAACGCGGCAGCCTTTCAGGTGCGGCATCACATAGTCAAAATCGCGGCTGTCGCGCGTCAGGCCAGACAGGCACAAAAGCGGCAGGCCTTCGCCCTCATCCGCGTAGTACAAAGACGGCCCATCAGAGGTTTCAAAACGCGGCATTAAACGCCCGCCAGCTTTGGAATGTCCGTCAAATCGCTGCGCACATGTTGTGGCTGCGCGAACAAGCGATCCATTGGTTCATCGCTGCGATTAACCCAAACGGTCTCGAACCCGAATCCAGAAGCAGCCGCAGCGTCCCATCCGTTTGAGGACACAAAGAGCACTTCATCCGCAGTGCAGCTAAAGCGATCCAGAACCATCTGATAGACTTTCGCGTTTGGCTTAAACACCCCAACGTCTTGCACTGACAAAACTTCATCCAGAAAGGTCTCAATCCCAGCAGAACTTACCGCGCCATCGAGCATATCAGGGGAGCCATTCGACAATATTGCCGTCTGCAATCCAGCCGCTTTGAGCTGAGCAAGCATCATCGGCACGTCTTTATAAACCTGAAGCTCCCAATAGAGCGCCAAAAGACGTTCGCGCAGCTCTAGATCGCCATCAAGCCCCGTGCGTTCCAGCGCCCAATCA
>Ga0206127_1005194_pt1 | contig 11070 bp, 10 predicted proteins | sample Helgoland_Spring_6_FD_148646 | JGI IMG/M metagenome (GOLD analysis project Ga0206127, IMG submission 148646) | Pelagic subsurface seawater microbial communities from Kabeltonne, Helgoland, North Sea - Helgoland_Spring_Bloom_20160419_1 | ecosystem: Environmental > Aquatic > Marine > Epipelagic ...
AGTTTGCAGGCAGAAAGTTTGCCATCGCGAATAGCCAGGAACCAGAGAAACAAAGCGTGCTATTACCCGTCTACACTCCAACTTCCTCAGAAGTTGTGACACAAGCCTTCATAGAACATTGCTGCCACGCCTACAAAATGGATCATGATGGGTTTCATGGTTTTTATCATTGGATGCGTGTTCTACAGAACGGCCGACAGTTAGCGAAAGCAGAGAATGCTAATATTAAAGTAGTAGAGTTGTTTAGCTTGCTTCATGACACTCAACGGCGAAATGAGAACTATGATCCAGAGCATGGAATGCGGGCTGCGCAATTTGCACGTACACTTAGAGGCAGTTGGTTTGATGTGACTGATACCGAGATGGAACTTTTGAGTGAAGCCCTGATACACCATTCTGAAGGTTACACAGACGGTGACGTGACCGTGCGTGTATGTTGGGACGCTGATCGCTTAGACTTGGGGCGGGTTGGCATTGAGCCAAAGCCAGACAAGCTGTGTACTGTGAGTGCACGCGATCCAAATATCTTATTTTGGGCTAACGCTCGCGCAAGGTACAAAGCCTGATCAATTTATATTTCCGTATACGGTCTGAACACTGGGCCTGAGCATCACTGTATCAGCAATCCGTTGGACGTTTGGGAAATTTGAGATACTTGGATGGCCACGCGATGGGTCAAGCCAAGTTGTCAGCATAAAAAGATAAATATCCGCAGCACTGAACTTTTCGCCAAGTATCCATTTATTATCCCCAATTTGATCATTAACAATCTGCCAGGTTTCACTTAGACGCCGCTGTCCTCGTCGCTTGGCACTGGGCTCGTCTGCTGGAGTGTCTGCAAACCTATCGGAGTGGTAATCTAGCTGAAATGCCGTCTGAACCGAGCTAGAGAAATAAACCAAAGTTTGCAGGAAAAGGCTTCGTTCTGGCGCATCAATAGCTGGTGCTAGTTGCGCTTGAGAATGTTTATCGCACAAAAATATCGTTATTGCTGCGCATTCATACATAGAGTTTTGATCCCAGATCAGAACAGGAACCCAGCCGTTTGGGTTTATTTTCAACTGTTCAGCGGGACGAGGTTTTGTTTTTTCAGTCGTTGTTTCAATTAATTCATATGACGCTCCTATTTCTTCAAGCATTACTCGAACACCCATTGAGGCTGTGCCGTCTGAATAATAAAGTTGATAACTCATTTACTTCTCCAGATGGGTTTTAAATTCGAGTTTTATTGCTCTTTTATAGAGTTATAGTCGTGATCTGAAACTTGCTCTAGCCATTCCGCTACGCGCCCATTGAGCGCCTCTTGGATTGCGATATGCGTCATACCATTGTTTGCGCTTGCTCCGTGCCAATGTTCCTCACCTGGAGGTATCCAGACGGTATCACCGGCTTTAATGTTCTTTGGTACTTCATTTCTTAGCCCGATAAGACCGTTTCCGGCTATTACATAAAGTGTCTGCCCCAAAGGATGTGTATGCCATGCAGTGCGAGCCCCTGGTTCGAAGGATACACTCAAAGCACGAATTCGAGCCGGTTCAGGTGCTTCAACAATTGGGTCTTGCCATACCTCGCCAGTAAACCAATCTGAGGATGCTTTTTTAGTAGGTCTTGATCCTGATTTGAAAATTTTCATTAAGACACCTCTTAAAATTATGCGCATCAAGGATGCCTTGTTGGTTCATTATAGCTGTTAATACACAAGATCGTTTAAATTTTATCGATTGAAGCTGTTTTTACTTTTATGCAACGCTTTCCGAGTGATTAAACGGGAGCCTCTGATGTCAAATATAATGCAAGGTTTTCCACCTGCAGCACAAAATCGTGTTACTCTCGCAAATTGGCGCAAAGCGCCCTATTGCCATTGGGCTTTTCACCATGTGAGAGAGATTGTCCCCACTGCTGAAATCTCAAACAATCCAAAAGACGTTTGGGAATTGAAAGCGGGTGTCATGGATATCGCATGTTTGGGTCTCGAAAAAATAATGGCGGACACAGACAGTGATGCTGTTGTTATTTTGCATGATAATAAACTCGTTCATGAGACTTACCGGAATGGAATGACAGCTAATGACCCGCATATTTTGATGTCAGTATCCAAATCGATGTTGGGTTTGGTGGCGGGAACGCTCGTGGAGCGTGGTGAGCTGGCTATCGATAATTTAATTACAAAATTCGTACCCGAACTTTCTGATATTGCGTACGCTGGGGCTACCGTTCGGGATCTCTTAGATATGCGCGCTGGAATACTGTTTGATGAGGATTACCTCGCCACTGAAGGTCCAATCGTCGACTATAGATATGCAGCTAACTGGAACCCGGTTCCCAAAAACCGAGAACCTGGTGATTTGCGCTCGTTCATGTCTTTACTGAAGACAGCCGACGGAGCTCATGGTGATCGGTTCCATTATGTTTCTCCGAATACAGACTTATTAGCTTGGGTCTTTGAGCGCGCAAGTGGCGTACGTTATGCCGATTTAGTCAGTGAACGACTGTGGAAGCCTCTTGGTGCGGAAGCACCAGGTTACATTACCGTTGATCGCATCGGTGGTTCACGTGCCGCAGGTGGTAAATGTTTGCTTGCTCGTGATTTGGCTAGAGTTGGCATGATGATGGCAAACAACGGTCAGCGCAATGGAACGCAAGTGATTCCGAGCAATTGGCTCGAAGACATTTTTTATAATGGTGACCCTGAGGCATGGCGAGATGGAGATTTCTACGAAATAATGGGCCGCAGAGATATCCATTATCGATCTAAATGGTATGTAAAGCGTGGTAGTGAACCATTGATTTTTGGAGTCGGAATACATGGACAGTTTTTGTTTGTAGACCCAATTAAAAAGATATCGATAGCTTGGTTTTCCAGCCAAGACATCCCGCTAGATGGGTCAAGATTTGAAGCCACACTAAAAATGGTCGAAGAAATTCGAGCTTTAATATAAAGAATTAAAAAACGTATTTTGCTTTGCTAGCTTTATACCATCTGATTTGAGAGTTGTTTAACTCAGTCCCTATTCCTCAAAAACAAAGGCTTCCTCGGGAGAAAAGAAAGCCTTAGGTCGATTGCTGCTCGTTTCGACGGTGTTTCGACCCGCCTTATTGGTATTGGTATGATACTTTTAGCTAATTTACCAAGAAATTAATGCTGTGCTTAAAACTGGGCAAATTTTTGCTGCATGCAAAAATGTCCAACTCGTCATTTACTGCACATTCTACCTTCAATTTTGCATAATTTCAGCATCATCTCTGCATTTTAGTTCGCCAAAAGAGCTTTAGGCGGCCGAGGAAAGCGACCGCTTAAAGGCTGGCCTCATCCAGAACCAGTCTCAAACCTTCTCTCTGGCGATTGATACAGGTCGCTCATCGCCAGAGAGATTTTGAGCGACCTACTCGGAGACCTAAATGAAAAATCTAATAACCGCCGCTTTAATCAGTTTAATGGCAATGTCAGTTACTGCAGGGGGAATGCCTGAAGAACTGATTGAACCGACCAAAACGGTTCTTGAAACTATTGAGGTGGTATCACCTGCCTCAGACACAGTCACCGTTAACCCTTTTGATCAGTTGATGCAGTTTGTCTTCATGGCTTTGTTTATGGTCATCTAATCACTCGCAATATTGCTGCTGAGCTTGATTTATCAATTGAAGTTCAGCGGCACTTTGACTGAGACCATATAATTTAACCACCCGCTGGAACCTTAATATATATTGGCATCGAAACTTTATATTCGGTGGCAGCCATTCAGCTGGTCCAGATGCAGATTTCTGGCGGTTTACACTTTTTTCAACTGCAAACAGATTGATTGGATCATTTGAAAACTGTCGACGTTTTTTTGAGGTCCAAGAATGCGCGCCTCGGTCCCAGCTGTATTTTAGGGGAACCAAGTGATCGATATCTAGCAAACGGCTCTCATAGAATATTTTGTCCGTATAGGGATCAAGCCATCTACCTCGAGTAACCCTGCAGGTGTTTTGTGAAAAATTGACAACAGCCGTGGAAAGGTCTTGGAGAAGTTCGTGCCGCATATTTTGGCAGTCACGGTCTGTATCAGACCAGCCACCAAATAGATCTCTATCATATTTGGGAATTTGGTCGCTGAAAGCTGTACCTGCAGCCAGTACGGTGAATGTGACGAATGCTAGAAGTCGACTGAACATCCCTGAGCCTTTATCCGATTTCGGTAGAATGTCCTCATTTCTTCAAGCAAGCTTTCATCAAAGCCTTCTTTTTCCAACTCACTGAGCTGTGCGTGCACGGATGCTATTGTTGCCCATCTAACATCAGCTTCACCAGCAGACCATTTATCGGCTAGGTATTCTTGCACGACATTTTGATATTTATCATCCAAGAGATGTCTTGCATTAAATGCTACTAGTCTGCGACCCAGTTGCTGGATGCGTTCGTCTTGAACCTCGCCCAGAAGGGCTAAACGTCCCGTCCAATTGCTTGTTTGGAATTTCTGAAGCAGTTCTTTATCTTGATAAGAATAGAAACCAGCGAAGATCTTTTCTTCAACCAGTAGATCTATGTCTTCCGTATCAGAGTATTTGTTTTCCAGACATTTAGATACCATCGCCTGAAAAGCTTCATTACTTTCGATAACAGCACAGATGTGTTCCCATTCGAAGTTTTCGGCGGAAGCGGGTCTAATAGTGTCCCCCTGATTTAGCCTTAAAGATCTTATCCGTTGCGGGCTTTTAGTCATTGCTTCTATTATGTCTTGCTCAGTTCCGTGAATGAGTTCCATTGGATCTGATTGATTAAGGTCGAAAAAACCAACCATATTTTTGTTGTTATGAGGTAGTCCGCAAAGACACCCGGTATATGTCTTGGGAGCATTGCCCCCAAAACGCAGCGTTACATCTACTGGTTTGAAGCTCTTTAAAATCTGCAAATTGTGCTCTTTGTCACGTGCCTCAAACATCTTTTGATAAAGATCCGGTTTTTGGGTCTTTATTTTATCAACAATGAAAATCGTTGCCTCCACATCTCCAAGGGCGTCGTGCGCATTATGAGCGTGAAACCCATTCAAGGGCGCAAGTTGATCCAATTTGAAGCTCACTTTGCCTTTGTCGTTTATCGGCCACTTTAACACTTCTGGCGCTTCAGCATGCACGGCGAAGATCATTTTCATGACATCCAATCTGGTATTGTCGTGAAACTGCGTCGCAAAAATATTTGGTTGAAGGTTTTGGTAAAACATTTGCCGCAACATAGCTTCATCAAATGCAATGGAGTTGTAGCCAATCCAAATTGCAGGTGCCCATTGTTCCGTAAATTTCTGAATGGTTTGCGCAAACTCAAATGCACTTGGAAGATTATTATTTTCCAATTGGCTTGGCCGTACCCCTGTGACCGCCAAAGCCTTTGGGGAGGGCAGTATATGCGGAGATAACTGGCAGCGGATATCCACCCGTTCAATTTCGTTTAGTTCAAGATCAGTCACAATTGCAGCGAATTGAAGGGGCTGATCAAAGGCAGGCGAAATACCTGTTGTCTCGAGATCATAAAATACAAATTTTTCCAAGTTATTGCCCTGCTGATTTTATCTTGTCATTCCGCTTCAGGTCGAAATGAGGCGGAAGCCTCCTATTGATTTAAGGATTCTAGCGAATTTCTTCGAGATGACGATAGAGAAGATCGCGCTGAGGTATTCTTAAACCTGTTGCCCGATCAGAATGTATCTTTCTGGCCCTTGCTGTGTTCCATTAAATGGCCAGCAAGTAGTCAGGATAATTTGTGAAGCTTTTGCAAAACTATCTTCAACGTTTAACTGCGGCGTCTCGAGCACCATGGACTTAATTATTTTATACGTTTTTATTGAAGCGTCGCTCGCCTGAAAATTCACCAAATCACCAATGCGTAGCTTTGCCATGAATTTCATATGGGTATCGCGGTGACCAGCAAGAATTATAGCATTGGTGGTGTTTGGATCGCTGGAAACAGCCCCGATACTCCAAGACATTGCCTCGCCTGATGCCCGATCCAAAACGATCTGTGAAAGGCCGAGCCTAGGGATGGTTAGTTCACCCGTAACTTTAAAATCTGCGCTTGCCCAAGGTTTGAGCTCGTTGCCGGAAGTAAGGGTCTGTTTCCAAACATCTCTCAGCAAGAATTGTCCCGCTAAAGCTTTAAGTGGAACCTCACTTGCTCGCGCCAATAGGATCAGCCCCGCTGCCATCACAGTATAGGCAAGAGTTCTAAGCGCCACTCTATGCATAAGCAGGCTTTCGTGAAATCCAAAGCAGAGCTGTGCTCAACAGGAGAGATAGGAGTGCCAGAAAAGCTTTGTTCCGCCAATTCATTGCTGTTTGTGGGAGATTGTAAGTAGTCGAGTCGCTACTTAGGCTTGCCTTATAGAGCCTGGCAGTGGGTGGCTGAATTTTTTGTAATTTTGGTGACAGAATATCTTGGCGCTTAAACTCAAATTGGGATTTGTCCCATCCGTGCGGAATTGCAGTTGGAAGTTTCGATTGTATAAGGCGGCTTGTTGTAGGCCGGGAAGGGGTCACATCTAAAGCTACAAGTGAGGATAGGCGAGAGACCATACCGTACGATAGGGCTGTGCGGAGTAGCTCAATGTCCACATTTTCTTGGCTTTGGTCATTACCACTTTGTGCAATTAGGGATCTTTCTAAATTTGCGATTTTGTCTCGTGCCCAGACTTTTGCAATACCAACCGTTTCGGCCGCTTGCTCCAGAGGGACTTTGACGGTCCAGTCCTGACTTCCAATTTTACCATTTAGGGTCGCAACGCCAGTCGGATTTTGCCCTCTGATTGAAATGGAGACGGGATCGCCAACATAGAGATCGGGCAGGGGGCTCGGATAATACTCGGCATCAAAGCCCTCTGGCAAAGTTAGTTTAAGATCGGTGACAGCAGGGTTCTCGATTTTAAGAAATAGCTTGTTCATCTTCTCAGAGATTTCTGAAGTTTTCCCAATATGCAGATGTGATCCACGGCCTATTTCGGCTGCCCGGCTCATGAAATAACTATTTGGAGCAGAGCCGATGCCGATGGTGAATAATCTTGCCGTACCGAGACTATTTGAAATCAAGGAGAACAAAGAATTTTCGCTAGAAACCGCACCATCCGTTAAAAATATGAGCTGTTTCATAGCTGTTGTCTTGTAGCTAAAATTGCTCAATGCATAAGAGATGGCTGGATACATCTGTGTCCCACCTCTCGATTGCATACTTCTTACAAGTTTTATGGCCTTCGCTTTTTCTGCTGCTGTGGCGGAAACCGGGTCCACCGCATAGCTAAAGTAATTGTCATCAAAAAAGACAAGGTTGAATTTATCAGTTGGTTTAAGCCGTTGAAGTGCCATTTCTAGACCTAGCTTGGATTGACGAAGTGGTTCGCCGGACATGGAGCCAGAAATATCTTGGACGAATATGATCTCCCGCGGGGGTGTCTGTGTAGTGTTGACCTCGAAAGGCGGAGTGATCGTAAGTAACAAGTGATCCACACCTTGCGCGGTTTCTTTGAATAAGGAGGTTTCGACGTCTTTGTTGTTTGCTGTCCAGCGCAAAACAAAATCGCGGTCACTAGATACTGGACCATTTAGGCCAATTTTGTATTGACCTTGCGAAACTTCTTGGATGTTCACCGGGTGGAATTGGCTTTCTAAAGAACCCAAGGTGAAACCTGGCTTTAAATCAATTGAAATATCAACTGGATTGATGAGTTCATCGTGCACAGGAATTTTGATATCGCGTTTTTGATCCAACGTTTCATTTGAGGCAGTGTTCGCAAAACCTTTGGAACCAAAATTCACATGCTGTAATATCGGTTGAGGCATGAATTGAGGAGCGGAAACTAAAGGAATACGCATTTCCCAGAAGCCGTCTCGTGGCGATATTTTGCTCTGGAACTCAATCTGGACGGTGACAATTTCGCCCGGGCCAATATTGGCGATCGTATTAGTGAACAGGTTCGGTTTCCTTTGCTCAATAAGGGAGGCTTTTTTGCCCTCACTTTTGGCAGTTTCGTAGGCTATTTTGGCTGCTTTTTTTTCTTTAATTTGGCCTTCAATGAAGCGATCTCCGATGCGCATTTTTAAACTATCAACAGCTGCGTTTTCACCCACTGGGAATGCGTAAACGCCTTCCGCCCAGGTTGCCCCAGTGTTGATAAAGCGTTGGCTAACGGTCGTTCTGCTTACTGTTCCGGCGACAGTTACCTTCACATCAGTGGTTAACAAGAGTGCTAGACTGATAACGTTCTCAGATCTCAGTAACAGTTGACCAGAGTCTACGTCATCTAGATTGATCGAGACTTGGGGTATCTCTGTTGCTGCTTCGGTGGGGTTGGAAATAAAAATGGCGAACATGGTCAACAGAATGAAACCTGATATCCCAAAGCCTAAGGCGTGAAATATTGTTTTAATTGTTTGGTAATTTGATGGCGCGGCGGCATGTGTCGTTTGCGGGCCCATGTGTGGGCTTGGTGTATTATGCACGCTGTCATGTTGAAATTGGTTTGTCTTTGGGTAGATATTTTTCATGTCGCTTTTCCAAATGGCCCTGGTGATGACGAGGGAAGCGCACCACCAGGGAGTTATGAACGCGATTGCAGGGAGGCATAACAATCGGCTCTGCTCGACAGGAGCTTGCTGCATCCTGATGGAGCATAAATTGCAGGCTTCAATGCAGTTAGTGTGACCATTCGGTGCAAATTGAATGATTTGATGTGCACAATTTGTGCAGACAGGCATAGCTAGAAAGGGCTAGGTAAACTTGAAATTGCGAATGTTTATTTGTCCGCTAATTCTCACGGTAAATACCTAAAATTGATCGAAGGTAACGCTCTAGACTTCAGCAAATAGCAGGCCTACAATTTGTTAAAACAGTTTATATTGGGAGCTAAAAATGTTCAAAACAACTACAATTTCGGTGGTATTAACCGCCTTAATGGCCTCCACGGCAATCGCCGGGGGGCATTGTGCATCGGATAAAACGTTGACTGAGGGGAAATTAACCGTGGCGACAGGCAACCCAGCCTACTTTCCTTGGGTAATTGATGATGCTCCCGAAAGTGGACAAGGGTTTGAAGCGGCGGTAGTTTATGCTGTAGCGAAAGAAATGGGTTTCTCAGACTCTGATGTTGTTTGGGTGCGGTCGTCGTTCGATGAAGCTATTCAACCCGGTGCAAAGGATTTTGATTTCAATATTCAGCAATATTCTATCACACCAGAACGAGATGAAATCGTCGATTTTTCATCACCGTACTTCACATCGCCCATGGCCGTGCTTGTCGGACCAGGTGCTGTTGATACCGCCGCTACCATGGCTGCTTTGAAAGGGTTAAAGTGGGGAGCATCTGGTTCGCATACGTCAGTACAAAAGCTGATGAATGACATTCGTCCAACGAGTGATCCGCTTTTGTATGCTGACAATGCTGATATAAATGCTGCAATTGGGGCAAACCAGATAGATGCTGCTTTATTTGATCTTCCCACAGCCTTGTTTCTAAGCGCTGTTATGATTGAGGGATCGAAGGTAATTGGTCAATTTCCTGCCGATGATAGTCAGGGAGGCGATCAATTTGGTATGCTGTTAGAAGATGGTAACCCATTAAAAACGTGCATCGATGATGCATTGGCTGCAATAACGGCTAATGGCACATTGGCCGCGATAGAGGCCACTTGGCTTCAGGACACGACTGGTGTTCCAGTGATCCAATAAACATGAGCGATACAAAGGCGGCGGGAATGACCCGCCGCGAATTATTTGAACAACGTCAAAAGCGCCGATCCATCGTGATTGCAGCAACAAGTACACTGCTGGTGCTTCTTGCTGTGGTTATTTTGGTTCCCCTGACCCCCGGTTGGGAAAAAGTTCAAAAGAGCTTTTTCAATGGCGCGGTCCTGACTAAAACTTTCCCCAAACTGCTCGACGCATTTCAACTTAACGTTATGATTTTTATTTGGTCTGCTCCATTGATTGCAATCTTGGGCTTGCTTGTAGCATTGGCACGTGACGCAAAATCACCAGCAATGTTTCCACTGCGAATTCTAGGCGCTGCATTTACTGATGTATTCCGGGGTGTCCCTGTCATCCTTACTGTGTACCTGATTGGATTTGGAATTCCGGGTCTCGGGCTGCCACGACCTTGGAATTCACCATACATTTGGGGATCGGTTGCTTTGATTCTTACTTATTCCGCATATGTTGCTGAAATTTTTAGGGCAGGTATCGATAGTGTCCATCCCAGTCAACGATCAGCAGCTTTATCGCTTGGTCTTTCGGAGCGGCAGATAATGTGGGATGTGATTTTGCCTCAAGCAGTTCGAAATGTGGTTCCGTCACAAATGAATATGTTGATAGCCTTGCAAAAGGATGTCTCGTTGCTCAGCTTTATTGGACCTGTAGAAATTTTTAGGCAGGCGGGTGTATTCAAATCATTGCTGGCAAATTTCACGCCTTATGTTGGTGCAGCAATAATTTTTTTGATTATTACAGTACCCGCTACGCGCTACGCTGATTATTTGTTAGCCCGTCAGTCAAAGGAACGCAGCTGATGGCCAAACTTGAATTACGCAATGTCGTTAAACGGTTTGGAGGTGTGACAGTTTGCAACGGTGTCAACTTGGACGTCGAAGAGGGGCAAATGGTTTGCCTAATTGGTGCATCTGGCGCTGGAAAATCAACACTATTACGGTGCATTAATCTATTGGAGCACACAGAAGATGGTGAAATATTTTTAGACGGGGAAGACATCTCAATACCAGGCCTTGATCCACAGGCTGCTCGAAAAAAAATTGGAATGGTCTTTCAGAACTTTAATCTCTTCCCCCACATGACTGCTTTCGAAAACGCTATGTTGGCCCCTAGGCGTGTTTATAGGAAGTCACGTTTAGATCTTGAAAAAAATATTCGATCACTTTTTTCCCGTTTCGGATTATCCGACCGAATGGAAAATTACCCTGACCAACTTTCCGGTGGGCAACAACAACGGGTAGCAATTATTCGTGCGCTAGCAATGCGACCAGAAGTTATGCTGTTTGATGAAATTACATCCGCGCTGGATCCACAGCTAGTGGGCGAAGTGTTGGATGTATTATTGC
>Ga0206127_1005197_pt1 | contig 11063 bp, 7 predicted proteins | sample Helgoland_Spring_6_FD_148646 | JGI IMG/M metagenome (GOLD analysis project Ga0206127, IMG submission 148646) | Pelagic subsurface seawater microbial communities from Kabeltonne, Helgoland, North Sea - Helgoland_Spring_Bloom_20160419_1 | ecosystem: Environmental > Aquatic > Marine > Epipelagic ...
TTAAAGCCTGCGCTTGCTCGTGGTGAAATGCATGCCATTGGCGCGACTACGCTGGATGAATACAGAAAATATATCGAAAAAGACAAAGCACTTGAACGACGACTTCAAACCGTACTAGTTGGCGAACCGTCTATTGAAGATACTGTTTCAATTCTACGTGGATTACAAGAGCGATACGAAGTTCATCACGGTGTGCGAATTACCGATGCTGCTATTGTCGCGGCGGCGGAACTTTCGCATCGCTATATAGCCGATCGGTTTTTGCCGGACAAAGCCATTGACTTAATTGATGAAGCGGCTTCAAGATTACGACTACAGATTGATTCTTTGCCGGAAGAATTAGACGCCATCGAGCGACAAATTCGTCAGCTGGAAATCGAAAGAGAAGCTTTGAAGCGAGAGAAAGACAAAGGCAAGATCAAAGGAATCGAAAAAGAACTGGCTGATCTTGAAGAGCAAAGAAGCACTATGCGAGTTCAATGGGAGCAGGAGAGAGATACCATCCAAAAAGCCAGAGAACTCAAACAAGCTATTGAGACAACCCGAAACGAAGCTGATAAGGCAGAGCGTCAGGGGAACTACGAAAAGGTCGCAGAGCTCCGATATGGCACCATCACACAGTTAGAGAAAGACCTTGAAATAGCGAAAACAAAGCTGGACGAGATGCAGGATACCAAAGCACTACTCAAAGAAGAAGTAGATGCCGAAGATATCGCAGATATTGTTGCACGTTGGACAGGTATTCCGGTTAAGAAAATGCTGCAAAGCGAACGCCAAAAATTACTGAAACTGGAAGATGAACTTCACAAGAGAGTGATTGGTCAGGATATTGCAATTGAAGCGGTTTCTGACGCTGTTCGCAGATCTCGTGCAGGTTTACAGGATGAAGAGAAACCAATTGGTTCATTCTTTTTCTTAGGATCAACAGGTGTTGGTAAAACGGAATTGGCAAGAACGCTTGCTGAGTTTCTGTTCAATGATCAGAATGCCATGATTCGTATTGACATGAGTGAGTATATGGAAAAGCATTCTGTAAGCAGATTGGTGGGAGCTCCTCCGGGATATGTCGGTTATGATGAAGGCGGACAATTGACAGAAGCTGTACGTCGTCATCCGTATTCGGTTGTTTTACTGGATGAAATCGAAAAAGCACATCCGGATGTATTCAACATTTTACTTCAGGTGTTGGATGATGGAAGATTAACCGACAACAAAGGAGTGACCGTAGATTTTAAAAATACGATTATTATCATGACCAGCAATATTGGTTCGCATTTGATTGTGAATGAGATGGAAAAATCAGGTGGAGAACTTAGCGAAGAAAAATATGCTGATCTTCAAAATCAACTCATCGATCAACTAAAGAAAACGATTAGACCGGAATTCTTAAATCGTGTGGATGACACCATTGTATTTCATCCGCTTGGCAGAGAACACATTCGTTCTATTGTTGATATACAACTTAAAAGAGTACATCAGTTATTGTCAAAGAATAAAGTCACGCTACATGTTCCGGATAATGTGAAAGACTGGTTAGCTGTTCGCGGTTATGATCCGGTGTACGGCGCACGTCCGTTGAAAAGAGTACTTCAACAAAACATTACCAACAAACTGGCGTCTCAATTATTAATGAGAGATAGTGATGAGCCTGTAGAATACGAAGCAACAATTTCTAAAAACGGAAATGAAATCGACTTTGCGGAAGTAGTGGATGATCCGGAGAAGTGGGCGGAGGAAGAGAAATAGGAATATTGAATAACGAATATTTAATGAGGAATTGGTGATGTTTTACTTAACATATCGGTCATCCTGAGGACACTTCCGAAGGATCTGCAAAGATATTAAGAAGCAGGTTTTATTAGGAGGCCATTCTTCATTAATTACGATAAAATTATTTGAACAATTCAATGCATGAAATTTAACCTAATATTTTTACTCATATTATTGCTCTTAACCTGTGATAAGACACCATCTGATATTCTTAATGAAGAGTTTATCATTTACAGTGCTTTTTTAAATAGTTTTTCTGAGGAAGAAGGTTTCAAAAGTGAAAGTATTAATATTGCTATTCTAGATTCTACCTTCATCCGAAGCGATTTTTCTCTAAATGATACTCGTATTGCAAAACTGAAAGAGGATTGGGACATTGAGTTACCAAAAGATTTAATTGAAGATTTTCTTAAAAAGAATAGTTCGGTTTTTTTAGTCCAAGATCGTTTTGAAACAGATTTGAAGTATCAACTGCTCGCTACTGATAACTTTTTCAAAACCATTAATGCTTCATTTGGTTGGCTAGATTTTAGAGAGAAGTATCCTGAGATTACATCTGTTGTTTCATTTTCCAGAATAGGTATTAATAACCAGAAAGATAAAGCACTAATCTTTGTTAGTATAAACTGTGGACCACTTTGTGGTTCTACTTGGTATATTTTTCTTGAAAAAGCTAATAATAAATGGGATTTGACTAAAGAACATAAATTAACAGTAAGTTAAGAGCTTATTGAAAGCTTTAGATACTCAAACCCTAAACCCCGATTCCATCTTCCGATTTCCATCGGCATTATAAACCGCATAATTAAATCCCTCTTGGATACTGTAAGCTCCGAATGCTCCGTCTTTGTTGAGGGCGAGGTAGCCGACTTGGGTGTTTTCTAAACTATAGCCGTTTCTTTTATTACGGGAAATGATTCTGTCCACAGCAATTTTGCATGCTTCTTCAGGGGAGTGACCTTGTCTCATCATTTCAACGATCAACGCACTTCCTGCGGTTTTAACCACTTCTTCTCCAAGTCCGGTAGCACAAGCTGCTCCGATCTCGGGATCTACGAAAAGTCCGGCCCCTATAATAGGAGAATCTCCAACACGACCATGCATTTTCCAGGCAGCTCCGCTGGTTGTACATGCCCCGGAAAGCCTCCCTTCAGCATCAAGCGCCAGCATTCCAATGGTATCATGGTTTTCTATATTTACTTGAGGCTCGTATTCCCCGTTTTCTAACCATTTTTCCCAGGCTTCTTTTGCTTTGGGAGTGAGTAGGTTCATTTCTTCAAATCCCTGATCTTTTGCAAATTGCTGAGCTCCTTCACCGGCAAGCATAATATGAGGAGTTTCTTCCATTACTTTTCGGGCTACGGAAATCGGATTTTTATAATTCTGAAGAAAAACTACCGCTCCACATTCACCATTGTCATCCATAATGCAGGCGTCCAGAGTTACATTTCCTTGTCTATCAGGTCGTCCACCATACCCAACCGACATATTTTTCGGATCGTCTTCTTCAACCTGAACTCCGGTTTCCACAGCGTCTAAAGCATAACCGTTATTTTCCAGAATTTTCCAGGCAGCAGCATTCGCATCAATAGAAGTATCCCATGTTGCAATTACGATTGGTTTAGTTCCAATAAATTTTTTGGTTTCAGAGCATCCAATCCCAGCTAGTGGAAGAGCTCCAAGAAGACCGGTTTTTAAAAACTGTTTTCGATTTAGCATAATGGTTAATCTATCCTCATGGGATGCGCTTCTGTATTAAACACATGTTTATCGAGGTCAAAAACTTTGTCATCAGCAAAAAGGAGGTAGGCATATTTCAGGGTTTCAGCTAAAAAGAAGCTTTCCATATCGTCGCTTTTTTCTTTGGTAGTTACATCAGCTAAAGCAGCGTATCCATGTTCTGTCTTACAATATTTGACGAGACTCTGAAACATCACTTTTCCCATTTCCAGATATTTTTCATCACCAGTGGCTTTATAGAGATAATAAGCTGATTCAATATTTTCAGGTCGCAAAGGGTAGCCCGCCCATTTTACTTCCATATTCACATAGTCCAAACCTTCGGGTTCAATGCCATGTAATTGCCACATTTTAAAGTTGGATTCCTGAACTTTCTCAGCAGTTTCGATGTCTCCGGCAAGTACTAAAACTCCCGGCATAAAAGCATCTAATGCTCCATATGTAGTTGCAGTTCTCTCACCGGTATCCATATTTGCCCTGCCGTACCAAGTTCCCGTTGCTACTTCATCGAGAAGATATTTTTCTAAAGCGGGTTCGTGAGCTTTCCAGATTTTTTTGAAGTCTTCATCCCCAAATAACAACCATGATTTCAACGCATATTCGTAATAAGAATCAATCATTCCGGAAATGTGAGCTTCTTTATTTTGCCATTCTCCGGTTTCTACATCTATGGTAGTTCCTACTAAACCAATTTCAGAACGACGTTCATATAAACCCATCATCGCTTTTTTGGCGTTGTTGTAAAACACTGAATCCTGAGTATGCTTGGTAAGTGTTCCGAACTCGATCATCAAAGTTCCAATTTCAGCAGGGTTGTTAACCTGCCATTTGGTTTCACCGGTTTTGAGATTAACCCGTCCATAAGTCATTCCGGTTGCGGAATCAAAAGCCGGGAGTAATCTTCTTCCAAGATCTTCTGCTAGTTCTAAAAACCGTTTATCCCCATCCATTTCGTAAGCTGAAAGAAGACCTCCGAGTAAACGAATAGTGATCTCAAAATTGGATACAAAGAAATCATGATCAAAAGTTAATTCAGAAAATATCAATTCTTTAGCTTCAGCGGCTTCTTCATCTAATCCCATCAATAACATGGTATCAAAGGCATCCACGGGAGTCATCAATAAAGATGCATCATACCAGTTTTTAGAAGATTTTGACAACGGTTTGAGTGCATCATCTCCCCAAGCATGTTGTTTATAGCCATTCCAAGCGTGTAAGAATTCTTGTTTTACTTGTTCAGCTAATCGTTCTTTTTCTGATTTTGGTGGAGCACATGCAATGCTTAAAGCCATTGCGAAAAGCAGGAATCTCTTCATTAGTTAATTGGTCTTTGTTCTGTTTGTGTTGCCCAGTTTTTATTCGGTGAAGATCCCATTTCAAAGACCAACTCACCGCCTGCCATAATTTCTTTATGGGAAATATAGCTTCTCTCCAAAGGTTCCCCATTTAAAGATACTGACTGAATGTAAATATTTTCATTGGAAACCTCATTAGCAATTATTGTAAAAGTCTTTGTGTCGGATACGGTTATCTGAACTTTTTTAAACTGTGGAGTTCCGATTACATAATTGCCTGACGCAGGATTAACGGGATAAAATCCCATTGCAGAGAAAACATACCATGCCGACATTTGACCACAGTCTTCGTTTCCGCTGAGACCATCAACGGCAGTCGAATATTGAGTGTTCATAATTTCGTGCAGAATTTCCTGTGATTTCCACGGTTTTCCTGCATAATTGTACAAATATCCAATGTGATGACTGGGTTCATTTCCGTGCGCATATTGACCGATTAATCCTGAAATATCCGGGGAAGTATTTTCTCCGGTGATGTTGGAATCCTGATTGAATAGGGAATCCAGTCGTTCTGTAAAAGCATCATCGCCACCCATAAATTCAATCAGCTTATCGACCTGGTGAGGTACAAACCAACTGTGTTGCCAGGCGTTTCCTTCCGTATAATCGGTATTTACCCGATGAACAGATCGCTTCGGATCAAATGGTTCAACCCATTTTCCTTCTTTGGTTTTACCGCGCATGAACTTGGTTTGTTCATCATACACATTTTGCCAGAATCCTGATCGCACAATGAAATGCTCATATTCTGCTTCTTTTTCCAGCATAAAAGCCATTTGTGCAATCGCCCAGTCATCAAAAGCATATTCAAGTGTTTTAGTCACCGATTCATTTTCTTCTTCTGAAGGGATATAACGGTACTCACGATATAGATCAGTTCCTCGTTGATTCTGCATTGCACTTGCTTTCATGGCTTCAAAGGCAAGTTCAGCATCGTAATCTTGAAAGCCTTTTGCGTAGGCATCCACAATTACAGGAATAGCGTGATAGCCGGTCATGGTATTGGTTTCGTTTCCATGAAGTTCCCAAACGGGTAGCAATCCGTTCTCTTTATAAAAGTCCAGCATAGTTCGGATCATATCGTTTACACGATCCGGATTAGTGATGGTGAGTAATGGATGCTGTGCTCGAAAAGTGTCCCACAAAGAATAAATGGTGTATTCTGTTTTACTCTCATCAGCATCAGAAAATAAAACCGGTGCAAGTTTGGAATGATAAAGAGCAGTATAAAAAATGGTTTTCTTTTCTTCATCACCCTGAACCTGAATTTTGCTGAGTTCTTTATCCCATTTCATTTCAGCAAAAAGTTTAGTTTCGTCGAAATCCCAACCTTCTAAAGTTTCAAGATTAGCTAACGCACCTTCTTCACTATTGGCAGAGATTGCTATTTTAGCAAGAATTTCTCTTCCTTTGTTTTCGAATTTCAATAGACCAAAAGAAGTAGAGCCTTTATAATCAGCAGAATCAGTGATCATAAAATCTTCTGAAAATTCCATCGCAAAGTAAACATGCTGATCATTTGCCCAGCCTGATGATCTGCGATAACCAATCAATTTTTTAGTTTCCCCTTTGCCATTAATTTTGAAATATCCCTCAGTAAATGAATCCCAATTCAAACTGTAACCCAGATCCAGATTCAGGAACTGAGGATCACCGTATTCATATGTGAATCTGTACATGGCTACTCGTTCTGTAGCTGTCATTTCAGCATTGACTTTATAATCATCCAGAAAAACACTGTAATAACCGGTCGAGCCTTTTTCGCGATCATGGGAAAATTTGGAGGCGTAACTTCGTTTGCTTTCATATTTTGCAGAATCGGACAGCAATACTTTTCGATTGGTTGGCATGATGAGAATATCATTCAGATCACCAATTCCCGTTCCGCTTAGGTGCGTTTGAGCAAATCCGGTGATAATACTATCGGAATAATGATAACCGGAAACCCAATCCCAGCCGGGAGTTCCGTTAACCGGACTTGGTTGTATCATCCCAAATGGAAGTGTTGCTCCCGGATATGTATGCCCGTGTCCGCCTGTGCCAATGAACACATCTACATATTTATTTGGAGGTTCGTAGTTGGTGCAGGCAACTAAACCATTCACTAGAAGAAAGATGATCAGAAATTTTTTCATAACTGATAATACGAAAAATAGATAATGATTTTGAAGCTTAGCCAAAGGAACTCCGCCTTCTGATCTGCTCGATCAGAATCCAGTATAGGCTTTAGCATTGAGGTCTTTTAGGATTACAAAAATTCCTGAGCGGCTTTATCAAGAAAAACTGTCGTTTGTAACGAATCATAGTTTTCTGCGTCTAATTTTTAATTCGTAATTAAATTAGGTATTAGATGTTCAGCAACTATTTCAAAACCACATTCAGAAGCTTCAGCAAATATAAAAGCTCATTCTTTATTAATGTAGTTGGACTTTCTATTGGTATGGCTTGTAGTATCCTCATAATGCTTTGGGTACTTGATGAACTAAATTATGATCGTGTTTATGAGGAGACGGATAAAATTTATCAGGTAATGGAACACCAACATTATTCTGATAATATTGGAACTACCATTTCAACACCAGGGATTTTAGCACCAGCATTAAAGGAAGAAATTCCAGAAATAGAATATGCCGCTACCTATACGTGGAATGTAAATTTTCTTTTTACCAAAGAAGAGAAGTCTCTTAAAGAAAGTGGGATTTATGCCCGGCCAGATTTTTTCCACATATTTTCTCTTCCTTTGATCAGTGGTAATATCGATGAACTTATCAACGCACCAAATTCAGTTGCAGTTTCTGAAGAACTGGCTTCAAAGTATTTTCCTAATGAGAACCCGGTAGGTAAGTCAATCACTATTAACGGCGATGATTTACACACCGTAACAGGTGTGTTTAAAAACATCCCTGAAAATGCTTCCATTCGATTTGATTATGTACTTCCATTTGAAGATTGGTTGAAAAATAATGATTGGGCAACTAGTTGGGGAAATAATGGACCAAGGACAGTTGTAAAGCTAAGCGATAACGTGAACGTAGCGACTCTAAATGCAAAAATACAAAGCTTTATTAAAGAAAAAGACGATGATGATTCTAATGTGGATCTTTTTGTATATCCATATGCTGATAGGTATTTATATGGAAGCTTTGAAAATGCTCAATTAGTTGGTGGGCGTATTGATTATGTGCGGCTTTTCTCATTAGTGGCAATATTCATATTGATTATCGCTTGTATCAATTTTATGAACTTGAGTACTGCAAAAGCAGGAAAAAAAGCCAAAGAAATTGGAGTGCGGAAATCAATTGGTGCTACTAAAAACTCTCTGATAAATCAATTTATTGGCGAATCTATGATTATTACTTTTTTTTCGCTTATAGTTTCCGTTTTAGTTGTACAATTCGCTCTTCCATTGTTCAATAGCATTACGGCAAAGTCAATAACGTTAGATTATTTGAGTCCCACGTTTCTACTTAGTTTGTTAGTGATCGGGTTGGTCACAGGATTGGCGGCAGGTAGTTATCCGGCATTTTATCTTTCTTCCTTTGAACCAGTAGAGACGTTAAAAGGAAAGTTGAAATCCAAATGGGGAGAGGTTTTTGCAAGAAAAGGATTGGTCGTATTTCAGTTTACAATGTCTGTTGTACTTATTATTTCTTCTCTTATTGTATATCTGCAAATTCAATTTGTACAGGGTAAGAATCTTGGATATGAAAAAGAAAATCTTATTTCATTTAATATTGAAGGTGATTTAAGAAATGGGAGTTGGGATATTTTCCAACAGAAAGTGAAGGAAGTCTCTGGAGTGATTAACATTTCGAATGCTACTTCTAGTTTTCTTGGTAGAAACTCAAATACTTCAGGATTAAGTTGGCCTAACAAGCAACCGGATGTTGATATACTGTTTGAGAATATCGGTGCTGATTATGGTTTAATAGAAACAATGGGATTCGAAGTGGTTGCCGGAAGATCCCATTCCAAAGAATTTGGAACAGATTCAGCAAAGATTGTCATAAACGAGTCTGCAGTTAAAACTATGGGACTCGATGAACCGGTAGGATCATTTATAACGCTTTGGGATGAGGAAACAGAGGTAATAGGGGTTGTGAAAAATTTCAATTTCCAGTCTCTTCATCAAGAAGTTGAGCCCTTATTTTTCAGACTCATTGGGTCGCCTAGTATCAATGGATATATCCGAATATCTAATGAAAATATTCAACAAACTATTGCAGAAGTGGGAAGATTGTATAAGGAGTTCAATCCCAGATATCCATTTGATTATGATTTTATGGATCAGGAGTATGCGGCTCTATACAGAAGTGAGCAACGTATAGGGGATCTATCTAAATATTTTTCAATTATTGCGATAATAATTTCTTGTCTCGGGTTATTCGGGCTTTCCGCATTTACTGCAGAACAAAGGGCAAAAGAAATAGGTGTACGAAAAGTACTTGGAGCAACGGTTCAAAATCTTGTACTACTTCTCACCAAAGACTTCACAAGACTGGTTATTATAGGGATATTAATAGCTATTCCTATTTCATGGTGGGCAATGGATCATTGGCTTTCTGATTTTGCTTACAGAATCACATTAAAGTGGTGGGTTTTTGTATTGGCTGGTATTGCGGCAATTTTAGTAAGCTGGTTAACAGTAAGTTGGCAGTCTATAAAAGCCGCACTCGCTAATCCGGTTAAAAGTCTAAAAAGCGAATGATCAATCTTCCAAAAATTCCACAAACTTTTGAACAGCTTTGCCTCTATGACTTATTAAATTTTTAATAGAAGCATCCATTTGGGCAAAGGTTTCTGCGAAGTCTTCCGGCATAAATATCGGATCATATCCAAAGCCTTTTGAGCCTTGTTGCTCTTCAATAATGGAACCTTGGCACACTCCTTCAAAAGTGTATTCTTTGTCTCCATCAACCAAAGCAACAACGGTACGGAACTGAGCTTTTCTATTCGATTTTCCGTGCAAGGCAGCAAGCAGTTTTAAGACGTTATCCTGATAGGTGGCATCTTCTCCGGCGTATCTGGCTGAGTAAACCCCGGGAGCTCCGTCTAAAGCTTCTACTTCTAATCCGGTATCATCAGAAAGAGCAGGAATTCCGGTTTGTTTATTTACATAGCGGGCTTTTTTCAGTGCATTGCCTTCTAAAGTAGGTTTATCTTCTTCTACTTCTTCTAGGTCAGGAAAATCGAGGGCAGAAAACACTTCAATCCCAAGATGAGCAACAAGCTCTTTCATCTCTTCGATCTTGTTCTTATTTCTGGAAGCAAGAATTAGTTTATCCATCCAAAAGCTCTTCTTTTCGAGGATTTAATTTGTAATAAAGATTGATGGCACTTCCAACAGATAGCATCGCATTCAGAACGGTAAAAATAAGATCATCTGTTAAAATGGAGTAAACTGTCAATAACAAACTGGAAGACACATACATCAGAATAAAAGCCAAACTGATATCTGTTTTTCCCATTTTGATCGTTTGCCAGGTTTGAGGAATCCATGCTCCGATCAAAATGCCAAATCCTGCCCAACCTAATAATTCTATTCCGCTCATAATGTTTGATTTTGAATTTCTTTGATTGCTTTCATATTCAGTCTTGGACCATATTGTGACACTATTTTAGAAGACGCTAAACTAGCGAGCTTACCTGAGCCTGCATAAGAATGACCATTTGTGATTCCATATAAAAATGCTCCTGCAAACATATCACCGGCTCCATTGGTATCGACAGCACTTACTTCATAAGGCTCGATATCAATAAAAGTATCACCATCAAAAATCATAGCTCCGTTTTTGCCTTGAGTAATTACAAATCGCTTGGCAACTTTCTTAAGTTCTTCTCTGGCAACACTGATGTTGGAACTGTCGGTAAATTTTAAAGCTTCATCTTCATTGCAAAATAAAAGATCCACAGAATTTCCTATTACTTCATGAAATAAGCCTTTAAATCCTTCTACAATAGATGGATCAGAAAGCGTTATGGAAGTTTTTACTCCATGTTTTTCCGCAAGTTTTTTTGTCAATTTCATTGCCTCAAAAGCGGTTGGAGAAGCTACTAAATAACCTTCCAAATAAATATATTCTGATTCTTTAATAGCATCTTCACTTACTTCATCTGTTGAAAGTGAAGTCGTTATTCCCAGAAAAGTATTCATGGTTCGGTCGGCATCATCCGTGATCATAACAAGGCATTTTCCTG
>Ga0206127_1005201_pt1 | contig 11059 bp, 11 predicted proteins | sample Helgoland_Spring_6_FD_148646 | JGI IMG/M metagenome (GOLD analysis project Ga0206127, IMG submission 148646) | Pelagic subsurface seawater microbial communities from Kabeltonne, Helgoland, North Sea - Helgoland_Spring_Bloom_20160419_1 | ecosystem: Environmental > Aquatic > Marine > Epipelagic ...
AGCCTAAATATTTCGGCTTTCCGCCAACCTGGGCTTGTATTGTTGTAATATGGGCCGGTGTAGGTTTGCGCGGGCGTTGGCGCAGGCCTGTGCGAATCTTGGCGAGGCGCTGCATGATTTTCATTGGATGGCGGGCCTGCGGCTTGGGGTTTGCGGTCGGCACGGTCTCAAGTGGTACGGCTGTGGAAACGGTCACCTGCCGGGCAGGTGCCGCCGCCGGTGCACTCCCGAGACTTAGCGGCGGCGGGGCTATGTCAATTTCCGCTGTCGGATTGGTGGAAATCTTAGGTGTTGGCGCCGCTTGATCTGCTGCACGCGCGCTGAGTTTTGGTGCGGTCGCCGCACTCTGTGCAAGCGCCGCAAGGGGCGCCACATCTGCCGCCTTGGTCTCTTGGGCCGCTACGATATAGGCGCTCGGCCGGTTTTGGGTGCAAGATCCAGGGCGATCGAAAACAGCGAATTTATTTTCCCAAGCGGCGCCGGGAAGAGCGACGAAACCCACCGCCTTAAACCCAAAGGCTTCGGTAAGATCTTCGGCCTCTTCGAGCGTTTCTTGCGCAATCGCCGCGATGGTTTGTCCCTTCGCCGTGGGGCGGCAATCGACGCAAAGTTCGCTGAATTCATAAGGGGTTTGACCCGCCAGCGCTTGCTGTAAGGCTGCGCTGCTGGTGTCGGTATGGTCGAGGTCTAAACCTTTGATCTGATCGGCGGGCAGCACGACCAGAACCTCTAGCGGACCGGCCGCGTCTGGCACCGCTGTTTGGCGCAGATTGGCAAGCGCATCGCTCAAGTTTTCGATGTCTGGCGAGACCGACCCTAGGCGATGCCAATGGCCCGATGCGTCCACGCGCTCGAGGTCAATACTGTCACTGGACAGATGGAGTAGAAATTTTGATGTCATCAAACCCTCAATCGACATATCAGATCCACATCAGACCCTAAGAAACTCGCATAATCGGGTCGCTGGCGCAACGATCATGGGCCAAAAGGATGAATTTACCCGCTGCGAATTGATTTATGCGGCAAAACAGGCCAATAATCGCGCAGTGGCTCGGCAATTTACAGCCAGTGGTTCTAAAATGGCCAATAATTTGAGGAAAGCGCTCATGCTCACCCCGTTTCATCTTGCGATTAACGTGACAGATTTGGAGGCCACGCGCGTCTTCTATGGGGAGGTGCTGGGCGCAAAGGAGGGGCGCAGCACGCCCACTTGGGTGGATTTTGATTTCTTCGGCCATCAGCTGTCGTTTCATCTCGGACAGGTGATGAAAACCGAAAATACGGGTCATGTTGGCGATCATTTGGTTCCTATGCCGCATTTTGGCATGGTTCTGGCCCTTCCGGACTGGCAAGCCTTGGCCGCGCGACTCTCGGCAGCGCAAGTGGCATTTATTCTTCCGCCTTCGGTGCGTTTTGAAGGTGAGCCGGGGGAGCAATGGACCATGTTCTTTCGAGATCCATCTGGCAATCCTATCGAGATTAAGGGTTTTGCAAATTTAGAGGCTGTATTTGCCAACCAGTAAAAACGCAGTTCACCGCATCCACAATCCCGCGCGTTTGAGTGTGTTTCGGATCTGCTGCTCTTTGCGCGGTAAAATATTTTGGTCAAACAGCGCCCGCACCTTCGCGCCGCGTTTTTGGTAGACCATTCGGCGGATGGGCTCGTAGGCCTTCACAATTTTCCTGATTTTGTTGGGCGCGATAGCCGTCTCCAAGGTTGTGATCGCCAGATCACTCTTGCGCGCAAAAAGCAAAGGTAAGAGGCGATAGTGACACGAGATCGTCCCATCTAAGTGGCCGGCCTCAAGCGCATCCCGGCCACCACCAAAACTGTGTATTACCAAGGGCAGGGCGACTTGATCGAGCCAAGGGTCTAGCGATTGGCAGATATTTTCCTTTGGCCCATCATCGCGGATGGCTAGGGCACAGTTTAATAACTGTTCGTCAAAAATTTTGGGGCATTAATAGTAGAAATACCCGGCATTGAAATACAGATATGGCCGCCAATATTCATCCGGTTGCGACAAATCCAAGCTGCTTTCGAAATCAAGCCTAAATTTGTCGTAGAGACTCTTCCAAGTGGCTTTATATCCGGAGCCGTAAAGTTCGATCACTGGCCATGCGTCGTCCACTTTGGGCGAAGCAGAGGGGCGCTCAAAGTCAAAAGGTATCCTGCCAATGGCGCTGGTGATTAATGTGTCTATATCAAAAAAGACGAAGGGCTCGCCCTCGGGTATGACAGAAAGTGCCTCAATCTTATTACAATAGGGATAATCTTCGCCGAAATGTGTGTTCTCGAAGGGGCTAATCGTTCCGCCCAAAGTCTTAATCAACGCACGAATTTCGGGATCGGTGATTGTGGGGTTGCGATTCCACCGTTCTGTGTGTTGCGGCACTGCAACGAATACTTGGCCTATATAATCGGGCGCGGATTGGCGTAAACTGGCCAGAAACAGTATGGCCTCGTATTACAAACGCCCTGATTGACCAATGATTAAGATGTTAAACGTCATAAGCTCAGCCTGTCCAATTCGGCAGAAAAATGAATATTAAAAATTGTAAGGGTCAAAACGAAACACTATTTTGAGTGGATCAATATAGGACATAGGGGCGATGTGCCACTGTAAATACGGCGCAGGCCGCCTTAAATCCGCATCTCCCATGGCCCCGAGTTTTTGATTGCTGATTGTGTTAGGCTGCGGCAGCATAGGGTGTTGGCCGGTTGGGCGGATCATTTGGGGCGCGCGTTCAATGGAATTTGATTATATTATCGTCGGTGCTGGATCGGCTGGCTGTGTTTTGGCGAACCGTTTGAGCCGTGATCCAGGCAACCGGGTGCTTTTGCTGGAGGCTGGGCCGGAAGATAAGGCGCTGTCCATAAGAATGCCGGCAGCCTGTTTGTCCAACCTTAAGAGCACAAAACACAATTGGGCATTTCAAGGGGAAGCGGAGCCAGAACTAGACGGTCGCCAACTTCAGCACGATCGGGGCAAAACCCTTGGGGGGTCGTCTGCGATCAATGGTATGTGTTTCATACGCGGTCATGCGCTGGATTATGAGGGGTGGCGCCAAGCCGGTTGTGAAGGGTGGAGCTACGCAGATGTTCTGCCCTATTTCAAACGCATGGAGAGCTATAGCGGTGGCGCTGATGCGTTTCGCGGCACAGAAGGCCCGCTTCATGTGCAACGGGCTGAAGCCACCGAAACGCTGGCGCAGGCGTTTTTGGAAGCTGGCTCTCAAGCAGGATATCAACGAACGGATGATATCAGCGGCTATTGCCAAGAAGGTTTTGGTGTTTTTGACCGGACGGTTTTCAAAGGCCAACGTTGGAGCGCTGCGCGCGCTTACTTGGATCCCGCGCGCGGGCGCAAGAATCTGACAATCGTAACGCAGGCGTTGGTGCATCGCTTGATTATGTCCGGTGATCGGGTGACGGGTGTCTTGTATCGTGATCAACAGGGGGCGCTTGTAAATGTGATGGCGCGGCAAGAAGTCCTGCTTTCTGCCGGTGCCGTCGGCTCACCGCATCTGTTGTTGTTGTCTGGTATTGGGCCCAAATCCCATCTGGAGTCCATGGGCATTGCGGTGACGGCGGACTTGCCTGGGGTGGGGCAAAACCTACAGGATCATCCAGATTTTGTATTGCAATTTAGATGCTTGCAGCCTGTCTCTCTTTGGCCAAAGACGAAACCCTGGGCTATGGCTGCTGCGGGCATTCGCTGGCTGATTGCTGGTGACGGGCTGTGTGCGTCCAATCACTTTGACGCTGTGGCTTGCATTCGGTCGGATGCGGGGGTGGAATATCCTGACATACAGCTGACCATTTCTCCAATTGCGGTGGATGAAAATTGGTCACCTTTGAAAGAACATGCCTTTCAAATTCATGTAGGTTTGATGCGTGCGCACAGCCGTGGTTCGATTGAGTTGCGATCGGATAACCCGGCTGATGCTCCGCGAATCTTGGCCAATTATCTGCAAGATCCGAGGGATCGCGATTTGATGCGAAAAGGCATTCATTGGGTGCGTGAACTGGTGGAACAGCCTGCGTTTTCTGCTCTAAAAGGGGTTGAAATTTTCCCAGGCGCAGCCTGTCAATCTGAGGCGACGCTTGATGCAAAGTTAACCAGCCATACCAGTTCACAATGGCATTTGTCGTGTACGGCTCGCATGGGGCCGGCGACGGACCGGCTGGCGGTTGTGGATCCACAAGGCACGGTGCACGGGGTGTCTGGGCTGCGGGTTGTGGATGCTTCGATTATGCCCTTCGTGACCAATGGCAACACCAATGCGCCCACGATTATGCTGGCTGAAAAGCTCAGTGATGCCATCCTCGGGCTTTCCCCCCTTGCGCCCATCGACTTGCAGGTTTGGCAGAGCCCAAATCCCAAAGGCGCGCAGCGTTGACCTGTGGGGCGTTACACCATCTCTTTGGTAAACTGCATGGCAAGCTATCAAGATTTGTTATGATAAAGTGGTGGGCGACCCTGGAATCGAACCAGGCGTGCGTCTCCGCGAGGGAGTTACAGTCCGATGTCTCTTAGTAAGTCGAAATGCTGTTTTCTTAACTTAAAACTTCACTTTTCTCCGTACAAGAGGGAGTGAATCAGTATTTAGTCCCTCGCGCAAGCCCCTAACCCATAGTGTGAATTTGTTCGTTTAACGAGCAGTCGGCTCATCGCTTTTCTCGGAGGGAGACCAACCGACCAAAAGCTTAAGTGCAGCAAACAAACTTGCCCTAATGAAAGGACAAGCTTAGTTTCGTTTGAAAAATTGTTTGAAAGGTTGGGTTGATGAGAAACCTGATGGTACTTTTGTTTTTGCTATCTTTTGGCACCTCAGCGCACGCTGAGACGCTGGACGAAAGGATAGAAAAAATTCCTGGGGGAACTAGAGAACTGTGTAGGGGTCTCGCTTTCACATTGTTTTCTCAGGCTGCAGCAGGCGCACCGTTAGAAGTTTTACATGGTGAAGTGGACAACCTTAACTCTATCTATCTAAATCTGAACGAAGAGGATCGGACTTATATAAAGCGTACAATGATAAGTGGCGCTTTTTATCAGATAGGCATGACAAAAATCTACGATGGGTCACTACCTAGCGCCATCGACGCATTTCAAAAAATTTCATGCAGAGGAGAAGAGCTTCTCAAGTGGTGGGAATAACTACTCACAGCTTTTCTGACCAGTGTTCGGGTCAATGTAGCAGGCCTCAGCGGCTGACTTCTCTTCAGTTTTGACCTCGTTCAAAATCCCATATCGTTTCCCTGCGGCACGGAAGGTGGTTATGCCTTTGCATCCTGCTTTCCACGCATCGAAGTATAGGTTTTTGAAATCATCATAGCTGACGCCTTCACCAACATTGCAGGTCTTGGAGACTGCGCTGTCCACGAATTGTGATGACAGCTGTAAGACTGCTAAATGCTCTTGCGCAGAAATCTCATTGGCCGTTTGACATCGTCAATTTATGTTTGTTTGCCGATGGTGATTGAAAACAACAGAGAACCCTAAAATGAATTAGGCAAGGCTGCAGTAGCTGATTGGGCATATTAAAATTGTAATACCTGTTAAATATGACCACTAAGACCCTTATTTTTATGAATATCGCCTACCTCAACGGTAATTTTGACGGTAAACTGGTTAAAAATTTGGCTGATGGCAGCGTTGGCCGAGGGGGGATTTGCGCTCGGGCCATATACATATACCCTTTCACATTTTTCCGCTTAAATTATTCGCGAAATATAGAAATCTGCCCGTGTATCGTGCAGTTGCCAAATGTTCATCTTCTTTGACGCCACGGAAGCAACAGAAAAAGTTGTCTCACGATGAAACCATTTACACCGTCATAACATACCTCCGAGGTATCATCCTGTAACCCAATTTCCCTGGTCACTTACAGGGTGTACTGGCCAGCCTACTCAAATTGGGGGGCTGGCGTTTTTTTGTCTTGGATATTTGAAATTACTAACAGTCGAACCACCAGTGCCTTGGAGAGAGCTTTAATAGCCTTTTTCTTCTCCGTGAGAGGTTGGCGTTTGTTGGGAGGTAAATGCTGGTCCTAGGATGGCCAGCAGCTGTGGGTGAACGCAGCGTGTTAGTCATCCGCCCCTATCTCTATAGGTTAAACCAGCTGCCCTCTTTAGCTGACACTATAGGCTCATATATAGATTGATGCCGCCCTTGCCATTATTTTATCCACAAAATTGGGTATAACCTTGGGGTTAACCTATAGGGTAAATTCTTTCTATTACCCTTTTACGTGCAACCTTTGAAATTGGTCATTTTATAAAGGGTTTTGACATCGGCGGCATCAGACCCAAGGGTCTACTTATAGTGTATTTTAATTTGCGTAGCACAAAATGTTGTGCTTTACTGACTTCATGACCGACCATTCTGACTTTTTAAAATTTGAAGCTGTATTGGCCCACTGTCAAAAAAGAGCATCTGAGGACTCACTCTTTGCTGCCATGGAATATGGGCGTGAAATGCAGTTCATCAGTAGACAGAACTCATTGTCTGCATCGGGTGAACTTCTCGCTGAAATGTTAATGCTCACCACCTAAGATTGGTCTTCTGACCTTGGTGACCCGTAATAACAGCGTAACCCATAGATGCTGCTGCTCTCAGTCTGTCCAACTCTAAGACCATCATCTCTTCTCTGCGCACACCCATGCGCTGCTCAACGTCCTGAGCCATCGCATCAACCCAATACTGGCAAGCCATAGCCAGGGCATCTAGACGGTCATCATTGGTCAATGCCCCACGGTCAGCCGTGAGACGGGTCAGTTGGTACATCAGCTGATACCTGAGGGCTTGCTCAGGGGGCAGGTGTTGACAGCTATCGAAGTCCCTCTGAATAACCTTCTTATCCATGACCAATCTGTGTTGGTTCATCACTGGCTCAAGAACATCGATGATGCGGCGTTCCTTCTGTGTGTTATGGCGGACTTCGCTCATGGTAACCGAGTGAACCTTGTTCAGCACTGGCATGAACAGCTGATTAAACATCCCGTCACCGAAGTTACTCTCAACGATAATCTCATTGACCTGTTCTTCCTTGGCGATGACCGCCAGTTTCTGCAGTGCTTCCTCTGAGTACCCGCCAGCGATGCCACCGCATCTGCGGACGTATAGATAGCCATTCAGCATCTTTACGACTGCATACCCAGTTTCATCCTTACCGCGTCCTGAGGGGTCAATACTCATGACCGAACCTGTGTATTCGACGAACTCAGAACTCATGAACATGGGCTTATGGTAGTGGTCACCGTTGAATGCCACGTTCGGCAATTCTTCCACGATGTACTGGCTGTCAGATGACCATGAGACCTTCTCAGGGGCCTCCTGAGTGGGTACATCCATGATGATTAGGTCAGACACCTTGAGGGGGTATCTTTCGGCATCAGAGAGTCTCGTATCGAGCATAAACTGCAGCGCAAATCCAGAGCGTCCGTAGGATGCTTCACGTTCCAATAGGTCAAAATCTGAGAAGCGATTAGGGTCTGTAGGCTCTCCAACGATTGTATCGTCTGCAGCCATAGCATTTGCGATGAGACGGGCTAACTTGTAACCGTAGCCAACAGTTTGGTCAGTGTTCGGGTATCGTGCTGGCCAGATGCTGACCTTATATCCACGGTCGGGTAGCTTGTTGTAGAGGCTCTCTTGGTTCTGTGGTGTCCCAAGGTAGATGATACGCCCATCTGGTTTAAGAATAGCGTCAAATTCCTTCACAGCCTCTGATAGTTTATCCCTCATGCCTTGGGTCATGGAGTTGTTTGGGACTTCGATGTCATCTGCGACGATTACATCTGCGCGAGAGCCAGCCAATTGGCCTGATATGCCCACAGATTTCACTGATGGGGCATGAGACGCAGCAGCAGGGGCTACATCAAAGCTAATTTTCGACTGTCTTTGGTCAGGTTTGGGCCGTAGGTGGGCCAGGACTTCAATCTCGTTAATGAGCCTGAGGGTAAACGTCGTGAAATCATCAGAACGGCTTTTTGATGCAGACACGACCAAGATGTTTAACTGTGGGTTCATGTAGAGCAGCCAGACCACATAGGCTGATGTGACCCACGACTTGCCGACACCTCGGAAGGCTTCGATAATCATTCGCTTATCGCCATGCTGTAGGTTGTAGGCGATGTCATATTGAACAGGGGTAGGGTCGGGGAGGTTGAGGTGCTTCCAGATAACGAAGAGAAACTTTCGGAAATCTGATAGGGGGTCTTTCGCTACGGGAATACCGAGCGACGTTGTTGCTTTGAACATTTAAACCTGTAGAGTGCTAATTATTGATGAAGTTGGAGGAGCTTAATTTGCCGACGTGTAGCTCCTGTAAAAAGTTCACTTTTGTCGATGCGAATGAATGCATCAATTGCGGCAACTCTCATCCGTTAAAACAAAAACGCAATTATGCAGCCGTTTTGGCAATCATAAGTGCTTTATTTCTTTTAATTGTTTGGAGTTTTTGGGAAACATTTAAGTCATAAATCAGTTTAACTTTAACTCACTGACATCAAATGTATCATCGCTAAAGTCGGGCAGGGTGGCCACTAGGTCACTCAAAGGCGAACCTTCGACAGGCAATGCGTCAATCCCGTTGTCCTTTAGGAACTGACGGGCAACGTTTAGGTTAGCTGATTTAGCCTCTGGGTCTTGAATGCGAAGTAATAGGTTCTCTGCCAGCGTTTTATGTAGCAGGGCCATCATCTCTTTGTTTGTTCAACTTTAGCCGCCGCGCCACTAACTACACCGAAGCGGGACGCTCTTAAGTTGGTCTTTTTATCATTATAAAATTGTGTTGATAAGGGAAATGACCGTCGTTCCTACTCACAGGGGTTGTCACACGCATGTGGCTTATGTTTTCGTTACTTAGTCCGTCTGCCTAAGGAGGCATGACATCTGACCCGAGAAGGAGGTTGAGATGAAAAAAATTATTGGTTCAATTTTTGTTTGTTCAATTTTGGCTACATCTGCGATGGCGAACGAAACATTGATATGGCCTCGCACAGCAAACGAACCCTTTCACCCCAATCCAGAAATACTTTTAGCGCAGGGCAAAATACTTAGTACGCAACTAGATGATAATCGTACTGATAGGTATGTAACTGTGGTGAAATTTATAGTGGCTTTTGACGATCTGATTTATATGTGTCGTCATATTGATTATCGCAGCGGTGATAATAGCGACATTTATTGTGTAAAATCGAGATCGGTTACGAATTAGGTTTTTTGGGCTTGGTAGTTCCGCCGAGCATCGCGTTATAACTGCCGCCAATGTAGATAATTCAAAATTCTTAGCTGTTTTTTTGTCGATAGTTGGAGCATCTGGCTTTCTTTACGACTTCCTTTACCGTTATCTCTTTGCCATAGCGTTCCATCAGTTTCGTCACGGGAACATTCGGTACGTGACCGCACTTACATTCAAATGAAAGATGGTTGTTTAATATGGTTTGGAGTTGGGTCTGTTATAACCAGTAAATGAAAGTAAGAGAAAAAACTGATTTATAATTTAGTGTAGTTTTTGAGTTCACTTTATGCATGATTTTGAGAATGAAAATGTGGATATAGTAATTAGGGAGGAAAAAGAGATGTCAATTAGATGCATAATGATGGGTTCATATAACGCAGAGGGCGCTAAGGGTATAATTGGTGGCTCTGACCGGATGGCTGCAGTTAAAACGGTTGCTGAAGCGGCTGGTGGTAGCGTTAATTTTGCAAGTTTTATGCGCGGTAGAATGGACATTATTGTTGATTTTAATGTCCCTGATGCTGCGACAGCGATGGGCGTTATGGCCGCAGCTCACGCATCTGGTACTTTTGCAAGTTTAGAAGTTCATGAGTGTATCGATAACGGGCCAGTAGTAGCAGCGGCGCAGCGTATTATGAAGGCATACGTGCCAGCTAATGCTTAACAAAAATGATATGCCTTCTTTTACTAAGGAGTAATACGATGGCCAAGTTTGTAGTGTATAGTAAATGGTTTTGGAAAGATGGTGTGCCTGAGGATGCTTTTGTCCAAGATTGGTTGCGAGGCCGCAAGCCCAATATGATTGCTGAGGATACTGTCTTATTCAAGGTTGACGATAATCATCATGGTTCTGTTACGACTTATGCAAATGAAGCTGATTTCAAAAAAGAGCGTGGTTCCGTTCTGGAAGAACGCAAAAGAAATCATGAAGAGGGCGCTCAATTAATTGATGAAAATATAGGGTCTGTAATGGGTCAAATGTCTGGGCTTTAAATCGATAAAGCGACGCATGCCTAAATAAATCTGGTGGGGGATACCCCCCGCCAGACTGCTCACTTTTTCTTTGGTGAATGACCTACTTTTTTACCGTAAGTTCCTTTGCTTTTTGCCATCCTAATCTTCCTGTAAAGTACGCCTGAGGGGCCTTTTTTATTTTACTTTAAGTTTTTCATTTAACCCATTCAAGAATTGATAATATCTGCAAGACGTGAAGCAATCGTCCCCATCGTATTTGGATTGGTGTGAACATATTTCATCGTGCTAGAGGGGTCTTTGTGACCAAGCATAGCGCCAATTAGCAGATGATTAATGTTCATCTCGTTAGCCATCACGGTAGCTGCGGTATGGCGGGTACAATGGAAAACAGCAGACTTGTCGCCATCACAAATATTTAGCCTGATATTTTTCCAAGCATGATAATGTGCGCCCTCAATAAACATGGTCTTTGCGTTCCAGTTTAACGCTTCAAATGCGTTAAAAGCGTCATCGTTAAGTGGAACGTTTCGACGGTCTCCGTTTTTTGTGTGAGTTAAACGCACATGACGGACATCATTTATGAACACCACGTCCTTTTGTCGAACACGCAATATCTCACTGAGGCGCATTCCTGTATTGATACCGATGTTAAACATTGGCAGCAGCCATACGTGTTTGTGGTCAGCCAGATATTCTCTGATTTGTTTCACTTCAGAGCGGCTATAAAAGCGCACACGCTGGTTCTTAACTTTAACAAATTTGATGTTTGGAATTTTTGGTAGGTCCAAATAATCTTTGGCATAATTAAAGAACCTGCTCAGGGCTGAACGATAAT
>Ga0206127_1005204_pt1 | contig 11057 bp, 12 predicted proteins | sample Helgoland_Spring_6_FD_148646 | JGI IMG/M metagenome (GOLD analysis project Ga0206127, IMG submission 148646) | Pelagic subsurface seawater microbial communities from Kabeltonne, Helgoland, North Sea - Helgoland_Spring_Bloom_20160419_1 | ecosystem: Environmental > Aquatic > Marine > Epipelagic ...
GAACTCTTTACGCAAAAGTTTGTAGTCGATGTCGAACCCAAGCGCTTTGGCAGCGGCATACAAATTCGATCCATCGATGAACAGCGCAAGCCGTTCGTCTTTGTAAAACATCAAAGTACCTTTCCGATGAATAGCGCAGCCAACAATTTCGTGAGTGAAAAATAACTACAACTACGTGCGACGTCGAAAATAGGTATTTTGTACAATCAAGCAAGGTGTCATTCTGTGTGAAAAGGTGGAAAAGTGCATAAAGATAAAATACAGATGATAATTGCCCTTGGGAGCAATCAACAGGTGGCTGAAACCAACCCCCAATTGATTGTTGAACAGGCAATAGAGGCATTGCGCGGTCGTGGTCTGGTGATTCGTAAAATCAGTAGATTTTATCAAACGCCGTGTTTCCCTGTCGGTGCAGGCCCTGACTATGTAAATGCGGCTTGTTTGCTAGAAACAGCGTGGTCGCCATCCGAAGTAATAGAAACGTTACATGCGATTGAACAGGAGTTTGGACGCAAGCGCATTGAACGATGGGGACAACGAACTTTGGACTTGGATTTGATTGGGGTCGAAGATATTGTGTGTCCAAGTCTAAAAACACACGACAGGTGGCGTAACTTGGACTTAGCCTCCCAAAAGAGTGAAGTGCCAACAGAGTTAATTGTCCCGCACCCTCGTGTGCAAGATCGGGCTTTTGTTTTAATCCCGATGATGGATATTGTGCCGGATTGGGTTCACCCAATCTTGGGCTTGAATGTGTCTGAAATGTTGAATGCGCTACCCTCGGGCGAAAAAGTAGATGTAATACCTTTAAATGTTCAGGAATAGACGCTTGTAAACCTAGCAAAAGGGCAATAAATACCGTTTCTCAACACTTACCAAATTTTGGAGCTTGGCCATGGCCCGCGTTACCGTAGAAGACTGTGTAGACAAGGTTCCGAACCGTTTCGATCTGGTGATGCTTGCATCCCATCGTGCGCGCGAAATTTCCGCCGGTTCAGCAATCACTGTTGATCGTGACAATGACAAAAACCCTGTAGTTTCTTTGCGCGAAATCGCTGAAGAAACACAAAGTGCCGATGATCTGCGTGAGCGGATGATCGAAAGCAACCAGACGCAAATCGAAGTCGATGAGGCTGAAGAAGATGCGATGGCTTTGTTGATGGGCGCTGAGCAAGATAAGCCAGAAGAAGATAGCATGAACGAAGAAATGCTGCTTCGCCAATTGATGGCTGCACAAGGCCAAAGCTAAGGCCAAACGCTAGGATGCGGACCAAATGATATCTGCCGACGATCTGATCGCGCTGGTCCGCAACTACAACCCCAAAACCAATGAAGCGCTTGTCCGCTCTGCGTATGAGTTTGGTGCAGAAATGCATGATGGGCAGTTCCGTCATTCTGGCGAGCCATATTTTAGCCATCCAGTCGCGGTTGCCGCGATCCTAGCTGAGCAGGACTTGGATGATGGCACTATAATTACCGCCCTTTTGCATGACACTATTGAAGACACCAAAGCATCATATGCTTCCGTGTCGGATCTGTTTGGCGAAGAAGTTGCCAAGTTGGTTGATGGCGTTACCAAACTGACCAATCTTCAGCTAAACAGTTCAGAAACCAAACAAGCAGAAAACTTTCGCAAACTGTTTATGGCGATGTCCAAGGACATGCGCGTTATTTTGGTGAAGCTGGCTGACCGCCTTCACAACATGCGCACTATCAAATCGATGCGTCCTGAGAAACAGGTTCAAAAATCCCGTGAAACTATGGATATTTTTGCACCACTGGCTGGCCGTATGGGTATGCAATGGATGCGTGAAGAACTGGAAGATTTGGCATTTCGTGTTCTTAACCCTGAAGGCAGATCAAGCATTATGCGACGTTTTGTAAACCTTCAACGTGAGACTGGCGATGTGATAGAGCGCATCACTGGCGATATGCGGATGGAGTTGCAAAAAGCGGACATTGATGCGGAAGTGTTTGGGCGGGCGAAAAAGCCATATTCGATTTGGCGTAAGATGCAGGAAAAGGATCAATCCTTTAGCCGTCTCAGCGACATTTATGGTTTTCGTATTGTGACACGTAGTGAAGAAGACAGCTATCGAACGTTGGGGGCGATCCACCAACGTTGGAGCGCAGTACCTGGTCGTTTTAAGGACTATATAAGCCAGCCCAAAACCAATGGTTATCGGTCCATTCACACGACAGTTTCTGGACGTGATGGTAAACGTGTTGAGGTCCAAATTCGGACTCGCCAGATGCACGATGTGGCTGAAACAGGCGTTGCTGCACATTGGTCTTACAAAGATGGTGTACGCACGCAGAACCCTTTTGCCGTTGATCCAGCTAAGTGGATTTCGCAACTTACAGAACAGTTTGATGGCGAAGATGATCACGAGGACTTCTTAGAGGCGGTTAAGCTTGAGATGTATTCAGATCAGGTGTTTTGCTTCACACCTAAGGGCGAGGTGGTTAAATTGCCTCGTGGCGCAACGCCAATTGATTTTGCCTATGCTATCCATACGCGGATCGGCAACGCGTGCGTTGGTTCAAAAATTGACGGTATGCGCGTACCGTTGTGGACACGTGTAAAGAATGGCCAGTCTGTTGAAATTATCACCGCCGAAGGTCAATCGCCACAAACCACGTGGCTTGAGATTGCGACTACAGGAAAAGCTAAAGCCGCGATCCGTCGTTCCCTTCGTGAGGCCGATAGAGACAGTTTTATTAAACTTGGTCGTGAATTGGCCAGATCAGCATTTTCTAATGTGGGGCAGAAATCCACTGAAAAGGTTTTAGAAGCTGCGGCGCTCGTTTTGCGGTTAAAAGACCCTGATGAGGTTTTAGCTCGTTTGGGCAGCGCTGAGTTGACAGGACGTCAGGTCGTTCAGGCTATTTACCCTCAATTAACTGCGCAAAAGGGAACGCCCATCGACTCAAGTCGTGCAGTTATTGGGTTGAAAGCAGGGCAGTCGTTTGAGCGTGCAAAGTGTTGTCAGCCACTTCCTGACGAGCGAATTGTTGGCATCAGCATGCGCGGGCGCGGGGTCGTTGTTCACACGATAGATTGCGAAAAGTTGATCACATTGGAAGATCGGCTGGATGATTGGTTAGACCTTCATTGGCACGATGGAAGCCATGCCGCAGAATATACGGCTACGCTTCGTATGACGATTGGCAACGGAGCTGGTGTTTTAGGTAGGGTTTGCTCCTTGATCGGTGAGACCGGAGCCAATATCTCTGACTTGAGATTCATAGACCGTAAGCCAGATTATTTCTTGATACTGATTGATGTTGATTTACGAGATGTGCAGCATTTGCATACGCTTTCTGGTGCACTAGGTGCTCAGGAGGGCGTGGCGGCGGTTGAGCGGTATAGAAACATAGATCTACCCGACGCAGATGCTGCGAAATCGGGATGACAGATAGAGGACATTAACGGTGATTTTTAAACGCCGCGATCCAAAAACATACCTGCGTGCGGTGGTCGAATTTCTTTGGCCGCGTGGAGGTTGGACGCGCGCGTTTTATTATGTGCGGCACCGCTTGCGCCGCCTTCCAGATAGCCCAGAACGGATTGCGCGTGGAATTTGGGCGGGTGTATTTGCCGCCTTCACCCCATTCTATACAATGCATTTCTTTGTTGCCGTTTTTATGGCCAAATTGATGCGCGGGAACATGTTGGCGTCCTTGATGGGTACGTTTTTTGGTAATCCGTTGACTTATGTTCCAATCGCTGTGACGTCGTTGCAAACGGGGCACTGGCTACTTGGTACTGAGATGGCAGCTGACGCACATCGCTCTTTTGGGGGCAAGTTCGTGGATGCGGGTGGGGACCTTATATATAATCTCAAGGCGGTTTGGATGGGGCGGCCAACGGATTGGCATGGTATCTCCGTCTTTTATGACGAGATTTTTTATCCCTACATGGTGGGAGGAATAATCCCAGGAATCGTGTTTGGCACGATATGCTATTATATTAGCGTCCCGGTGATCCGTGCCTATCAGCATCGACGCAAGGGCGTTATTAAAGCGAAATTCGAAGCACTAAAGGCTAAGGCAGGTGCAAAGGCAGAAGCTAAGCGTAAAGCTGAAGCAGAGATTAAAGTTAGCGAGTAAGTTATTGCGTGTTGATACAATTCTCATGTGTACTAATATTCATCCGTGATTGTATCCCTGTAGATATAACCTGAATCTCAATCTGAGGCACCCAATGACTACATCTGAAAAACTACGTTTGGGCGTAAATATCGACCATGTTGCGACCGTTCGTAACGCGCGTGGTGGCGATACACCTGATCCTTTACGTGCCGCACGCATTGCACAGGAAGCTGGCGCTGACGGAATAACAGCACATTTACGCGAAGATCGCAGGCATATTTCTGATGCTGATATTGAAGGCTTGATGGATATTCTAACCGTGCCATTAAACTTTGAGATGGCTGCGACGGAAGAGATGCAACAAATTGCTCTTCGTCATAAACCCCACGCAGTATGTATTGTTCCCGAAAAACGAGAGGAGCGTACCACTGAAGGTGGCTTAGAGGTTGCCCGTGAAGAGAACCGGTTGGCTCATTATATTGCGCCTTTGCGTGATGCAGGATGTCGCGTTTCTATCTTTATCGCAGCGGATGTGCGCCAAATTGATGCGGCCCATCGTATCGGTGCCCAGGTTATTGAACTTCATTCGGGTGCATATTGCGATTCACATCACGAAAATCGTTTGGAGGATCGTGACCGCGAGCTAAACAGCCTACGCGAGATGAGTACCTATGCGCATTCTTTGGGACTGGAAGTTCATGTTGGCCACGGGCTCACATACGAAACTGTCAAACCGGTTGCTGCTTTTCCAGAGGTGATGGAGCTGAACATCGGTCACTTCCTGATTGGCGAAGCTATCTTTCGCGGATTGCAGCCAGCCATGGCTGAAATGCGCCGCTTGATGGACGAAGCCAGGAACGGGAATTTTGCATGATCCTTGGAATCGGAACCGATCTAGCCAATATTGAGCGCATCCAAGGCACGCTGAATAGGTTTGGTGATCGATTTCGCAATCGGGTGTTTACAGAAGTCGAACAGGTCAAGGCTGAACGGCGCAAAGATGTGGCTGGCACCTACGCTAAGCGTTGGGCTGCAAAAGAGGCATGTTCAAAGGCATTAGGCACTGGATTGAGCATGGGTATTGCTTGGCGGGATATGTCCGTTGCCAATTTGAAGACAGGCCAGCCGACAATGGCAGTGACAGGGTGGGCTGCTGAACGATTAGCGGCCATGACGCCTGAGGGCCATGAGGCTGTAATTCACATAACTTTGACGGATGATCACCCTTGGGCACAAGCATTTGTCGTTATCGAAGCACGTCCCATAGCTTGACTTGATGGCGTGGGGGTCGCATGTACCCTTCAACCAACCGAGTAGGGATGACTTAAAGATGGCTCAGGCTAAAAAAGAAGGAAATCAGATCATCGAGTCAATTAAGACAGTGGTCTATGCGTTGCTTATTGCAGGTGTTTTCCGCACTCTATTCTTCCAACCTTTCTGGATCCCGTCAGGTTCGATGAAAGAAACGCTTTTGATCGGTGATTTCCTTTTCGTGAACAAGATGGCTTATGGCTATTCATACGCGTCCTGTCCCAGCATTCGCCTTGATCGTTTTGGCGTTAACCTAGACGCACAGAAAATCTGTGGTGCGTTTGATGGCGACAACGGTCGTTTCTGGGCCGGCGATCCGGAGCGTGGCGATGTTGTTGTGTTCCGCCATCCTGTTAACGGGACCGATTACATTAAGCGTCTGGTTGGATTGCCTGGTGACAAAGTGCAGGTCAAAGATGGGATTTTACACTTGAACGACGTTGCCGTTCCACAAACACCTGCAGGAACATTCACAGAAGTTAAAGGCCCACAGGGACCACACCGTCTTGAGCCAAGATGCGAAAATGGTCCTGTTGGCGAAGGTGCTGTTTGTGAGAAGTCGCGCTGGACTGAGACTTTCCCCGATGGATCACAGCATGCCGTTTTGAATATAGCGAACCAAGGCCAAGATAACACGGGTATTTTCTTAGTCCCTGAAGCCCACTATTTCTTTATGGGTGATAATCGCGATAACTCAACTGATAGCAGGTTTGCCCAGCTTGGTGGTGGTGTTGGATTTGTACCTTATGAAAACTTAATTGGCCGCGCAGATCGAATCATGTTTTCGTCAGCTGGCAGCTCAATGTTGTATTTCTGGACTTGGCGTAGTGATCGCTTCTTTAAGGGTGTAAATTGATACGAATGAACGCATATGGGCCGATAACGTTAGGTAACTCACTATGAAGCTGAGTGCTGAACTAAAAGCCTTTGAGGTTCGTATTGGCCATGCGTTTAAAGACACAGCTCTGTTATCGCGCGCTGTTACGCATTCATCGATGTCGTCCAATACGCGCAGCGACAACCAGCGTATGGAGTTCCTCGGCGACCGCGTCTTGGGGCTTGTGATGTCTGAGGCGCTATACCTTAGCGACATGGATGCGGCCGAGGGACAGCTTGCGCCGCGTTACAACGCGTTGGTGCGCAAAGAGACTTGTGCAGACGTCGCCCGCGAGATTGGTATCGGCGAGGTCTTGCGACTTGGTCGGTCCGAGATGATTTCTGGTGGGCGTCGCAAACAAGCCTTGCTGGGTGATGCGATGGAAGCTGTAATTGCTGCTGTTTACCTCGATTCTGGGTATGACACGGCGCGCGACTTTATCCTTAGGTTTTGGAGAACACGGATTGAAGGCGTCGAAGAAGATGCCCGTGATCCCAAAACAGCGCTGCAAGAATGGGCTCAAGCCCGCAAAATGAACCCGCCGAAGTATGTTGAAAGGTCTCGTAGCGGACCCGACCATGCACCAGTCTTCACAATTGCCGCCCGACTTGATTCAGGAGCTGAGGCGATTGCGACAGCAGGATCAAAACGACAGGCAGAACAGGCAGCGGCCAAAGTGCTTTTGTCGGAATTGGAGAATTAACATGACCACCCGCGCAGGCTTTGTAGCCCTTATCGGCGAACCGAATGCAGGTAAGTCTACTTTGCTCAACCGTATGGTTGGGGCGAAAGTATCAATCGTAACGCACAAAGTGCAAACAACGCGGGCCCGCATCCGCGGTGTTGCGATGGAAGGTGAGACGCAAATCGTTTTTGTCGACACGCCAGGCTTGTTCGCACCAAAGCGTCGTTTAGACCGCGCAATGGTTGCGGCGGCTTGGAGTGGTGCAGCTGATGCGGACGTTGTTGTTCTTTTGATTGAAGCTAATCGTGGTATCACTGAGGGCGTAGAACGCATCCTTGAGGGGCTGAATGACATTGGTGCGCATCGTAAGGTTGCGTTGGCCGTTAACAAGATTGACCGTGTTGAGGCACCGAAACTTCTAGGCCTGACCAAAGCGTTGAACGAGCGCTATCCGTTCACAGAAACGTTCCTGATTTCAGCAGAGAAAGGCCACGGTGTTGATGCGCTGCGTAAGTGGCTGGCTGAAGAAGTGCCTGAGGGGCCGTGGCTATATCCTGAAGATCAAATCGCTGACCTTCCGCTGCGCATGATTGCGGCAGAAATGACCCGTGAAAAGCTGACCCTGCGCCTTCATCAAGAGCTGCCTTACCAGTTGACGGTGGAAACTGAAAAATGGGAAGAGCGTAAAGACGGGTCAGCACGTATCGACCAGATTATTTTCGTTATCCGCGACGGCCACAAAGGCATTCTGCTGGGCCACAAAGGTGAGACCATCAAAGCGGTTTCAAAAGCCTCGCGCGAAGAGTTGGAAGAATTCCTTGGCCGCCGGGTACATCTGTTTCTACAGGTTAAAGTTCGCAGCGGTTGGCTGGATGAGGCCGAACGCTATTCTGAAATGGGTTTGAATTTCAAAGACGGAAATGCCTGAACCACTCTCCAACCGCCTTTCGGGGAGAGTTTTTTTGGGTACGATGAAGCCCAAGGGTTCCCCATGGCAAAGCTAACCTCACGCTTTTGGGTGGACGCTTACCTGATGCGTTTGCGAATGTTTGATATCCCTGCTTTTGTTGTTGCTCATGGTGACGATACGGGGGGTGCGGTTTTGGTGAAGTTATGTACGCTTGATGGCAAAGCCGTCTTGTTCCAGCGTTCCTTTGATCTGATGACTGGGGAACGCAATTGGTCGGAGTTGGCAAGTGGGACCGATCGGGATGTTGATGCATCTATCGATCGCCAGAAAGGTTTCGACCCAGACGTGTGGGTGATTGAAGTCGAAGATCGGTTGGGACGTCACCTGTTAGATCAAGTGGGACTTTCCTGACATGGAATGGCGCGGTGCGGGTATATTGGTTGCTGTACGACGCCATGGCGAGAGCTCTGCCATCATTGAAGTTTTTACTGAAACGCATGGACTTCATGCCGGTGTTGTCCGAGGTGGGGCAGGGCGGCGGATGGGGCCAGTTTTACAACCTGGCGCACAATTGGATGTGGTCTGGCGCGCACGCCTTGAGGATCACATTGGTAGCTATACGGTAGAACCAATTCGTAGCCGTGCAGCGGCGGCGATGTCGGATCGATTGATGTTGGCAGGGCTGAACGCAGTTACAAGCCTGCTGAGCTATTGTTTGCCAGAACGCCAACAACATGCGGCCTTCTATCGTCAAACTGAGCAATTACTCGATCTTCTCGAGCACCCAGAGGTTTGGCCGCTGGCCTATCTTAAATGGGAGATTGCACTATTGGCCGAGGTTGGTTTTGCATTGCAGCTGGATGCCTGTGCGGTGTCGGGTATGACCGCTGATTTGGGTTTTGTTTCACCAAGATCAGGCCGCGCAGTATCACGATCTAGCGCTGGGGAATGGGCCGATCGGTTGTTGCCGTTGCCAGATATTTTGCGTGGTGTAGGTAAAGGACCAGATTTAGAAGTATTTGAAAGTCTCAAAACAACCGGACATTTTTTTCACTCTCAGGTTGCGGCCACATTGGGTGGGCAGCCATTGCCTGCGGCGCGCGCGCGTTTTATCGATGCGTTTAACCGTCGAATTTAAAAACCATGTTCGGCCCTTCTGACGTGCTGAGGATCAAAACGTTTCCAAGGACCTCTGAGAGCTTTATCTGCTGCAGGATTTTCAGATATTCAGCTTCCTTTTGTAGGTCGGGACAAGCCATTTTCGTGGCACGGAGTGGGCCCACTTCAAACCAGGGGTAGGGTACTGTCATGCTGGCGGAATATTGATTACACGGTGCTTTGCCTGCGATCATGTCGTTACCTGGAAATGTAAGTGTTGCATTGGCATCGAAGGGTTGCCCATTAATTTCAGCCAGCGTCCATATTCTATCCGCTGCACCGTAGGCGCGCACGGTTTCGTCCGCTTGGCATGCAGAAACTAATGTCAGAAGGATGAGGGCCGCGAAACGCATGTCAGGTCCAATGTGAAGTTTTCTCATAACCATCATCTATCAATTCAAAACCAGCAGTCAGCCCTATCCCAGTAGTCGGCGGGCAATGACCTGTGCTTGAATCTCTGCCGCACCTTCGAAGATATTGAGAATGCGTGCGTCGCACAATATGCGACTTATTTTGTATTCAAGCGCAAAGCCGTTGCCACCGTGAATTTGCAAACCATTGTCTGCAGCTGCCCATGCGACACGCGCGCCGAGTAGTTTGGCCATTCCGGCCTCTACATCACAACGCCGTCCGTCATCTTTCTCAAAGGCTGAGAAATACGTGAGCTGGCGCGCAACCATAATTTCGACTGCCATCATTGCTAACTTGTTTGCTACGCGTGGAAATTCGATCAGTGATTTGCCAAATTGTTTTCTGTCGATGGCATATTGCATTGATAAATCTAATGCTGACTGTGCTACGCCAACCGCCCGAGCTGCGGTTTGAATCCTTGCAGACTCAAACGTCTCCATCAATTGTTTAAAGCCTTCGCCTTCTTCTCCACCTAGCAAATTCTCACCTTTGACTTGGAAGCCATCAAAAGCAAGTTCGTATTCTTTCATACCACGATAGCCAAGCACTTCAATTTCTCCACCTGTCATACCTGCTGTCGGAAATGGGTTACTTTCGTCGCCAGGTGTTTTCTCCGCAAGAAACATTGACAATCCCTTGTAGGTGTCATCATCCGAATTGGTGCGGGCAAGTAGGGTCATGATTTGGGTGCGAGTGGCATGGGTAATCCATGTCTTGTTTCCCGTTATTTGGTAATTACCATTGTCGTCCTTAACTGCGCGCGTGCGAAGCGAACCAAGGTCAGAGCCTGTATTGGGTTCCGTGAACACAGCTGTCGGTAAGGTCGTAGCGGATGCTAGTCGAGGTAACCATTTTTGTTTTTGCTCTTCAGTTCCGCCTGCGATAATCAATTCTGCTGCGATCTCTGATCGTGTCCCTAAGGAGCCGACACCGATGTATCCCCGCGACAGTTCTTCTGACACGACGCACATGGACGCTTTTGAAAGACCAAATCCGCCGAATTCTTCTGGAATTGTTAACCCAAACACGCCCATTTCTGCCAATTCTTCGATGATCTCTATTGGTATTAATTCATCGTTTAGGTGCCAATCATGCGCGAATGGTTCGATCTTTTCGACGGCATAGCGACGGAATTGTTCGCGGATCATTTCCAGCTCGTCATCAAGACCAGTCGCACCAACGGTTACATTTGCTGACTGCTCCTGCATCAAAGTAACCAACCGAATGCGTGCTGCTTGGGTGTTCCCATTTTGGGTTAACGTTTGAATCGCAGGTTCCATCATGCCTCGCATGTCATTTTGGGCCAAGCCCAAATCCTGTAATCGCAAGACCTCACTTTGGTTCATTTGGATGCCGCCATAGATCTGCCAAAGGTATTCTCCAAAGGTGATCTGTAAAATGAGCTGCTCAGTTTCGCCAAACTTATCTGCTTTAATTAAACCTTCGGCCCACTTTTGCATTTGTTCCAACGATTGGGAGTAGGTGGCAAGCCATGCAAGGCCGTGTGTCGCTGTCTGATGTTCTTCAATAAGTTGCCCAGATATCCGACTGTCCTTCGACACGAGGCTTCGCAGATGTATTGTCGCAGTTTCCAGAATGGTTTGAACCGG
>Ga0206127_1005206_pt1 | contig 11054 bp, 10 predicted proteins | sample Helgoland_Spring_6_FD_148646 | JGI IMG/M metagenome (GOLD analysis project Ga0206127, IMG submission 148646) | Pelagic subsurface seawater microbial communities from Kabeltonne, Helgoland, North Sea - Helgoland_Spring_Bloom_20160419_1 | ecosystem: Environmental > Aquatic > Marine > Epipelagic ...
AGGAGTTGTTTTATGGGACTTATTTCAGAAAATGAATACATTATAGTTTTTTTTAATTTAAAAACCTTATTTTTAACACTTTACGAAAAAATTTTTTTAAATTAGGCCCGATGTTAAAAACTTTATAATACTAAAGATGAGTTTTTAATTTTAAAAATAGATGATAAAATACCAATTATTCACAAATTTAAAGAGCTTACCATTTAGGCAATTAAATGCATTATTGCTTTTATTTCTTGTAAATATTTCTTTATTTTCTCAAAAGCGCGAGATTGATAAAAAGATAGACTCTATTTCTTTCTATTTGAACAATGCCAAGGGGGCTGACAAATTTTTATATTTAAAAAGAGCGGTGCTACTCTCTGAAGAATTAAAAATAGATTCACTTATAAAGCACACAAGTATTGAATACGCAAAACAAAGTTATTTTAGAAAAGATACTTTAGGGCTCACGTTTTCCGTAAATAAATTACTAAATCATTTTCAACTTAAGAAAGATTCTTTTTCTTTAGCAAAAGCATATCATTTAGAAGCCTTAAATCATAAGATAAAAAATAATATAGATAGTACCTTTTATTATTTCCACAAATCAAAAAATATTTATATAGCTCTTAAAGACTCCATTGAAATCGGGAGAAGGTTATTATCTATGGCAAATTTACAATTGGATGAGAAAGATTATTTAGGTGGCGAAATAACTGCGATTGAAGGCATAAAATATATAGAGCCTATTAAAGAGTACAGAACTTTAATTTCTTTATACCAAGCCTTAGGAAATTCTTTAGCTCACACAAAAAAGCCCAAAGAAGCTAGAGTTTATTATTTAAAAGCAAATAAAATAAATAAGTTTATTAAATTGAAATATTATAGAGAAAAAAATTTAGTAAACCTATCAACCAATATTGGAATGACCTTTAAAGATGAAGGAAATTTTAAAAAAGCAACTGCTTTGTTTAAAGAAGGGTTAAGCTATGATAGCCTAGAAATAAAGTATCCAGCACAATACCAAATTCTCTTGGGTAACTTATCTTCTATTTATTTTGAACAAGGAAAAATAGAGAAGGCAATAGAAGGTTTTAAAATAGTATTAAATAGTAGAATTAAGTCTAAAAACATGTACAGACAAAGTGTTTCACATAGTTTTTTAGCAGAAGTATATTTAAAGAATAAAAACTATTCTTTAGCAAAAAAGCATGCAAAAAAAGGTTTAGAGCTAGCAAGAAAAACTAGAAATACTAAACAAATTTTAGAGTGTTTAACGTTTCTATCAAAACTAACTAAAGGCAAAATTGCAAAAAAGTATTTAAGGGATTATATAAAATTAAACGATAGTTTGTTTACTAGAGAAAGGAACTTAAAAAACCAGTTTGCCAAAGTTAGATACGAAACTGATAAAAAAGACAAAGAAAACGCCAGCTTAAAGGAAGAAAACACAAAGAAACAGATAGAATTAGAAAGAGAGCAACAGCAAAAAACGATTGGTTGGTTGCTCGCAGGAGTTAGTATTTTATTTATTGGCTTTAGTGCCAATATTGTTCGTAATAGAAGAAAGAAAATTATTTTTGAAGCGAAAATAAAACAAATTGAAGTCCGTGAAAAAGAGCGTCAGAAAATAGCAAAATCTTTACATGATGAGGTTGCAGGAGACCTCAGAATGTTACATTTAAAATTAGAAAAAAAGAATCAAACTGAAGAAGCCAATAGTTTAGATATTATCAAAGAAAATGTAAGAAACTTATCACATCAATTAAGTAGTGAAAGTTTTGATGATGTATTTTTTAAAGATCAGATTATTAATTTAATTTCAGATTTTTTTGAAACTGGTTTTAGAGTGAAAGTAGAGGAAATTGACTCTGTCAATTGGCAAGAAATAAAGAATGCTATCAAAAGAATATTATTTTTAGCTGTTAGAGAAAGCATACAAAATGCTAAAAAACACGGAGCTGCAAAAAATGTTGTTTTAAATTTTAATGAAACAAAAAATGTTATTTTTTTAACAATTTCTGATGACGGAAAAGGCTTTGATCTTGCTGATAAGAGAAGCGGAATAGGTTTAAAAAATATGAAAGAAAGAATCGAAGAAATTAATGGTGTTTTTTCTATTGAAAGTGAGATAGAAAAAGGAACAACTATAAAAATTGAAATCCCTAAAAATGGAAACTAAAACAAGAATTTTAATTGCTGATGATCATCAACTTGTAATACAAGGAATGCTTTGTTCTTTAAAGGAGGTTGGCAATTTTGATATTGTTACAACAGATAATTGTGACGACGCTTTTCAGTTAATTAAAAGCAATTTAAAAACAAATCCGTTTCAACTTTTATTTACAGATTTAAGTTTTGACAACTCTACAAAAGACACGAATTTAGATGGTGGAGAAGAGTTGATAAAAGCTATTAGAAATAATGAAATTGATATTAAAATAGGTGTAGTTACTGGGCATACAGAAACTAATAGAGTCTTTAACGTAATTAGCAATTTAGAACCTAATGCGTATTTATTAAAAAGTAAATGTGATGCCACAGAATTAGATTTTGCTGTTAAACAGATGTTAGTAAATAAAAAATATTATACGCATGAAATTCATCAAAAAATAATGCGTAGAAATATTATTCAAATCCAAATGGATGATATAGCAATTCAAATACTTAGAGAGCTTCCAAACTATCCAAAACTTGCAAATTTAGAGGGAGTGATTATAAAAGGAGATGGTTCTTTTTTAAAACTTCGTTCTATAGAAACAAAATTAGGAAATCTAAGAGCTGATTTAAACGCAGTTAATAATACAGATTTAGTTTTAAAAGCAAAAGAATTAGGTGTTATTGATTAGTTTTTGCGGAAATCCACATTTTAAACTGCGGTTTTTTACACTTTTAATTATATAAACTGTTATAAATTTGCAGTGTAGTATTAAAACTACTATTCGAAAAGGGAATAATTGCGATATAATTTTATATCAAAAGTTAAGAGAAAAAGGAAAAAACCTTTCAGCAAAGCTGAAAGGTTTTTTTATATACCTAAAATAAGTTTTGCAATTAAAAAATAAATTAAAATTCCAAAAATATCGTTACTTGTAGTTATAAAAGGTCCTGTTGCAATTGCGGGGTCAATACCTCTTTTATTCAAAAATAAAGGGACAAAAGTACCTATTAAGCCAGCAACAATAATTACCACAACAAGAGAGACAGAAATGGCTAGTGCTAAATCTATTTTACCTTGATATGCCCAAACAAATAGAAATAAAAAGAGTGCTAAAATAACACCGTTTAAAGCGGCGAGTAACATCTCTTTAAATAGTCTACTATTTACACTTCCTTTAACATCATCGTTTGCTAAACCTTGCACAATAATAGCAGAAGATTGCACACCTACATTACCTGCCATCGCAGCTATTAAAGGCGTAAAAAAGAACAAAGCTACATATTTAGAGAATACGCCATGAAACCCTTCCATTACTAAAAAAGCACCAATACCACCCAATAAACCTAAAAATAACCAAGGCAAACGAGCTCTCGTTAATTGAAAAATACTATCGTCAGAATCTACATCTTGTGTTAAACCAGCAGCCATTTGATAATCTTTGTCTGCTTCTTCTTTTAAAAGATCTACAATATCATCAATGGTAATTCTACCTAATAAAACTTTGTTATTATCTACCACAGGTATCGCCTCTAGATCATATTTTGCCATTATTTTAGCAACTTCTTCGTTATCTTCATTTATGTTTACAGAGTCTACCTTATCTATATATATTTCTGAGATTTTTTGTTCAGATTTGGCAATAATTAAATCTTTTAAAGAAAGCCTACCAATTAACTTGTCTTCTTTGTCTACCACATAAATAGAATGTACCCTAGTAACGTCTTTTGCTTGTCCTCTTATCCTTCGCATACAACCAGCAACCGTCCATGTTTCATAAACCTTTACCAGTTCTTTTGCCATTAAAGCGCCTGCAGTTTCTTCTTCGTAAGAGAGTAATTCTTTAATATCTGCAGCTAATTCATCATCTTCTAATGCTGAAATTACGCGTTCTTGACGCTCTTCTGAAAGTTCACCAATAATATCTGCAGCATCATCAGAATCCATTTCTTCAACTTCTTCTGCAATTTCTTTAGTAGATAAGTTTTTTAAGATTTTCTCACGAATATCTTCGTCTAATTCCGTAAGAATTTCAGAAGTTTTCTCGCTATCTAAGAGTTTAATGATGTAAATGGCTTCATCAAAACTAACTTCGTCTAAAACCTCTGCAATATCTGCGTAATGAACTTCTCGAAACAATAAAGTAATTGCTTTATCATCATTAGCATTTATAACATCGGATAGCTTTTCTAAAAATTTATCTGTGATTTCAAATGCCATTTTCTGCTAGTTTTTTCGTCAATTCTATAAATTCGTTTACAGATAATTGTTCTGGTCTTTTTGTGAAAAAGTGTTCTTCTTTTAAAGAATCTGACAAGTTAAAAGATTTTAAACTAGAGCGCAGCATTTTTCTTCGCTGGTTAAAAGCGGCTTTTACCACTCTAAAAAAGAGTTTTTCATCAACAGGTAATGAAAAATCCTTTTTTCTAACAAGCCTAATTACACCAGAATCTACTTTTGGTGGCGGATTGAAAACAGTTGGAGGAACAGTAAATAAGTATTCCACATCAAAAAAAGCTTGTGTTAAAACAGATAGAATTCCATATACTTTGCTTCCTTCTTTTTCTGCAATTCTTTTTGCTACTTCTTTTTGAAACATTCCTGCAAACTCAATAACATATTCCCTGTTTTCTATAGCTTTAAAAACAATTTGGGTAGAAATATTATATGGAAAATTACCAATAATTGCAACTTGCTTTTTATTGAAAATATTTTGAATGCTTTTCTTTAAAAAATCGCCTTCAATAATACTAAAATGTTCTGATGAGGTATCTAATTTAATATTATCTAACGGAAAAGTATCATTTAAGTAGGCAACAGATTCTCTATCTAACTCCATGACAGTAACTTTTGCTTTTTTAGGCAATAAGTACTTTGTTAAAACACCCATTCCTGGACCAATTTCTAAAACATCGTCATATCCATTGCCAGATAAAGCATCTGCAATATCTTTTGCAATACTTTCGTCTGTTAGAAAATGTTGACCTAAATGTTTTTTTGCTTTAACTGACATGATTCTAGTTTTATGCTGTTCTAAACATTTTTTTAATTACTAATATTTGTAGGGTAAAATTCTTTTATCAACTTTAATTCAGTTCTAAAAGATAACATTTTATCACTAAACTTTTTTAGACCTTTAGCACGTAATCGTTCAGCATCGTTTTTGTAATAGTTTTCTATATCTTCTTTCGTATTTGCCGAATATTGTACAGAATAAGTTCTTCCTCCCATGTCTTCATTTACCAAAACTTCAGTTAGCTTTGCAGCTGTAAATTTCCCTGTGTTTAGTACTTCAGGTATGTGAGTTTCCATCCAAGTAAGCCATTCTAAATGAACACTTTCATCAATATTTATAGTTACGTTGTATATGTACATTAATGTTGTTTAATTGTGTGTTTGTTTGTAAAAGGTACAAGTATTTTAAACTTTATCACCTCTAATTCTGCGATATTTTTTCCTTGCATCTACCAAAAAAATACTGGAAGAATAGTCAAAAATAATCTTTTGATAGTATTCTGATGCCTTTTCAGTGTTTTTTAAATGATTTTTATACAATTCTGCTAATTCGTAATAAGCGTCATCGATTAAAATACCTTCAGGTTTTAAGGTAATTACTTTTTCCAAATTGATTATTGCTGCGTCAAAATTGTTTTGCTTGATTAATAATTTTGCTTGTTTAAAAAGGGCTTCATCTTCAATTGGCTGCCCTTTAAATTTTTTATTTATAACCCTTAAGGTATCGATTGCTTGTTGTGTTTTGTTTTGAAAAGCTAATAGTGCTGCTTTTGAATATTGTTTTAACCCAGAAGGTATAGAATCAACAGGTTCATTATCTGTGATAGTTAAAAATAGTTCTAAAGCATCATTAGCAATCAATTGTGTTGTAGACCCTTTCAGTACTTTTAATTGTGCTTTTGCCCAAATAAAATCTCCTTTAAAATAGCTTGTTTGTGCCACTTTAAAACGGGCCTTTTGAGCTAATTCGTGGTTTTTAAGTTGTGTCTGAATTTGAGAAAAGTAAATTAAAGCTTTGTTGTAGCTACCTGTAAAAACTAAGATGTCTCCTAACTTTAATTTTATTCTTGCTTTATCAAATTTCGATTGTGAAAATTGTAAAGCATGTTCTAATATGGCTTTTGCTTCATTTGGTTTATTTTTTGAAAACGTTAAAAAATCAGCATAAACTACTTGTAATTTTAAAGTAAATATATTTTTTCCAAACTCTTTAAATAACGATTTAAATAAGTTTTCAGTGTCAGTGCTATTGGTAGCAACTGCAATTTTAGCGATGAACAAATTAGCTGCTATTTTTTCTTCTGATAGCTTTGTTGTTTGGTTTATAAAGGTAAAACACTCTTTGGCTTCTTCATAATTTTTATTTTCAAAAGCAATTTTTCCCAAGTCAAAAATAGCTCCTAAATCTGCTTGACTTCTTTGATAAAGCGCCTTTTCTTGAGTTAGTGCTTTTCTGTAATCTTTTTGCTGAGTAAATAACCAACTTAACAATACGTTCCAGATATCTTTTGGGTTACTTGCAGACTTTCTTAAAAGCGTTTTTCTAAATAAAATGTTTACTTCATTTTCAGCGTCATCAGTAAGATATTTACTAGTATACCTTTTAACGAGACTTAAATAAGTTTCCGTTTTATCAACGAGATTAATATACGCTTCAAACATTTTTTTGAAGTCGCCTTTTTCACCATAAATCTGGGCTATTTGAAAGCTATAATTTACATTTTTATTTTGCGACATTGCTTTTTCATATGCTAAAATGGAATTGTCGAGTAAGTTATAATCTTTAAAAATACGCCCGATTATTCCCCCAGAATTAGCATTTTTGTCTAAAGAATTTAGTGCTAAATTATAGTGGTTTTTTGCTAAATTATTAAATTGTTGTCGTTGGTAATTATAGCCTAAGAAAACATGCAGAAAACCTCGTTTTGGGTTCTTTTTAATTATAGATTTCAATAAATTTTCTGCTTTCAAAAATTGATCTGTTTCTTGGTAGCAAGAAATTAATCGACTTAAATAAGAGGTATTAAAAGGGTTTTTAGAATATAACTTTGTAAAAATTTGAGTAGCTTTTTCATATTCCCCTTCTCTGTAATAATTTTCTCATTTGAGTGGCTTTTTCATATTCCCCTTCTCTGTAATAATTTTCTCCCAATAAATAGTCATTCTGAGTATAGCTAATACTAGTGATAGTAATAAAAATAAGGAAAATAAAATTTTTCATCAAAATCAAAGATACTTAAGTAATATGTTAAATTTTTATTAAAGCCAACAATTCTAAGTTGTTTGTTGTAACGTTTTGGCACGAAACTTGTCTAAGGTATATATAACTAATCAAATTTTAATTTTATGAATACTTTTTCTGCACAATACGAAACAGCAAAAAATAACTCAATAGAGTTTATGAAAAACGGACAAATTAGTGCTTATTTTGATGCACTTTTGGAAATGAATAAATACAAAAGATTAATGTTAGCTGTAATCGCAAACTAGAGTTAGTTTTTAATGATTAGCCTTTTGGTATTATTTAAAATCTATTGCGAAAGAGTATTGTATGTTGTTTGATTTATTATAAAAGAGATTTTTAAGATCGCTTAATTAATCATATCAAACCCACAATAAGGAACCAATACATCGGGTACTTTAATTCCATCTTCTGTTTGGTAATTTTCTAAGATTCCTGCCAAAACTCGGGGTAAAGCCAAAGAGCTTCCGTTAAGTGTATGGGCTAATTCACTTTTACCTTCCTTATTCTTAAAACGAAGTTTTAATCTATTTGCTTGAAAAGTTTCAAAGTTTGAGGCAGAACTTATTTCTAACCATCTATCTTGTGCTGTAGAGAATACTTCAAAATCAAAAGTTAATGCAGCAGTAAAACCAGTGTCACCCCCACATAAACGTAAAATTCGGTAAGGTAATTTTAATTCTCTTAAAATATCTTTTATGTGCTCTACCATTCCGTTTAAAGCTTGGTAAGAATTATCTGGATGTTCAATTCGTACAATTTCTACTTTATCAAATTGATGTAATCTATTTAAGCCGCGCACGTGTGCACCATAACTTCCTGCTTCTCTTCTAAAGCAAGGCGTATAACCTGTCGCTGTTATTGGAAACTCTGATTCTTTCAATAAGTTTCCACGGTACATATTTGTAATAGGAATTTCTGCGGTTGGTATTAAATATAAATCATCTACTGTAGCATGATACATTTGTCCATCTTTATCAGGTAATTGCCCTGTTGCAGTTGCAGATTCTGTATTTACTAAATGCGGCACCTGTACTTCTTTATATCCAGCTTTTGAATTTTTATCTAAAAAATAGTTAATTAATGCACGCTGAATTCTTGCTCCTTTTCCTTTATAAACAGGAAAACCAGCACCTGTAATTTTATTTCCTAATTCAAAATCGATAATATCGTATTTCTTCGCTAATTCCCAATGAGGAAGTGCATTTTCTCCTAAATCAGGAATCGTTCCTTCGCTAAAAATGTTCTCATTATCTTCTTCAGATTTTCCTGCTTTAACAGAAGCATGAGGAATATTTGGAATCGAATATAATAAGGTTTGTAAAGCTTCCGAAAAATGATTTAAGCGTTCTCCAAGCTCCTTAGATTTTTCTTTTAATTGACTTGTTTTTTCTTTTAATAGATTTGCTTTTTGTATTTCTCCAGATTTAAAAAAACCACCAATTTCTTTCGACAGTTTATTAGATTCAGCCAAGGTATCATCTAACTCCACTTGAGTTTTTCTTCTATCCTCGTCGGCAGTTAGAACTTGCTCTACTATAATTTCAGCATTTGCAAAATTACGTTTTGCTAATCCTTCTAAAACAGTTTCTTTGTTGTCTCTAATAAATTGTACTTGTAACATTTCTGTAGAATTTTGTAAATGCAAATATATAATTTGTGCGATGGATTTACCATCAAATTTTAAATAAAAAAAAGAAGGGTATTGGTGCAATAAAAACACTTTAAAAAGAACAATTATGTTTTAGTGTTTCGAAAAGGATTAGCTTTTCGTTTAAGGGCCCTATTGGTTTCTTAATTTAGATTTACTTAATAATCCTGTAGGTAAATAAAATTTTAGCAAATGAAGTATAACAAACTACAAATTAGTTAATAAGTAATTTCTAGCAATTTGTTCGTCTTTTCTAATTTGAAGTTTGTTCGTCTTTTCTAATTTGAAGGATTAAATTTTCAATCGAGTTAAACTTTTCTTCATCGCGTAAAAAATAAAGCAATTCTAAAGTAAGTTTTTGGTTGTATAAATTAGCATTAAAATCAAGGAAATGAACTTCAATGGTTTGGTAACCCCCATTTAAAGTGGGTCTATTACCAATATTCATTATGCCAAAAATCACTTTCTGATTGATAGTAGATTTTACAACATAAACCCCTGTTTTAGGAATCAATTTATAGGATTCTTTTATATCTAGATTTGCTGTTGGGTATCCAATTTTTCCACCTAATTGTTTACCATTCACAACAATACCACTTAGCATAAAATTGTAGCCTAAGTAATTGTTAGCTGTTTCTATATTTCCTTCTGCTAGAGCACGTCTTACTTTCGTGGAGCTAACAGAAACATTATCGATATCTTGAGCAGGAATCTCTTCAACCGTAAAATCATATAAATGGCTGTACTCTGTTAATTGAATAATATTTCCTTCTCTGTTTTTACCAAAATGATGGTCATAACCAATAATTAATTTTGAAATATTAAGTTGATTTACCAAAATATCTCTCACAAAATCTAAAGCGGTCATTCTAGAAAACTCTTTACTAAAAGGATGAATAATTAAGTAATCTAACCCTGTTTTTGTAAGAAGTTCAGCGCGCTCATCAATGGTGTTAATCAATTCTAAAGAATTGTCTTTTTGCAAGACCATTCTTGGATGTGGAAAAAAAGTAAGTAATACCGACTTTTTATTTGCTTTTTTAGCCTCTAAAACTAGTTTTTCAATAATCTGTTGATGCCCAAAATGCACGCCGTCAAAAGTGCCAATAGTAACAAAGGTTTTTTCTGAGGTAGTAAAATTAGAAATATTTTGAATTATGTTCAACTAAAAGTGGAATTAAAGAAATGCAAATGTACAATATCTAACTGTTTATGTTAATATGTAGAAGACTCCTTTTTTCATTTTATTCTTCTGATAAATAGGCTCTTTTTTTATTGTAATCATAAAAAAGAAACCTATTTATTGAATTATTTAAAAAAAATTGTACTTTGCATCAAGCTAACAAACAATTCAAATTATGAGAAAAAAGATTTTATTTCTTGCATTTATAGCTTTTAGTAGTGTCACAATGGTTGCCCAAACCACTGTTTCAGGTACAGTTACAGATGCAAAAACAGGAGAGTTAATCCCTGGGGCTAATATTAAAATTTCTAGAAAAGCTGTAGGAACAAATACAGACTTCGACGGTAATTTTGTGTTAAAAGCTGCCGACAAACCACCTTTTACAATAGAAGTATCTGTTGTTGGGTTTAATACAGCGAAAGTAGAAATAACAAAAAATAATCAGAAAGTTGAAGTGAAATTGGTTGAAAACGAAACTTCTTTAGACGAAATTGTAGTTTCGGCTTCTAGAACTCCAGAACGTATTATGGAGTCTCCAGTAACGGTAGAAAGATTGGATGCTCGAGCGATTAAAAACACTTCTGCTCCGTCATTCTATGATGGTTTAGAAAATCTTAAAGGGGTAGATGTAAATACTAATAGTTTAACTTTTAAGTCAGTAAATACAAGAGGTTTTGCAACATTTGCAAACACTCGTTTTATGCAGTTAGTAGACGGCATGGACAATTCGTCACCAGCACTTAATTTTGCGATAGGTAATTTATTAGGAATGTCTGAATTAGACGTAAATACCGTTGAATTACTGCCAGGTGCGTCATCTGCA